>ERZ808037.702-NODE-702-length-27845-cov-13.659140_pt1 | contig 27845 bp, 20 predicted proteins | sample MGYA00380190_ERZ808037 | MGnify/ENA primary metagenome ERZ808037 (study PRJEB31490, sample SAMN06133399) | mouse gut metagenome | isolation source: J9 | host: mice | place: China: Chengdu | collected 2015-05 ...
ACCATCTACGAGGGCACCAACGAGGTGCAGCGGATGGTCATCGGCGCGGCCATCATGGGCAAGCCCCCCAAGAGCGCCGGCGGCTCCTCCAGCGCGGCGAAAAAGCCCGCCCCCATCACCGGGGTGCGCAAGGGCATGATTCTCAAGGAGGGGGACGCCAAGGAGCGGGTGGACGCCCTGGTGGCGGCCCTGAAGAAGGACGGCTACGACTTCACCGTGGGCATCCCCATGGACACCCCCATCGCCCAGGCGGAGCGGGTGGTGTCCGCGGGCCAGGGCATCGGCCCCAGGGAGAACATGAAGCTCATCGAGGACCTGGCCAAGGCGGCGGGCGCGGCCATCGGCTCCAGCCGCCCGGTGGCCGAGACCCACAAGTACGTGCCCCTGAACCGCTACGTGGGCATGTCCGGCCAGAAGTTCAAGGGCAATCTGTACATCGCCTGCGGCATCTCCGGCGCCGTCCAGCACCTGAAGGGCATCAAGGACGCCTCCACCATCGTGGCCATCAACAAGAGCTCCAACGCCCCCATCTTCAAGAACTGCGACTATGGCATCGTGGGCGACGTGAACGAGATTCTGCCCCTGCTGGCCCAGGCCCTGGGGCTGGAAGAGAAGCAGCCCGCGCCCCCCATGGTGAAGATGAAGCGGCCCCCCGCCCCCAAGCCCGAGCCCATCGGCCCCCGGTATGTGTGCGGCGGCTGCGGCTACGAGTACGTCCCCGATCTGGGCGACCCCGACGCCGAGGTGGCCCCCGGTACCCTGTTCAAGGACCTGCCCGAGGGCTGGGTCTGCCCGGAGTGCGCCGAGGGGAAAGAGATGTTTATTGAGGCATAAGCGCGGAGCCGTCGTGAGCGGCACAACGGGAAAACAGCCATTCTGAGGATCCAAAATGATACGTTCAAATAAGGAGGAACGTCTATGTACTGCGTGCGCAGTGTCACCGATAATCTGTACTGGGTGGGCGCCAACGACCACCGCACCCATCTGTTTGAAAACATCCATCCCATCCCCCGGGGGGTGAGCTACAACGCCTATCTGCTGCTGGACAAATCCACCGTCCTGTTCGACACCGTGGACTGGTCCGTCTGCCGCCAGCTGCTGGAGAACCTGGACTATCTGCTGGACGGCCGGCCCCTGAACTACCTGCTCATCAACCACATGGAGCCCGACCACGGCGCGTCCATCGAGGAGATTTTGATCCGCTGGCCCGACGTAAAGGTCATCTCCACCCCCAAGGCGTTCATGTTCATGCGCCAGTTTGGGTTCCACATCGACGGCCACGAGCTCATCGAGGTGCGGGAGGGGGACACCTTCTCCTTCGGCGAGCACACCGTCACCTTCGTGGAGGCCCCCATGGTCCACTGGCCCGAGGCCATGGTCACCTTTGATCTGACCAACGGCGTGCTCTTCGCCGCCGACGCCTTCGGCTCCTTCGGCGCCCTGGACGGCAAGCTGTTTGCCGACGAGGTCAACTTCGACCGGGACTGGATCGACGACGCCCGGCGCTACCTCACCAACATTGTGGGCAAGTACGGCCCCCACGTCCAGCTCCTGCTGAAAAAGGCCGGGGGCATTCTGGACAAAATCAAGTTCATCTGCCCCCTCCACGGTCCGGTGTGGCGCAAGGACCTGATGTACTTCATCGACAAGTACGACAAGTGGAGTAAGTACCAGCCCGAGGAGCAGGGCGTGCTCATCGCCTACGCCTCCATGTACGGCAACACCGAGTCCGCCGCCCAGGCCCTGGCCGCCAAGCTGTGCGAGAAGGGCTGCACCAACGTGTGGGTGTACGACGTGTCCAACACCCACGTGTCCCAGCTGGTCAGCGAGTCCTTCCGGCTCAGCCACCTGGTGTTCGCCTCCGTCACCTACAACCTGGGCATCTATCCGGTGATGCACGACTACCTGATGCACCTGAAGGCCCTGAACTTCCAAAACCGCACCTGCGCCATCGTGGAGAATGGCTCCTGGGCGGTGAAGTCCGGCGATTTGATGCAGAAGTTCCTGGAGAACGAGATGAAGAACATGTCTGTGCTGGGCGACCGGCTCACCCTGGCCTCCGCCCTCCACCCGGACAAGGCCTCCGAGCTGGATGCCCTGGCCGACGCCATCATCGAGTCCATGGAGAAAGCGTAAACAATAGGAAAGCAAAGGGCCGGGCAGGCGTATAAACGCTTGCCCGGTCCTTTTTAGAATCTGTGCCGCCGGTACAGGTTCTCAGAACCTGTATTCACAACCTCAAACGCCGTCTGGCCGGGTCTTTTTCCGCCATGCTGCGTTGAATTTTCTTGCAATACACAAAGTATTCCAGCGAAAATTTGCCTTGCCCGACGGGAAAATCCCTCGGCCAGCCGGCATCCTCGGCTGTGAATACAGGTTCTTACTTCCGCTTTTTGCGCAGCGCCGCAAACACGCCGCCGCCGCAGGCCAGGACCGCCGCCGCAGCGATCCCCACGGCCAGCCCCGTATTTTCCTCGGCGCCGCCGTCCTGTGTGTCCGGGGTCACAGCGGCATCCTCTTTCACCAGCACCAGGGCGGAAACGGGCTCTACCACGGCGCTGCCGCCGGAAACGCTGGCCAGGGGCTGGGTGCCCGCCTTTTCCCCGTTGATGTAGACGTTCCAGTTCCCCTCCGGAAGCCTCACGGTGGTGCTGGTCTCGTTGGCGTTGAAGATCAGATACATCTCCTCGGCGGTCTCGCCGTTCACGCCGCCCTTGATGTTAAAGGCAATCACGTTGGCGTCCAGCCCGTCCACCACGGACACCGCCTCGGAGACCTCCTGCGCCGTACCCAGGCGCAGCGCCCCATGGGCACGGCGGAAGGCGATCAGGCCCTTGTAGTATTCAAAGACCTGCTGGTACGCCTCATCGTCCAGGTCGCCCCACTTCAGGCAGTTCACCTGGTCGTTGGCGTTGTAGCTGTTGGAGTTGAAGCTCCCGTCGTCGTTGACCTTGGTGCGCAGCATCTCCTCGCCGGCCTGGAGGAAGGGCACGCCCTCCGCCATCATGTAAAACGCCGCCGCCAGGTTGTTCATCCGGACCAGCTCCTCCCGGCTGGCCTGGGGCCGCGCGGTCTGGAGGTGGTCAAACAGGGTCAGGTTATCGTGGCAGGAGGCGTAGTTCACCGTCTGCGCCGGGCTGGCGCACCAGGCGTCCGCCCCCAGGAAGCAGCGGCTCAGCGTCTCCTCCATGCCGGTCTTTCCCGAGGCAAAGCCCGGGTCGGTGTCATCAAACACGCTCCCCTTCAGGCCGTCCCGGATGGTGTCGTTGAAGTAGGCGAAGCCCGGCGTCTGCTGGGAGTTGAGCTGGGTGGCCATGGTATAGCCCTCCTTGGTCACGTTGGTGGACATGGTCCAGCCCTCGCCGTAGAAGATCACGTCCGGATGGTCCCTGTGGACCTCGGCGACGATTTCATTGACGGTCTGGGTGTCCAGCAGGCCCACCAGATCGAAGCGGAACCCATCGATGTGGTATTCATCCGCCCAATAGCAGACCGAGTCCACGATAAACTTTCTGACCATGGCGCGCTCGGAGGCGGTGTCGTTTCCGCAGCCCGAGCCATTGGAGTAAGAGCCGTCGTCATTGATGCGGGAGAAATACCCCGGCACAAGCTTGTTGAAGCAGAACTTCCCCGCGTCCTGCACGTGGTTGTAGACCACGTCCATCACCACGCTGATCCCGTTTTCATGGAGGGCCTTGACGGTCTGCTTCAGCTCCTTTACGCGGACCTCCCCGTTGAAGGGGTCGGTGGAGTAGGAGCCCTCCGGCACGTTGTAGTTCACCGGGTCGTAGCCCCAGTTGAAGGACGCGGTGGTGTGGGTCTCGTCCACGGAGCCGAAATCATAGATGGGCAGCAGGTGCAGGTGGGTGATGCCCAGCTCCTTCATGTGGTCCAGACCGGTGGAGACGCCGCCGGGGGTCTTGGTGCCGGTCTCGGTCAGGCCCAGGAACTTGCCCGCGTTTTGGATGCCGGAATTCAGATCCACAGACAGGTCCCGGACGTGCAGCTCATAGATCACGGCGTCATTGATGCTCTCCCCTGCGTGGGGGTTGGCGTCGCTCTCCCAGCCCGCCGGGTCGGTGCTGTCCAGGTCGATGACCATGGCCCGGACGCCGTTCACGCCGGTGGTCCTGGCGTAGGGGTCGCAGGCCTCCGCCGCCGCGCCGTCGATCACCGCGGTATAGGTGTAGTAGACCCCGTTGAGGTCGCCGCTCTTGGAGGCCACCCAGGTGCCGTTCACGTCCCGGGTCATCTCGATCTCCTCCGTCTTGTCGTCCTGATAGCTCTTGCCGGAGGCATACAGGTTCAGCGTGACCGATTCCGCCGTGGGCGCCCACACCCGGAAGGTGGTGGCGTCCTTGGTCCAGACCGCCCCCAGGTCGTCCCCGGTGTAGGTGTATTCCTTCTCGAAGTCCTCGGTGGAGTAGATGCTGGGTATGCTGAGCTTGTACTGGGCGCCGTCATAGGTGATGGAGTAGCTCTTAAAGGGGTCCAGCTCCTGGGCCAGGGTCACGGTGTAGGTGAACTCCCCGCCGCCCGCCGCCACGGCGGACACGGCCACGCCGCCGTCCTTGCCCTCCACGGTGAACACGCCGTCCAGGCCGCCCTCGATCTCGCCGGTCATGGTGACGGTGATGGTGCCGTCGTGGTTGTAGACCGCGGAGCGGGGCTTGGTGCCCAGCACCGCGTCATCGCCGTACTCCTTGGTATGGCCCTCCACTCCGGACTCCACATAGATATGTACCGTGCCCGACACCATTTCCGAGATGTCGATGAACTGGTCCATGTCCACGTCCTTGGTCCAGTCCGGCTGGCGGACGATGTAGCCCACGCTGGAGATGCCCGGGGTCACCGTCATGGTGGCCACCATGTCCCCGTCCTCCTCCACGAGGGGGGCGTCAATGGCATCGCCCCCGCCCATCTCCCAGAGCCAGACGGTCCAGTTTTCGTAATTGGCGTCCTCCCGGTGGTAGTGGACCTTGAGAATCAGGTCTCCCCCCGCCTCCGCCGCCATGGCCCTGGGCACACCCGCCAGAAGCTGGGCAGCCAGCAGAGCCATCGCCACAAGAAATGCGCTTACCCTTCTTTTCATGTTTGCCTTCCCCTTTCTTTTAGGGAAGCACTGATTCAATGCGCCTGCGGCGCTTTGCGAGAGATTTTGCCGATTGAATCAGTCCTTCCCTCGAGCCTGTTGGAACCGCTTATTGATACGTCCCGCCGGACGCTGTTCCCTGAAGTCACCGCAGGACCGCCACACTGTAGGCGGGCAGGGTGACCTTGCCGCCCTCTGCCGTCACCTCCGCGCCGTCCGCCGACAGATACCCCGCCAGCTCCAGCTCTCCGTATCCGCTCAGATCCACCTGCTTCTCCTCCGTCTCCGACAGGTTGTAGAGCAGATAGATCACCTGGCCCTCATAGGTCTTGGAGATGGCCGCGATGTCCAGGTCCTCGATCTCCTCCAGCCGGGCCACGGTGCCCCGGGCGATCTCCGGGTTCTGATTGCGCAGCAGTATGGTGTCCTTATAGAAGCTGTAGATGGAGTCCTTGGCCTTCCTCTGCTCCTCGGCGCTGGGGAAGCGGTTCTCCTGGGGCTCCATGTCCGCCGGGCCCGCCGTCATGCCCTTGGCGCCGGAATCCGCGCTCCAGAACATGGGCGCGCGCTTGTTCTCGTCCTTTCCGCTGCCGGTCATGCCGATCTCCTCCCCGTAGTACACAAAGGCGCTGCCGCTCATCAGGATGTTCAGGGCCGCCGCCATTTTCACCTTCCGCTCGTCGTAGGACATGTAGCCCGCCGCCCGCGCCATGTCGTGGTTGACAAAGAACGGGGCGTCGATGGCGTCCGCGCGGTACTCCCGAATGGCGTTCTGCACCCGGCACAGCGCCTTGGCGTAGGCCTGGGCGCTGTGCTCCTCCCCGCTGTAGGTCAGCGTCTTGGAGACGATCCCCGTGGGGCCGGCGAACTCAAAGTCGAAAAAGCTGTCAATGCCGCTGGCGTAGTACTGGGCGTAGGTGAGCAGCCCCTCCCACGCCTCGCCCACCAGGTAAGCGCCGGGCTTCGCGGCCTTCACATAGTCGTTCACCCAGGAGAGCACCTCTACGTTTTTGTCCACCGCGCCGGTGTAGAACTCCTTCACCGCGTCCAGCCGGAAGCCGCCCGCGCCCTTCTCCAGCCAGAAGTCCATCACCGCCTCAAATTCCTTCCGGAGGGCCTGGCTCTCAAAGTTCACGTCGGGCATCCCGCTCCAGAAAACGCCCTCGTAGTAGTAATCGCTGGAGCCAACCTGATACCAGGTGCTGGACTTGGGGTCCCCCTTCACAAAATGATAGTATTCGTAGTAGGGGCACTCCGCGGCGGACGGCTCCTCCTGCTCCCCCAGCGACTCCAGATAGTCGCAGGCGGCAGTGAACCACGGGTGCTCCGAGGAGGTGTGGTTGAGCACCAGGTCGATGATCAGCTTGATCCCCCGCTTTTCGCACTCCGCCGCCAGCTGCTCAAAGTCGGCCATGGCGCCGTATTCCGGGTCGATGTCCAGGTAGTCCTTCACGTCGTACTTGTGGTAGGAGCTGGCCGGCATAATCGGCATCAGCCAGATCCCGTTGAACCCCAGGTCCTGGATATAGTCCAGCTTGGAGATGACGCCCTGGAGGTCGCCCACCCGGTCTCCGTCGCTGTCGCAGAAGGAGTAGACGAAGATCTCATACCAGGTGCGGTAATTGTCGTCGATCACCGCGGCTTCCCTAGCGCGCCAGCCCTGCTCCGCGCCGCAGGAGGTCAGGCCGCCCAGCAGGGTCAAAAGGGCCAGCAGCAGCGCCAGGCCCCGGCAAAGCTTATTCCTCATGTTCCGTATCCTCCCCGTCATTACTTGATGAAGGTTTCGTTCGGGGCTGTTCCGCCCGCCCGTAGAGAACCGCGGCGCGCAGTATTTCCCGCTGAAGCGCAGGGGTGAGCTCCCCCGTCTGGAGCCGCCACAGCCAGTTTGTGCCCACGGTGGAGGGCTTGTTCATCCGGCTGCGGTCGTCCAGGCCCATATAGTCCTGCATGGGGATCACGCACAGCCTGGCCGCGCTGCGCAGCACCAGGGCGGTCAGGGCGCGGTGCAGCTCCTTTTTCGGGGTCTTCTGGTCGCAGAGATACTCCCGCACCAGCGCCCGGTCCTCCGCCGTGATGCTGCTGAGCCAGCCCGCCAGCGTCTCGTTGTCGTGGGTGCCCGTGTAGGCCACGCAGTTCTCCGGATAGTTGTGGGGCAGGTAGTCGCTGACCTCGTCGGAGCTGCGGCTGTCAAAGGCAAACTCCAGCACCTTCATGCCGGGGAAGCCGCTCTCCCGCACCAGCTGGCGCACGGTGTCCGTGACATAGCCCAGATCCTCCGCGATGACCTCGTGGCGGCCCAGGGCCTGCTCCGCATGGCGGAACAGGTCCATGCCGGGGCCCTTTTCCCAATGGCCGTTCACCGCCGTCTCCTTCCCGTAGGGGATGGCGTAGTATTCGTCAAAGCCCCGGAAGTGGTCGATGCGGGTGACGTCGTACAGCCTGAAGCAGTGGCGCAGGCGGTCGATCCACCAGGCGTACCCGGTGTCCCGGTGGTAGTCCCAGCGGTAGAGCGGATTGCCCCAAAGCTGGCCGTCGGCGGCGAAGCCGTCCGGCGGGCAGCCCGCCACCGCCGTGGGCAGGTTGTCCCCGTCCAGCTGGAACAGCTCCGGATGGGCCCAGGCGTCGGCGCTGTCCATGGCCACATAGATGGGGATATCGCCGATGATCTGAATCCCCTGGGCGTTGGCGTAGTCCTTCAGCGCCTGCCACTGCCGGAAGAATTTGAATTGCAGGTACTGGTGGAACTCAATGTCGAAGTACAGCTCCCGGCGGTAATAGTCCAGGGCAAACCCCCAGCGCAGACGGATATCCTCCGCCCACTGGGTCCAGGGCGCGCCGTTGAAGCGCTCCTTCACCGCCATGAACAGGGCGTAGTCGGACAGCCACCAGCCGTTTTCCGCCAGAAACCGCTGGTACTCCGGGTCGCTGGAGATATCGCTGCGCTGGTACGCCAGCCGCAGAAGGGGATAGCGGGCATAGTACAGCTTTTCATAGTCCACCCGCCCGGCGTCCGTGCCGAAGTCCGCGGCGCCGCACTCCTCCCGGGTGAGAACGCCCTCGTCGATCAGCGCCTCCAGGCTGATGAAATAGGGATTGCCCGCGAAGGTGGAGAAGGACTGGTAGGGGGAGTCCCCGAAGCTGGTGGGAAACAGGGGCAGGATCTGCCAATAGCTCTGCCCCGCGTCCCGGAGCCAGTCCACAAAATCAAAGGCCTCCTGGGAAAAACAGCCGATCCCGTACCGGGACGGCAGGCTGGAAATGGGCAGCAATATGCCCGCGCTTCGTTTCATCATCGTTCCTCCTCGTGTTCTCCCGGATGTTTACGCCGGGCCGCCCCCGGCCAGAAGGTCCCCCGCCCGCCTCAAATCCAGCTCCTCCAGCACATGGTCCGCGTCGGGCAGGGGCTCATCGGGGGAGAGATTGGAGCGGATGTAGACGGCGGCCAGGCCCACGGCCTTGGCCCCCTGGATGTCGCACACCCCGTCGTTGCCGATCATCACGGCCTCCTCCGGGCGGATGCCCCGCTCCCGGAGCAGGGCCTGGAAGAACCGGGGGTCCGGCTTTTTGCAGCCGTAGTCCGAGGAGAGGTACACGCCGTCGAACGAGCCGTCCAGCCCCAGCCGCTCCAGCTCCCAGCGGGTGAACAGGCCCTGGGCGTTGGACAGCAGCCACACCCCGCACCCCCGGGCCCGCAGGAGCCTCAGCAGCTCCGCCGCCCCTTCATACAGGCGCAGGTACTCCGTGGAGTGCGCCCGGAAGGCCAGCCCGGTGCGCCGGACCAGCTCGTCTCCCGCCTCCACGCCCTTTTGCGCATAGAGCCCCCGAAAAACCTCCTCGATTTGAATCTCCGGGTGAGCCTCATGGGCATACTGCCCCGGCACCCCCGCCCCCTCCAGCTCCCTGACCAGCCGGAAATAGCCCTCCCGCAGCTCCTCCGGACGGCAGGCGGCCCCATTGCGGCGGTAAAGCTCCGCCATCCGCGCCCACAGCCGGGGGGACCGCTCGTCGGTGCGGATATCCACCAGGGTGCCGTACAGGTCGAAAATACAGTGGCGGTATTTCATGCGTCCCCTTCGCTCCCAAGCACCTTGATCTCCCGGTAGGGCCGGTAGCCGCCGTGGACAATCTCCGTCTCCACCGCCCCGTCCCCGTGGACGGTGAAGCGGTAGTGATGGTATTTCCCCTCCTGGTAGTCAAAGCTCTCGCCGTCGTCCAGGTAGTGGTCCCACACGCCCTCGCCGGGGTAGACGTCCAGCAGCAGCGTGTCCGCCTCCCGCTCGCCCACGTAGGACTGGGGCGGGGCCATGGGGAGCACGCTGCCCGCCTTCACGTAGAGGGGGCACAGGTCCAGCGGGGCCTCCCGGATGATGGACGCCGGGCCGCTGAGACGCTCCCGGGTCCAGTAGTCGTACCACTCCCCCTCGGGGAGGTAGACCAGCCGCTGCCGGACCCCCGGCTGCACCACCGGGGCGGCCAGCACCTGCCCGCCCACCAGGAACTCGTCATTGCACGTGCGGGCGGTTTTGTCGTCCGGGTAGTGGAACACCAGGGGCCGGAGTATGGGCGCGCCGGTGCGCGCCGCTTCCCAGAACAGGTCGTAGAGGTAGGGCAGCCAGCGGTAGCGCAGCTTGACGTATTTGCGGTAGATGTCCAGCGTCTCCTCCCCGAACTGCCACGGCTCCTGCCGCCGGGTGCCCAGGGCGGAGTGGTTGCGGAACAGCGGCGAGAAGCAGGCCGCCTGCACCCACCGGGCCAGCAGCTCCGGGGTGGTATCGGACCCGAACCCACCCAGGTCCGTCCCCGCGAAGGGGAACCCGGACAGGCCCAGATTGCACAGCTGGGGTATGAGCATTTGCAGATGGGCCCAGATGCTGTGGTTGTCCCCGGTCCAGGCGGTGGAATACTTCTGGGTTCCGGCGTAGCAGGCCCGGGTGATGACAAAGGGCCTGCGCCCGTCCAGCCTTTTCAGCCCTTCATAGCACGCCTTGGCCATAAAGTGGCCGTAGACGTTGTGGAGCTCGGCGTGGGTGGTTTTCCGCTCCCCGTCGGAGAACGCCACGTCGTCGGGCAGGGGGCCGTTGAAGCTGGCGGGCTCGTTCATGTCGTTCCAGATCCCCCGCACGCCCAGGTCCAGCAGGAATTTCTGGTGCTCCCCCCACCACGCCTGTACGGCGGGGTTCCCGAAGTCGGGATAGGCGGCGTCCCCGGGCCACACCGCGTTGATGTACACACCGCCCTCCGGGGCGGCGGCAAAGAAGCCCCGCTCCACGCCCTCCTCGTAGATGGGATAGCCCGCCTCCTTCTTCACCCCGGGGTCGTTGATGACCACCGGCTTGAAGCCCCGGGCGGCCAGCCTGGACAGGAAGCCCCTGGGGTCCCCGTGGTAGCGGTCCCGGTTCCAGGTGAACACCTTATAGTCCTGCATGTAGTCGATGTCAAAGTGGATGGCGTCGCAGGGGATGTCGTGGTCCCGCAGGCCGTCGGCCACCGCCTCCACGTCCTCCTGGGTCATGTAGCCCCACCGGGACTGGTGGTAGCCCAGTGCCCATTTCTGGGGCAGAGGGCAGGTCCCCGTCAGATAGGCGTACCGCTCCAGAACCTGGGGCAGGCCGTCCCCGGCGATGTAGTAGTAATCCAGATTTCCCCCCGCAGCCCCGAACCAGAAGTAGTCCTCCGACTCCTTGCCCATGTCAAACCAGGAGCGGAAGGTATTGTCCATAAAAATGCCGTAGGCATGGCGGTCCGTCAGCGCCATAAAGAAGGGGATGGACTTATACAGCGCCTTGAAGCTGTCCACATGGGGGTCGGGGATGTCGCTGTTCCACATCTCGTACTCGTAGCCCCGCTTGTCCAGAAACCCCGTCTTGTCCCCCAGGCCGTAGAAATGCTCGCCGCCCTGAAGCCGCTTCACCACCTCAAAGGCGTGGGCCGGACCCTCCAGCTCGGCCCCGTGGCCCTCCGCGATGAGCAGCTTTGCCCGCTCGGGGCTGATCCGCTCCAGCGGGCGGCGCGCCCCCCGGTAGTCCAGGCAGACCCCATTGCCCTCGGCATCAAAAAAATCCACGCAGAAGCCGTCGCTCACCCGCGCCCTGACCTCGCCGGCCTCCACCCACAGGCCGTCCTCCCGGCGCTCCGCCGTAAAGGGCACGGGCCGGGTCTTATCCCCCTCAATGGCCTTGGAGCGGTGCTCCGGGGAGGCCAGGGGGGCGAATACATTGACGATGCCGGGGGCGATCAGCTCCAGCCGCGCCTCGCCGCCCTCAAATCGCAGGCTGATTGTCTGCCCAGACAGGGCATACTCCTTCAACGCGCCATAGTTCATGTGGATGCTCCTCCTTTTTCCAGCGTCTCCAGCGCTTCATAAACCCGCAGCAGCTCCCCTACGCTCCACGCCTGGGCAAAGCAGCCCTTGGAGGTCACCGGGTCGCCGCCGTCGTAGATCTCGGGCAGCTGCCCGGCGCAGCCCTCCCGCAGGGCGCTGGCAATGGCCTCCAGCTGCCTCAGGACCGTGTCCCTGGCCCGCCGGGAACCGCCGTTTACCTTCAGGTAGGCCAGATAGTAGCCCCCCAGGGGGAAGGCCCACACGGTGCCCTGGTGGTAGGCCAGGTCCCGCTTCAGCCGGTCCCCGCCGTAGAAGGGCTGGAACTCCCTGTCCGCGGGGTCCAGGGTGCGCAGGCCGCAGGGGGTGTACAGCGTCTCAAACACGGCCTCCACCACCCGCCGCTCCCGCTCCGGCGAAAGGGCGGAAAAGGGCAGGGACACCGCCCAGATCTGATTGCAGCGCAGCTGCTCGTCCGCCGCCGTGCCGGAGATCACGTCCCGCAGATACCCCTTGTCCTCCATCCAGAAGGCTTGGTTGAAGCTCTCCCTCACCCGCTGGGCCAAAGCGGCGTACTCCCCGCCGTCCGCCCCGGCCAGGGGGGCCAGCTCCCGGAGGACGCACAGGGCGTTATACCAGTAGGCGTTGATCTCCACCGGCTTGCCGTGGCGGGGGGTGGGGAGTATGCCGTCCACGCACACGTCCATCCACGTCACCTGATCCAGCCCCTCCCCGGCGGAGATCAGGCCGTCGCCGTCCATGCGGATGGCGTGGCGGGTGCCCCGCTGATAGGCGGCGGCAATCCGCGCCAGCACCGGGAACGCCTTTTTCACAAAGGCGGCGTCCCCGGTCTTTTTCCAGTACAGCCACACGCAGTTCACCAGCAGCAGCGCCGCGTCCGCCGTGTTGTAGCGGGGCTCCTCCCCGCCCTCGGGGAAAAGGTTGGGCACCAGACCGTCCCGCTCGTAGGCCAAAAAGGTCTCCAGCACGCTCTTGGCCTCCTCGCACCGCCCGGTGGACAGCAGGCACCCCGGCAGGGCGATCATGGTGTCCCGGCCCCAGTCCTCGAAAAAGGGGAAGCCCGCCAGGATGGTGTGCCCTCCGGTGGACTCCCGGCGGGAGAGGAACTGCCCCGCCGCCCGGACCAGCGCCCGGGCCGCCCCGTCCTCCAGGCCCGCCCGGCGCTCCAGCGCCCGGTTTTGGGCCTCCAGCCGGGAGAACACCTCCGCCGCCCCGGGCAAAGTCTGCGTCATGCCGTACACCGCCTCCAGCGTCCGGCTCTCCCCTGGGGGGACGGACAGCTGGACGCAGTGGTTCACGGCGGCCCACCCTGCGGCCGGCTTGCCGTCCATGGCGTCCTGGGCAAACTGGAAGGGCCCCCGCAGGGCCTGGGGCAGGGGGATCACCTGCCCGTTGGTCTGGAGGTACAGCGTCCGCCCGTTGGAGCTGATCCGGTTCTCCTCCAGCGTGAACTGCTGGCCGGGGAGCAGCTCCTCCCCCTTGGGGACGAAGCGCAGGTGGGGCGTCACCCGGAGGGCGGCCCCGCTCCGGCCCCGGTTGCTGATCTCGTAGATCAGGGCCACGGCGTTTTCCCCCGGCATGAGGGCGGCCCGCTTGATTACCTCCACCCCCTGGAGCTGATAGGTCCACTGGGGATAGTCCCGGAAGGTGAAGCCCGCCTGATAAACCCGCCCGTCCTCCCGGAGGGCGCGGTCTCCGAAATCCTGGCTGGACAGGGGGACGGTCCGCCCGTTCAGCGTCAGCGTGTCCTCCAGCCGCTGGATCATCTGCACCCGGCGGTTGGGGGCGCGCTCGCAGGCCATCAGCAGGCCGTGCTCGTTCCGGGCGCAGGAGCCGATGGCGGTGAGGGAGCAGAAGCCCCCCAGCCCGTTGGCCATGAGGAAGCAGGTCTCCTCCCCCCGCTCGAAGGTGAGCCAGTCCTGTTTTCCGTAGATAAATTTCATAAAAGCACCCCTTGCCTCAATCTCCCTCCCGCAGGAGCAGCGCGCCGCTGCACGGGGGAATGGCGAGCTCCTTTTGCTCCACGCGGCGGCGCTGGTCGGCGTTCCGCCCATCCGCCCGGATGGTCCACCGCCCCTGGGGCAGGGCGAGGGAAAAGGGCTGGTCCGAGGCGTTGTACGCGATGAGCAGCCGCTCCCCCACGGGGCCGCCCCCCTCCACCTGGAAGGACACCACCTTGGGACAGTGGATGGTCTGGGCGGTGATCCGCTCCGCCGCGGCGGGGGATTTGTCCCACAGCCCCGGCAGGGACTTGCGCAGCCGGATGAGCTGGCGGTAGTAGTCCGTCAGGCCCTCAAACCGGCGGGCCCGCTCCCAGCACAGCATATTGAGCCGGGGCGGGGAGCGGAAGCTGTTCCCCTCCCCCAGCTTGGTGCGGCCAAACTCCTCCCCGGCCTGGAAAAACAATCTGCCCTGACAGGTGAAGCAGATGAACGCCGCCAGCTTGTTCTGGGCCAGCACATCCGCCCAGAGCCCATCCAGGTCCGCCGCACCGGCTCCGTCCCCGTTCACGTCCAGGCACATCACCAGCTTATCCCACAGGGTGAAATTGTCGTGGGCGGAGATGTAATTGAGAATTTGGGAGCAGCTCCGGGGGGTGTAGTCCCCCCAGCCCTCCCGCCAGCCGGTGACGGCCCGGAGGATGTCCCCCTCCAGACCCTCTCCGCCGTTGACAAAGCCGGGGGAGCGCTCGATAAAGGCGTCTCCCTTGATGGCGTCCCGGGTCAGGTCGCAGAAAACGCCCACGTCTGGGTGGAGCAGGGCCAGGGCGTCCTTCAGCGCGGGGCGCGAGCCCGGCTCCATGGGGGACTCCCGGGCCCGCCAGGGCTCGCCGTACATCAGCTTCTCGCCGGGGCCGAAGGCGGCGTCCAGCTCGGCGCGGATCCGATTCATCAGCTCCACCGTCAGCAGGCCCATCAGATCGAAGCGGAAGCCGTCGATGTGGTACTCCCGGGCCCAGTACAGCACGGAATTGACGATGTAATTGTCCACCATGGCCCGGCCCGCGGCGACGTCGTTTCCGCAGGCGGAGCCGTCGGAGAGGGTGCCGTCCCCGTTCCTGCGGTAATAATAGCCCGGGGCGCTGCGCTCCAGCCAGGAGTCGGCCCGGTAGGTGTGGTTATACACCACGTCCATCACCACCCGCAGGCCGTTCTGGTGGAGGGCCTGAATCATCTCCTTGCACTCCCGGACGCGGGCCGCGCCGTCGGAGGGATCGGTGGTATAGCTGCCCTCGGGCACATTGAAGTTCACCGGGTCATAGCCCCAGTTGAACTGCTCCTCGCTGCCCCCCTCGTCCACCGAGCCGAAGTCAAAAATAGGCAGCAGCTGGACGTGGGTCACCCCCAGGCCGGCCAGGTGCTTCATGCACACCGGGAGCCGGCCCCGCTCGTCCCGCCAGGAGAACGCCTTGAACTTCCCCCGGTACTGGGTGGGCGCCCCGCTGTCCGGGTCGAAGGAGAAGTCCTTCACATGCAGCTCGTAGATGATCTGCTCCGGCTGGGCGGCGGGAGGGCGGTCCCTGTCCCAGCCCTCCGGGTGGGTGCGGGACAGCTCCACCGCCATGCTCCGCCCGCCGTTGCGGCCGCAGGCCGTGGCATAGGGGTCGGCGGTGGTCCGGCGGACGCCGCCGGACCAAACGGCGTAGTCGTAGTATGTCCCGTGGAGATTTTCCTCCACCGCCGCCGTCCAGACGCCCCGGTCCCCCCGCTCCAGCGGCAGGACCTCATACGCGCCGGACGTATCATCCCGGTACAGGGACAGCTCCACCCGCTGGGCCTCGGGGCTCCACAGCTTGAATACGGTGCGCCCCGGCCCGCACAGGCAGCCCAGGTCCCCGCCGTCATAGCGGTACCGCGCGTCAAAGCCCTTGTCATATGCGGTCTGTTTCATCGCTTCCACAATCTGCCTCCGTTCCTCGCCTTGCCGGCGCATAGAAAGAGGGCACAGCCCGCGCCGCTCCATCGATGAGGCCGCCATATAGTCAAAAACTCACAAGGTCGAAAGTTGAATGATTATACCGCGGTCCGGGAGCGCGCGGGCCATGCCCGTAAATTGTCGAGGTATTCCCCGCCCTTTCGCGGGGCGCGGGACGGCGGGGCGGCGTCAGCCCTTCACAGCCCCGGACACACCCTCCACATAATATTTCTGCGTCAGGATAAACAAAATCGCGATGGGGATGGAGATCAGGACGCAGCCGGCGTAGAACTGGGTATAGTAGGTCTCAATATACTCCCTTTGCAGCATGGTCCACAGCCCGATGGCGATGGTGTAGTACTGGGTGTCGCTGCCCATAATGACCTTGGCGAAGATATAGTCCACCCAGGGGGCCATGAAGGCGGTCAGCAGGGTGTAGGTGATGATGGGCTTGGACAGGGGCAGGGTGACGTGAATCAGGGTCTGCCACTTGGTGGCCCCGTCGATGTAGGCGGCCTCGTCAATGGCCTTCGGGATGGTGTCCAAAAAGCCCTTGGCGATGTAGAAGCCCAGCCCCGCTCCCCCGGAATAGACCAGGACCAGCGCCACCTGCTTCAGCACGCCGGTCTCCAGGAAGCCCAGGCCCTTGAGGATGTAGTACACGGCGATCATGGACATGAAGCCGGGGAACATCCCCAGGATCATGGCCAGGTTCATAAAGGGCTTGCGCAGGCGGAAGCGCAGGCGGCTCATGCAGTAGGCCACGCAGACGGTGAAAAACGCGGCGATGAGCGTGCTGAAAATGGCGATGATCAGGGTGTTCAGGAACCAGCGCTTGAAGTCAATGATGCTGCTGCTGGTGTTGATCAGGTTGATAAAGTTGTCCAAGGTATAGCTCTTGGGGAAGATATAGCTCTTATAAGAGCCTGTTTCCGCCCGAAACGCGGTCAAAATGACATAGAAGATGGGCAGCACCCAGATGCAGCCGAGCACAGCCAGCAGCACGTGGCAAAGCGTGTTGGAAATCAGTCTTCTTTGTTTCATTATTGGAACGCCCCCTCATCCTTGTATGCGCCAGTCTGGTGGTAGGTAAGCAGCGATGTGACCGCCAGCACAAGGAAGGTCATGATGCCGATGACCGACCCCAGGTTGTAGTCCTTCTGCGTGATGGTCAGCCGGTACAGCCAGGTGATGAGCAGGTCCGTCTTGCCCGCGAAGTAGTAGTCCAGGGAGTCCGGCCCTCCCCCCGTCAGCAGGTAGATCACGTTGAAGTTGTTGATGTTCCCGGTGAAGGAGGTGATCAGGGTGGGCGTCATCACGAACATCATGTAGGGCAGGGTGATCTTGCGGAAGATGGTGGGCGGCTTGGCGCCGTCGATGCGGGCGGCCTCATACAGCTCAACGGGGATGTTCTGCAGGATGCCGGTGGTGGACAGCATGGTATACGGGATGCCGATCCAAATATTGATGCCGATGATGGTGAGCTTGGCGTAGGTCGCGTCGGTGAAGAACGGGACCGACTCCGTGGCCCCCAGCAGGCCGATGGCCCGCAGCATCACGTTCACCGGGCCGTTGGCGTTGAAAATGGTGCTCATGCTCAGCAGGGTGACGAACTGGGGCACGGCGATGGACAGCACAAACAAAAAGCGCCAAAACCCCTTGATGCGGGTGCCCTTGCGGTTGATGAGCAGGGCCAGCAGCATGCCCAGGATGAAGTTGCTGAAGGTGGCGCACACGGCCCAAATCAGGGTCCAGCCCAGCACCGGCCAGAAGGTGGCGGCCAGCTTGCTGCCGCCGCTGAACAGCTGGGCGAAGTTGGCCAGGCCCACCCACCCAAACAGGTTCCCGGGGGGCTGGTGGTCCCGGTCATAGCTGGTGAACGCGATGAGGATCATGAAAACCAGCGGGATGATGGTAAAGGCCAGGATGCCGAAAGAGGGGAACGCCATCAGAAGGCCGTGGATGTTCTCCTCCAGCAGGGAGTGCAGGTCGTCCCGGAAGGTGGGAATGTGCATCCCCCGCTCCTTGCGCTTCTGGGTGCAGTAGGCGCTTTTCAGGGACATGTAGGCCACGGCGATGACAATGGCCGTCAGCACAATGGTAATGACGCCGTACAGCATACACAGCATAGAGTTGTCGCCGTCGGTGTACACGAAGATGCCAAGAGCGTCGCTCCAGACCTCTTCCTGGAGCGTGGTGCCCAGGGTGAAGAAATCCCCCATGGCCGCAGCGCCGAAGGCAACCATATAGGCGATGTAGCCCACCTCAACGGCCAGCAGAATGAGGCCGCGGCAAATCTGCCTGTTGACCAGGTTGCCCAGACCAAAGATGAGAAGGGACAGCTTGGAAATGGCGTCGCTCTCACGGATCACCTGTAAGGGACGCGCCGTGTTTGGCAGCACGGTGATCCGCGCCGGCGCGTCGGTGTGCGGAGTCTTGCTTTTCGTCTCCATAGATTTTCTCGCTCCCCCCTGTGTTTAGAACCTGTATTCACAACCTCAAACGCCGTCTGGCCGGGTCTTTTTCCGCCATGCTGCGTTGAATTTTCTTGCAATACACAAAGTATTCCGGCGAAAATTCGCCTTGCCTGACGGAAAAATCCCTCGGCCAGCCGGCATCCTCGGCTGTGAATACAGGTTCTTAGATCGCGGCGGGGCGCCGCAGCAGCAGCGCCCCGCCGCCTTATGGACATGTGAATTTTGTACGTATCAGACATTCCGTGTAGGCCAGCCTACACGGATGAAAATGCCATGGCATTTTCATCCGATATTAAATTCATGCTGGGGAGCCTCACTCCGCGGTCATGGCGGCGACAAAGGTATCCAGCTTGGACTGCACGTTGTCCTTGTTGATCGCGCCGCTGCGCATCTCGGTGGGGATGGCGCCGGCATAGGTCCAGTAACGGGCGGAGAAGGTGGTGTTGACGGGCTGCATCACGCTGCAGTTGTTGGACTCGTTCACCAGAACGGTGGCCAGAGCGTTGGACTTCACGGCCTCGCTCTCGGCGGCGGCCATGTTGGTGGGGATCTGGGCGGACTTCTCAAAGCGCAGCACCTGGTTCGCCTCATTGCCCAGGAAGGAGGCGAAGGCCACGGCGGCGGCGGGGTTCTTGGACTTGGCGTTGACGCCGATGCACTTGGAGCCGTAGAAGCCCAGCAGCTGGTAGTCGGTGCCGTCGGGATTAAAGGTGGGGATCACGGCCATGCCCAGGTCGTCGCCCAGCACATCGTGGTAGGTATCGTAGTTCCAGGCTCCGTCCCACCAGGCGCCCAGGCGGTGGTCGCCGATGAGCTCGGACACGGCGATCTCGCCGTCATACGCGCACTTGGGGTTGTTGATCAGGTCGATGAGGTAGTTGCTGACGGCCAGGCCGGTGGCGTTGTTCCAGGCCACGCCCGCGCTCAGGTCGCTGCCGTCGGGGCCGAACACGGGCAGGCCCGCGCCGTAGTACCACGCGCCCAGCTTCCAGCCGCCGGAGGACTCGAAGTAGAAGTTATAGACGTTGTCGGCGGTCTCCGCGCCCATGATGCCCTCCATGGACTTGACCTGATCCTCGCTGAGCAGGCTCTTGTCATAGTACATGAAGAAGGTGTTGTGGGTGAAGGGGATGGCGTAGAGCTTGCCGTCGGACATGGCGGTGTCGATGACGGCCGGGGCCATGGTGGAGTTCACCATCTCGGCGGCGGAGCCGCCCAGCTGGGCGATGGCGCCCGCGCTCACCAGGTCGGGCAGCTGGTCGTTGGCGAAGAAGAACACGTCGGCCGCAGCCTCAACATCGCGCAGCACGCTCTCCTGGCAGGTGTCCTCGCCCACGGCGGTGGTGTCCCAGGTGATCTTCCACTCGGGATGCTCCGCCTCGAAGGCCTTCTGCTGCTCGGCCATGATGCCGGTGTCAATCTGGTTGGAGGGACACCATACCTTCAGGGTGATGTCGGTGACCTCACCAGGGTTGCTGCTGGGGTTACTTCCAGGATCGCTGCTTGGGTTGCTTCCGGGATCGTTGCTGTTGTTGCAGCCGGCCAGCAGACCCAGAGCCAGCGCACCGGCCAGGAACAGAGCTAAGGTTTTTCTTTTCATTGAAGATTCCTCCTTTTCATTTCAAGCTCACTTCCCTCAACAAAGTTTCGAAACTTTTTCAAATCCAGGAATTGTCCCCGGTGTCCGCCATCGTCAAAACAATGTTTCGAAAAGTTTTGCTAATGACGAGAGTAGCACATGAGATGGGGATTGTCAAGGAGAAAATTCGTAATAACTCCAAACTTTCTCCCGCCTTCCTCTTTTTTCCTTTGTGCATAACGCCAATTCTCTCCGCCGAAAAATCCAGAATCGAAACTTATTTTTTGAGATTTTCGAAAACTTCATCCGGGAAGCGCCCCGTTGGCTTACTTCCGCCCTCCCAGAGCCTTTTTCGGTGTTTCGAAACAAGCGTTGCTTTTTCGCCTCCGCACTGGTATAATAACTGCACACATCAGGTCCACGATCTGGAACGCGGCGCGGCTGTCCCCGGACAGCCTGCGGGAAGGGAGGTCTCCATGGTCACTTTAAACGACATCGCGGCCAAGCTGGGCATATCCAAGAGCACCGTCTCCAAGGGGTTGAACAACGCTTCCGACGTGAGCGAGGAGCTGCGCCTGAAGATACTGGAAACCGCCGCCGAGCTGGGCTATTCCGGCCGGCGGGGGCCAAAAAAGCTGTGCATCCTCGTCGAGAACATGGGATACCAGGACCCCAACCAATTCGGCTATGACTTTGTCGCGGGCTTTCAGGAGATGGCCCGGTCGGAGGGCTTTGCGGTTGACGTGGTGCCCCTCACCGAGGAATACCAGCGCGGCACCACCTATCAGCAGTTCATGTCCCACGGGGGCTGGCGGGGGGCGTTTGTGCTGGGCTTCTCCCTGCTGGACCCCTGGATGGAGGAATTCCGCACTGCCCCCATTCCCACCGTCCTCTATGACAACTGCATCAAGGAGAACCCCTACATGGCTTCGGTGAGCTGCAACAACGCCGGCGGGCTGCTGGCGGCGGTGCGCCACCTCTGCGGCCTGGGCCACCGGCGCATCGGCCTGCTCTGCGGCCCTCTGGAGTCCTATGTGCTGAAGGAGCGGTACAGCGCCTATTGCGGCGCCCTGGAGGAGTGCGGCCTGCCGGTGGATCCGGAGCTGATCGGCATGGGGTATTACGTGGCGGAATCCACGCGGAAATATCTCCCCAAGCTCATCGAACGAGGGGCCACCGCCATCCTGTGCTCCGATGACAGCCGGGCTGTGGCGGCCTACACGGAGTGCTATGACCGCCGCCTGAATATTCCCAAGGATGTGAGCATCGTGGGCTTTGACGACCAGCCCATCGCCGCCTACATGACCCCGCCCCTTACCACCGTCCGGCAGGACCGGCTTGCCCTGGGCAAATGCGGGTATTACGCCCTGTCCTGCCTGCTCAACAGCGTGGAAATCGACTCCATCCACCTGCGGGCCCCGCTGATTGTCCGGGGCTCCACCGGCCCCGCCCGCGGGCAGGACCAAGTTCTTACACCCCAGTCCAAGGAGGAACCTCTCGATGCCAATGGAATGTGACAACGCATTGCGCCAACGGAAATCCGTGTTCCCCAAAATTACCACCAACACCCTGAAAATCGCCGGGACAATTCTGCTGACCCTCTATTTTTTCAGCACCGCGGTGATCCAGAACGGCATTCTCCACGTGCCCAGCTACACCCCCCAGCAGCTCAACGACCTGCTGGGCGGGGACGCCCAGGCCATGCTGTGGGCCAGCATCGCCTCCCTGGCGGAAATCATCGGCATGATCGCCATCTCCATCTACGCCTATCTGCTGGTGCAGGGGGTGGAGCACACCTCCAATATGGGAAAATACGCCCTGTCGGTGCTGGCCTTTGCCCTGATTTCTGAGGTGCCCTACGATTTGGCGGTGCTGGGGCGGCCGTGGGACTGGAGCACCCAAAACACCCTGTGGGGCGTATTCATCGCCCTCATCACCCTGTGGCTGATGAAGCGCGCGGAGGGCCAGGGGATGAAAACCTATGTGTTCAGCGTGCTGGCCGCGGTGGGCGGGTGCCTGTGGGCCGTCCTCCTCCGCGTCCAATTCGGCTGGGGGTTTGTCCTGATCGCCTCGGTGCTTTTTCTCCTGCGCGGGCGGCGGACGGTAAGCCTCATCGCCGGGGTGGGGGTGAGCCTGGTGTATATGACCGCCTCCATGGGGTTTATCCTCATCTCCCTGTGCAATGGCGAGCGCGCCGCCGGAGGCAGCAGGCTGGGCAAATACGCCTACTACGCCTATTATCCGCTGATCCTGGCGCTGATGGCGCTGTGGGTCCGGCTGAATCAGGCGGCGTAAGTTTCATGTTGGAGCCGGACCGCCGGAGAAAAGGGGCGACAGAGGATGGAATATGCCGCGATCAGGCATTTTGCGGACAAGAACTATTGTTTTGCGCTGGAAAAAGGGCGCTTCCTCATCAGGCTTGAAGTGAAAAAGGGCGACGCGGCCAGGGTGGTCCTCCATACCCAGGACAAATACCTGCCGCTGAGGCTTGCGGACACCCGCCGCGCCTATCCCATGAGGCCGGCGCATTCGGACCGCTACCGGGATTATTATGAGGCCGAAGTGGAGATCGACGTGATCTGCCTTCGATATTTTTTTGAGATCGAGGACCGGGCGGGAGCCGTGGTCTATTACAGCAACCACGCTTTTTACGGCCAGCCCGTCACGGACATCGACAGGATGTACGACTGCCCCCAGACCCTCCGGGAGGAGGAGCGCTTTGCGCTGCCCGGCTGGGCAAAAAACAAGGTGGTCTATCAGATTTTCCCCTCCCGCTTTGCCACGGACAGGGATGTGCCGGAGGAGCTGTGGTACCAGGCGCCCATCAGCCATCACGCCGATCTCAAGGGCTCCCTGCGGGGCGTCATCCGCCGTCTGGACTACCTCAAAACACTGGGCGCGGACATCCTCTACCTGACGCCTGTGTTCCAGTCCAGATCCAGCCACAAATATGACACAGACGACTACTACACCATCGACCCCGCTTTCGGGACCAAGGAGGACCTGAAGGAGCTGGTCCGCAGGGCCCACGGGCTGGGGATGTATGTGATTCTGGACGGCGTGTTCAACCACACGTCGGTAAATTTCTTCGCCTTTCAGGACATTTTGAAGCATCAGGGCAGCTCCGAGTATTTGGACTGGTATTATCCCCACCAGCTGCCGTTGAAGGCCGAACGGGGCAAGCTGCCCGGCTATAAGGCCTTTGGGTATTACGGAGACATGCCCAAGCTGAACCTGCAAAACAGAGCCGCCGCGGACTACATCATTGATGTGGCTGCCTACTGGATCCGGGAGTGCGACATCGACGGCTGGCGGCTGGACGTGGGGGATGAGATCAGCCACACCTTCTGGAAGCGGTTCCGCCGAGAGATCAAGGCGGTGAAGCAGGACGCCCTGCTTGTAGGGGAAATCTGGCACTTTGCCGGGGACTTCCTGGCGGGCGACGAGTGGGACAGCGTGATGAATTACCCGTTTTACTACGCCGCGCTGGACCTGGCCGCCTCCGGCACCATGAGCGCCAGCGCCTTTCTGGATCACCTGGGCTTTATGCGGGGCAATTTGAACCGCGCCTTGGACGGGTACCTGTGGAATTTGATCGACAGCCACGACACGGCGAGGTTCCTGCACAGCGCCGGAAATAACCTCAAAAAGCAGAAGCTGGCGGCGGCGCTTCAGCTTCTGCTTCCCGGCATGCCCATGATCTATTACGGCGACGAGGCCGGCATGGAGGGCGGTCCCGATCCCGACTGCCGGAGAGGGATGCTCTGGGCGGAGAGCAGGCGGAACGGGGCGCTTTTCGCATATTATCAAACCCTGATCCAGCTTCGCCGCCGGTGCCCGGCTTTGACAGAGGGGACGCTTGTCGAAACGTATGCGGAGGACGAAGCCGGGCTGATCCGCATGGAGCGGGAGCTGGGAAATCAGCGTATCACCATTCTCTTCCACACCCAGGAGGGGTCTGTCGCCCTGCCGGAGCTGCGGGGGCGGGAAAACCTGGTGACAGGGGCTGCGTTCTCCGGCTGTCTGGGAGACTATGAGGCCGCGGTGCTCATGGAATAACCAACAGAGCCAGATGCCGACCGAGGTTCTTTTCCCATTCTGTCGCGGCGATCAGCATTGGCCGCACTCTTTTCATGTACTTGTCAAAAAAAGATCTCAAAATCGAAGCGTGCTTTCAGCACATATAAATTACACTCCTACAATTTGCTTCTTTTTTCTGCAAAATGCCTAAAGAAACAATTTTCGCAGCCATTTTCTGTCACAATCGCAGAGCGGACAGGCGCAAAACGTAAAATTCTTTCGAAAATGCCAAAAGGAATTGGCTGACAAATACTGACAATTTCGATATCCTTCTGAGTAGGAGGTGTTGAAAAATGTCGAGACCGAGAAGTTCCCGCAGAGAGTTCCCCCATGTCAGCCGGTTCCTGGAAGAAAAGATCACCCGCAGAAGAAAGGAGATGGGGCTGTCTCAAACCACTTTGGCGGAAAGGGCAGGGGTGACCCGCAACTGCATCCAGCAGATGGAGTGCCACGAGCACCTGCCGCTGCCATCCACGATGTTCAGGCTGATCAAGGCATTGGAATTCAGCGAAAAAGAAACGGCTGAATTTTGGGTTGAGATCGATGCCGCCTACGCCCAGGACAGGACGCTGAAGGAAACGGCATCCGAAGCCTGTGAGGTGTGACCATGGGCAAGGGAGGCGGAATGGCGGACCTGTACGGCCTGCTGAACGAGCTTGGTGTGACCGCAAATTACGCGGGCTTTTTTCACATGGCCTGCGCGGTTTCGCTGTGCATAGAACAGCCGGACCGGCTGCTTCAGGTGACAAAACGCCTGTACCCGGACGTTGCGAAGCAGTACGGCACAAATTGGAAGGCAGTGGAGCGGAACATACGGACGGTATGCTGTGTCATCTGGCGGGAAAACCGCCCCCTGCTGGAGGGGCTGGCCCACAGGCCTCTGGCGCAGAAGCCCCGAAACGCGCAGATGCTGGCGATTTTGGCCTCTCAGTGGGGGCCAGACCTCCGGCAGCTCCCGCCGTCCTGATCAAAACCGCAGCCGATGTACCCAATAAACGCAAAACCGCCTGGCCAGGCTGGCCAGGCGGTCTTTTTTGTGCCGTGATTCAGTGTTTTGCCCACCTTCCCCAGCCGGGTCAGCTCCGACACACCCGAGTCATATCCTGATGAACGAATCGAAAAAAGGGTATAAAATGGACGTCAGGAGCACAATAAAATCTTAGAACCTGTATCCACAACCTCAATTCACCATCTGACCGGGCCTTTTCCCGTCATGCGGCGTTGAATTTTCTTGAATTAAACACAATGATTCCTGCGAAAATTCGCCTTGCCTGACGGGAAAATCCCTCGGCCATCCGGCGATTGCGGCTGTGAATACAGGTTCTTAGACCGTCCGGGAGGGAGGGCATGACTATGGGTAAACTGATCGAAAGGCTGGCTGGCGCCCTGGGGCATCACAGGCGCCGAAAGGAGGTGCGGTAGCCATTTCAACCACATACGGCTATATCCGCGTCAGCACGCGGGAGCAGAACGAAGACCGGCAGCTCATCGCCCTTCGGGAGATGGCGGTGCCGGAGACAAATCTGTTTGTGGACAAGCAATCCGGAAAGGACTTTCAGCGCCCCCAATACAAGCGGCTGCTGCGGAAGCTGAAAAAAGACGATCTGCTCTGCGTCAAGAGCATTGACCGCCTGGGGCGCAATTATGAGGAGATTCTGGAGCAATGGCGGATCCTAACCAAAGAAAAGGGGGTGGACATCGTGGTGCTGGATATGCCATTGCTGGACACCCGGCGCGGCAAGGACCTGATGGGCACCTTCCTCAGCGACATTGTCCTCCAGGTGCTCTCATTCGTGGCCGAGAACGAGCGCACCAGCATCCGCCAGCGCCAGGCGGAGGGCATCGCGGCGGCAAAGGCCAGGGGGGTGAAATTTGGCAGGCCACCCAAGCCGGTTCCCGATAATTTCCATCAGGTTCACCAGGACTGGCGGCGAAAAAAAATAACGCTGCAGCAGGCCGCAAACGCTTGCGCTATGCCCATTACAACGTTTTATGACAAAGCGGTTCAGTTCGAAAAGTCGAGCTGAACGGGTTCCATCTTCATTCCGAATAAGTGTACCTTTCCGAAATTACATACATTCCTTCCCTCACCCTCTTAATCGGCAGCCCAACCCGGAAAGTTAAGAGGTGTGAGGGATTTTTTGCGCAATTTTTTCACTTCGAAAAGGTACACTTTTTCGAAATTTCACGGGAAAGGTGTCAACGCATGAAGGGAAAGCCATCTCGCGGCGAACCAGGAAAAATCATCCAGTACTGCACCGTCAAGGCCCGGCTCTACCCCAATGAGGCCCAGGCCCGGCTGTTTGAAAACACCTTTGGCTGCTGCCGCTACATCTGGAACCGGATGCTGGCCGACCAGCAGCGGTTTTACCTGGAGACCGATCAGCATTTCATCCCCACACCCGCCAAGTACAAAAAGGAGGCACCCTTTTTAAAGGAAGTGGACAACCAGGCCCTCATCCAGGAGCACAACAAGCTCTCCCAGGCCTTCCGCGTGTTTTTCAAAAGTCCTGAGCACTTCGGCTGCCCCAGCTTCAAGCGAAAGAAGACCGACCGGGACTCGTTCACCGCCTGCAACCACGTGTTTGAATCCGGCCCCACCATCTACACCACCAGGGACGGCATCCGCATGACCAAGGCCGGGGTCGTCAAGGCGGTGTTCCCCCGCCGCCCGCGAAACGGGTGGAGGCTGAAGCGGGTCACGGTGGAGAAGGCGAAGTCAGGCAAATTTTACGCCTACATTCTCTACGAATACGCCGTCAGGGAGCCCGAGCCCGTTGTTCCGGCGGCGGAAACGGCGGTGGGGCTGAAGTACTCCGTCCCCCATTTCTACGCCGCCGACAACGGCCAGACCGCCAACCCGCCCCACTGGCTGAAGCGCTCCCAGGAGAAGCTGGCCAAAATTCAGCGCCAGCTCAACCGGATGGAGCCTGGCTCCAAGAATTACCAGGAGGCGGTGCGGAAGTACCGCCAGCTCCACGAGCACATCGCCAACCAGCGGCGCGACTTCATCCACAAGGAATCCAGCCGGATAGCCAACGGCTGGGACGCCGTGTGCATGAGAAGCGACTCCCTGCCGGCGCTGGCCCAACGGACAAGGCGGGGCAATGTGCTGGAATCCGGCTTTGGGATGTTCCGGGAATGCCTGCGCTACAAGCTGGCGCGGCAGGGCAAGGCGCTGATTCTGGTGGACCGCTACCAGCCCACCAGCCGCACCTGCTCCGTCTGCGGCCTGGTGCGGGACGACGAGGCCCCCTGCCGGCGGCGGACCTGGACCTGCCCCCGCTGCGGCACGGTCCACAACCGGGAGGTCAACGCCGCCAAAAACATCAAGGCCCAGGGCCTGGCCCGATATTTCAGTATGCAGGAGCGGGAAGCCGCCTAAAGCATAAGCAGCTGTGCCAATGGCCGCGGCACACCTCCTCGCGGCCATTGGCGCCACCTCTAAAACCCCGGCTATGCCGCTTGGGACGGCGGTGAAAGCCCATGGTTCCGGCTGGGAGCGTTGAGTGAAGCGAAATTGCCCCGCAATCCCGTTTCACTCAGCGTTTTCCAGACCGTTAAGTGGGAAACGAGACGGCATCTTTTCCTCGGAAATCGTGCCCGAAGCCCCCCGGGGCGTCCAAAACATTATGACTATGAAGCTAGGCGCCGTTTGAAAATTGGCGATGTGCCCAACAGCGAGGGATTTTTTCGCCAGACAAGGCGATTTGGCGCAGAAATACTTTGTGTATTTCAAGTCAAATCAACGCCGTATGGCGGGAAAGAACCCGCTGCTTGGGCATGTTGACAATTTTCAAACAAGCCCAAGTCCGAAGGATTGGGCCCACGCTGAAAGGAATCTGCCATGCTGTTTTTGCAGTTGAAGGACAAGGAATACCTGACCATCGGCGAAGACATCGTCATCCAGGTATTCACCAATTCCGCCGTCCGGGTATCGGTGCAGGCCCCCAGGGAGCTGACCGTCCTCCGGGGCGAGGTGCTGGAGCGCAACGGGAGCCAGCGGCCCCAGGCGGTGTTCGACAAAAGTCCAGAGCAGGCGAAAAAAGCGCAGAAGCGCCAAAAAACCACCCCAAATTCGGTTTCAAACGGCTGACGAGCCGGTTGAAATATAGTCCCGTATCGGAAGGACCAGCCGCTGTGCACGGTGGCGGTTTGGACGGTACTCCACCCCGCGCTGGGGCAGGGACGCCCCGGTGCGCCGGAACCGCAAAGACCCAAAATCATTTTATTTGAGAGGAAGATTTATAAAATGAGGATTCAGCACAATATAATGGCGATGTCCGCCTACCGCAACTACACCAACAACGTCTCCGCCATGAAGAAGAACCTGGAGAAGCTGTCCTCCGGCTACAAGATCAA
>ERZ808037.705-NODE-705-length-27818-cov-5.457482_pt1 | contig 27818 bp, 19 predicted proteins | sample MGYA00380190_ERZ808037 | MGnify/ENA primary metagenome ERZ808037 (study PRJEB31490, sample SAMN06133399) | mouse gut metagenome | isolation source: J9 | host: mice | place: China: Chengdu | collected 2015-05 ...
AGCGGCTTATACAGGTATAGCCTGGGGCTTCCCAACCAGCCAAAACATAAATCACCACCGAATGGACTGACAGACTTAATTGGAGGTTTCACCAGCCGGAAGGCCGGTTCCCAAGGAGGCGTCGTCAATAATCCTGCCTCAGTGATTGTACCTCTATATTTTGTCTGGTGCATTAAGGAAACCTCAGACATGGTAAAAATTTTATCAATAACCTCTGATGGAAGGGAAAACCTCCTTCAGTTATTCATCAGATATGACTTTGTAACTTATTAACTTTATAGTTCTTGTGGCTATATCATTATTATACTAGGAGGCAGGACAATGGAGGCTAATACATTAATTTAGAAAATATACATGAACTGTCCATTATGTGACAAAACTCATGAAGTTGAAGAAAGAAAAAGAATAGCAACCATTACAATAAAAGGAGAAGATGTTGCCTATGGCGAGAGGTTTTATTTTTGTGCAAACGCAGACGAGGATGAAAACGAGTTTGAAGCAGGTGAAATGACGAATGAAAATCTTCTTAATGCGAGAAATGCATATCGAATGAAGATGGGATTACTTACCTCTGATGAAATTGTTGCGATTAGAGAAAACTATGGATAATCTCAGACTGATTTCCTGGAGAAATAATTTTGTTTAGTATGGCAAAAGAGATAAGAGCATTTTAATATGGAGATTTATGATGGGCACTTGCAAATAATATAAGTGCCTTTTTTGATGTTTATTTGAAAAGTAGTCATAGAAAATGGAAGAAATATTTGATGAAATCTCCTTGTTTTTCGTTTGGAAAATCATGTAGAATCATGTCGTATAATGGCAGAAACTATGATGTTTTTTGGGCAGGAAAGGGGATTTTTATGGTCAACAAGTATGGTTATATTCGCGTGAGCAGCTATGAACAAAAGGAAAGCAGACAGTTAATTTCTTTGCAGGAATTATTTATTCCAGAGAAAAATATTTTTATTGATAAACAGTCAGGAAAGGACTTTCAGCGTCCGTCGTATCAGAAAATGGTGAGGCGCTTGAAAAAGGATGATTTGCTTTACATCAAAAGTATCGATCGGTTGGGGCGCAATTACGGGGAAATTCTGGAACAGTGGAGGATACTTACGAAGGAAAAGGGAGTTGATATTGTAGTACTGGATATGCCGCTTTTAGATACCCGGAGAGGAAAGGACTTAATGGGAACATTTTTAAGCGATATCGTTTTGCAGGTATTATCCTTTGTGGCAGAAAATGAACGGACAGCAATCCGGCAGCGTCAGGCCGAAGGAATTGCTGCGGCAAAAGCAAAAGGAATCCGTTTCGGGCGTCCGCCAATGCCCCTGCCGGATAGCTTTTATGAATCTTATCAGCTTTGGAAATCCGGGGAAATTACATGTACAGAGGCAGCAAAAACCTGCCAGATGCCGCTATCAACGTTTCGTTATCGGGCGGAGATTTATCAAAAGATGGTTTTTCAAAAAATGCAAGAATGAAAAAATGTCAGGCGTGGAATTACAGGAAAGCATACTTTTCCGTGATTCCACGCTTTTTCATTATCCATTCAATAATAACATAAAAATCAAGGGATTTCTACTATAAAATCAAGTATTTGTTTGGTGTGTTCTGAAAAAAAACAAAATATTTCTGAAAATAAGCAAAATTTTCTGAACTATTTTAAATTACAGAAAAGTATACATTTTCGTTATAGGAAAGGTAAAGGGCAAGATGGCAAATAAAAAGCTGGTGAATAAGAATACGAAAAATAGAAAAGATTTCAAACCATATTCTTCTGCGTTCACAAGGGAACCATTCTTATTCTATGAAATGCGTATTACCGCCAGGCTGATGGGTGAAAAACTGTCAGATGAAGAGATAATCAAACATATTGCAGAGGAAAATCTGTTTCAATATCCGACGGAAAAGTCTTTGCAGAGGATGGCCAGGGCCTGTATTCGCCGTCTGCGGGTTATGGGAGATGAATCTTTAGTGTGTGCGCTGGCTGAGCGGCCTTTTTATGATGCAAAGCAGATCTGCCTGTATGCCATGATGAAGGAATACCGTATCATCTGGGAATTTATGGTTTCTGTGATTGGAGAGAAATACCGGCTTAATGAATTTTCTTTTGGGAAATCAGATGTAAATATCTTTTTTCTTCATCTTCAGGAACAGGAAGATACTGTTGCCGGATGGAGTGAATCGACCATAACGAAATTAAAACAGGTGATGATGAAAATTCTGGTTGAAAATGAATATATGGATAACGGCAAAGCTGACCATTTGAATCTTGTATGGCTGAATCCTGTTCTGGAGGAAGCTATCCGCAAAAATCATGATGATGCAGCTTTGCCTGCGTTTAATTGTTTTTTATCGATTTAACAGAGAAAGGAATGAAGTGGAGGGATGGAGGGGCTGCTTGGATTTACCGGGCATTTCAAGTTCCTTTTGAAACGGGCAGGAGGTAATGGCTGATGGGAAATACGAAAGAGCGTTTGGATCATCTGCGGCAGTTGATTCAGGAAGAGGATTTTCTTGAGGGTAAGGGATTGAGCAATGAGGTAAATATTCGTATTTTTTGCTATAACGCAGAAGAAGAAATGATGGTGCAGCATTTTCTTGAACAGATGATATCCGATCCGCTGATGAACTGTCATCTGATAGAATGCAATCTTTACAAAATCTTTTTGGATGTCTGCAGGGATCTGGATATTTTGGAAGCTATCCCGGAAATGGAGGAAGAGGACGGAGGAATTTTTCTGCTGGAGCAGCTTCACTCTGCGGTCGGGGAAGAGGAATACATTAAAAAAATTCAATATGCGCCGCACCGGTTAGGGGATGTTCTTTTGCTTACCGGGGTGGGCGATGTATTCCCATTTATGCGGGTGCACACCCTTTTGGAGGCATTGCAACCGCATTTTTCCGATATACCGATTTTAGTGATGTACCCTGGTGAATTTGACGGATATCATTTAAAGTTATTTGACCGTCTGCAGCCGAACGATTACTACCGGGCATTTAATGTACTATAAGGAGGATGAGAGCGATGATCATTCGTGATATGTTTGCGGAAAATATTAACCGGCAGATTAACGGTGTAATTAAGGTTGATCAAAATGCAGAGGATGTGATTTTGCAGGAAGTGCAGGAATATGTGATTACCCGCGAACTGAAAAAACATTTTATCCGTTTTTTTGATGAATACAGCGAAGCCTTTCATACGCCGACGGCAGATATCGGCGTCTGGATTTCCGGGTTTTTTGGCAGCGGTAAATCACATTTTTTAAAAATGCTGTCTTATCTTCTGGAAAACCGAACCATCGGAAAGATGTCCGTGGTGGAGATGTTCCGGCGCAAGTTTGAGGATGATCCGGCGGCTTTTATGAGCGTGGATCAATCGACGCGAAACCAGACGGAAACGATCTTATTTAATATTGATATTGAAGGTTCTATTAATAAAGATAAAACAGCAGTGCTGCGTGTTTTTGCCAAAATGTTTTATAACCATCTTGGATTTTACGGCGAAAATCTGAAGGTTTCCATGATGGAACAATATATTGAACAGTTAGGAAAAACCGAAGAGTTTCGACGGAGTTTTGAACAAAAAAAAGGCAAGCCATGGCTGGATCAGCGAAAGGCATTTGCCTTTAACGGGAAATTTATTATCCCGGCTTTAGCGGAAGTTCTAGATATGAGCGAGGAGGATGCAAAGCGCTGGTTTCAGGATAAAACGGCGGTGGAATTTTCTATTGCGCAGTTGGTTGCGGATATTAAGGCTTATGTGGATACAAAGCCGGAAAACTTCCGTCTGCTGTTTATGATTGACGAGGTAGGGCAGTATGTCGGCACGGATACCGATATGCTTTTAAACCTGCAGTCGCTTACGGAAAAAATCGGCAGTGCGTGCGGAGGAAAAGTCTGGGTGATGTGTACGGGACAGGAGGCGATTGACGAAATTATTAAGGTTCGTGCAGATGAATTTTCCCGTATCCAGGCGCGGTTTAAGACCAGATTAAGCCTTTCCTCGTCCTCGGTGGATGAGGTGATTCAGAAGCGTATTTTAAAGAAAAAGCCGAAAGTAAGCGCAAAACTTGAAGATTTATATGAGAAAAATGATTCGGTTCTGCGAAACCTTTTCAGCTTTACCAATTCGATATTAGATATCAAGGGTTATGGCGGCGCGATGGAATTTGCCGTAAATTATCCGTTCGTCCCTTATCAGTTCATCGTTATGCAGAAGGTATTTGCCGAAATCCGCAAGCACGGAAATTCTGGCAAGCACCTGTCCGGGGGCGAGCGTTCCATGCTGTCCGGCTTCCAGGAGGCGGTGCAGAAGATTCAGGAGAAGGATGAATATGCCCTGGTGCCGTTTTTCCTCTTTTATGATACCGTACATACCTTCCTGGACAGTTCCATCCGCCGGGTGATTGACCGATGCCAGAAGGCGGCAGACAGCGGGCTGGGCATATTGGATCAGGATGTTGATTTGCTGAAGCTTCTGTATCTTATTCGCTATGTGGATGATATTCCGGCAAATGTGGACAACATGGTTATTTTGATGGCAGAAGATATTCGCTCAGATAAGATTGTCCTGCGCGAAAAAATAAAAGAATCCCTTGGACGACTGATGAGCCAGAACTATATCGGCAGAACCGGGGATACCTATAACTTCCTGACCGATGAGGAGCAGGACATTCAGCGGGAAATTAAAAATACGCCGGTGGATACCGCCAATATTGTCGAGCGCATCGGACATATGATTTTTGCGGATATTTATACGACAAGGAAATATCGTTACGGCAAATATGATTTTGTCTTTGATCAGATGGTGGACGGTGTAATGGTCGGCGCTGTCACCGGGGGAATGCGCCTGCGGTTTTTAACCGTGGCTACCGATGGGGCAGAAAAAGCGGAACTTCGTTTGATAACAGAATCGAAAGGGCAGGCGATTGTCGTTCTTTCGGATTCTCCTTATTATGAAGCTCTGGAAAGTGCTATGAAAATCCGCAAATATGTAAAACAGCGCAATGTTTCACAGCTTCCCAAATCTGTGCAGGACATTATCCGCGACCGGCTGGAAGAAGCAGCGCAGTATGAACAGTCGGCAATGAACGATTTAAAAAGGGCAATTGAGGATGCCGGGTATTATGTGGATGGTGAGCATCTGGAAATCAGGAGCGGCGATGTGAAATCCCGGATTGATCAGGCCATGGAATATTTGGTTTCCCATGTTTACAGTGAACTTAATCTGATAACGAAAAATGCGGAAACGGACGCGGATATCCTTGCCGTTTTGTCCGGCGATGAACGGATGCTTCCGGGAAGCGAACCCAACCGCGATGCTGCGGCGAAGGTGGAGGAATATCTGATTGTTCAGGATCGAAGGAAGCTGCCCACGTCGATGGCGGATGTCCAGAGCCGTTACCAGGCGATTCCCTATGGATGGAGAGAAATTGATATTGCCGCAGTTGTTGCGCTGCTGATTGTCCAGCAGAAGGTTACGGTGAAATACGGCGGCGCAACGATTCAGCCGGATAATCCCAAACTGCCGGATATGCTGCGGAAAAAGAGTGAGATTGGAAAAACCAGCATTTCCAAACGACAGGTAGTTACGGCGATGAAGATGAAGAAAGTAAAAGATTTGCTTCGGGAATACTTTGACCGGATGGATGTGCCGGAGGACGAGGACGGGCTGGTTGCCTTTATTGTGGAATATTTTTCCGGGCAGAAAAAGCATTATGAAGAGTTGGGGGAGAAATACCGAAGCGACAGAAGATATCCTGACCAGGATAAGGTTTCTGGTGCCTGTCAGTTGATGGAGAATATTTTGTCCCAGCAGAAAGATAATATTGCCCTGATTGACGCGGTATTGAAGGAGGAAGATCATCTTTTTGACAGCAAAGAAGATTTGCAGGATGTAGAAGGATTCTTCCGCAACCAGGTGCAGTTGTTTGACGAGGCGGCGGAACTGGAAGAGGAGCTGCGCAATGAACTGGATTACATTTCTCATGAAGAGGAGGCAAATGCTGCCTTAAACCAGATTCGGCTGATTACGAAGGTGCAGGGAGGATTTAATTACAGGAGGATTCCGGAGTTAAATGGACTGATAAAAACCGTGCATGAAGGGCATAATTGTTTGCTGGTGGAAAAGCGGGAAGAGGTTAAGGATGTGCTGGTTCAGTGCAGGGCTGCGATTATTCAGGCGGGGAACGGGAATCACGAGGTAAAGGCAATACTGGATAAGGCAGATAAATATTATGCGCAGAAAGAAAAGGATATAGGCGAATGTAAAAACCTTGCCCTGCTGGATGGTTTTTTGCCGCAGATGCTACAGTATAAAGATGAAGCCTGTGGACGAATAGAAGCACTGACAGAGAAGAGAGCGGCGGGGGCGGATGCTTCGATGGGAGCAGGTAGTTTGGTGGCATCGGCTGGTTCGGCGGTATCTGCAGCATCGGATGGATTAGATGGACTGATTGGAAGTGTCGTATCTGCTACGGGAGGACGGCAGGGAAATATGGCATCGAAGAAGGAGAAAGCGGCGGTTTCTAAGAAGAGAATAAAGTCGTATAACCGGCAGATTGTTTTTCCGGCAAAGTGTCTGGAGAATGAGGAAGATATTGATGCATATGTGGAGAAAATCCGTGAGCAGTTAAAACTGCTGTTGAAAAACTGTGATGGTATTCAGTTGAAATAGCGGCAAAGATGAATGAAACAAAGATAAACGAGAGAAGGTGGTGTACAAATGAATAAAAATGCGATTAAAAAATTTGCAGTCTGGGCAAGAAGAGAACTGATTTCCCGTGTTTCGCAGAAGGCGTCGTTTTATGATATTGGCGAAAACAACAGTGAAGATTTAGCGGCAGACAGCGTGCGCGGCAAGGTTTTGACAACATCGGAAAAAAGGCAGAGGAGGGCATTGATTGAACAAATCCGGCAGAAGGGCTATCAGGAAGTGATGGAGGAAGTCGCCTATACCTGGTTTAACCGTTTTTCAGCTCTGCGGTTTATGGAAGTTAATGGGTATCTGCCTGCCCATGTGCGGGTATTTACGGATGAGGGAAATGCATTTAAACCGCAGATTTTAACCGAAGCCATCCATATGGAATTTGACAGGCTGGATATGGAAAGGGTTTATGAGCTGAAAAATGGGAATCAGGATGAAGAACTGTTTAAGTATTTGATTATTGCCCAGTGTAATGCGCTGAATAGTATCTTGCCGGGGATGTTTCAGAAGATTGAAGATTATACGGAATTACTGTTTCCTGATAACCTGCTCCGTGAGGGAAGCATGATTGAGCAGATGATTGCCCTTATTCCGGAAGAGGACTGGAAAGACCAGGTGCAGATTATCGGGTGGCTGTATCAGTATTATAACAGTGAAAAGAAAGATGAAGTATTTGCCGCATTGAAGAAGAATGTGAAGATAACGAAAGAAAATATTCCCGCCGCAACACAGCTATTTACGCCGGACTGGATTGTAAGGTATATGGTGGAAAATTCTTTAGGACGGCTGTGGGTGGAGGGACATCCGAATGATGAACTGAAGGCACAGTGGAAATATTATCTGGAAGAAGCAGAACAGGAACCGGAGGTGCAGCGGCAGTTAGAAGAAATCCGTAAGGAATATGCCGGGCTGAATCCAGAGGATATTCGGTGCATCGATCCATGTATGGGAAGCGGGCATATTTTGTGTTATATGTTTGATGTGCTTGTACAGATATATGAGGCGCATGGTGTACAGACGAGGGATGCTGTGCGGAGTATCGTGGAGAATAATCTTTATGGATTGGATATTGACGATAGGGCGGCGCAGTTGGCTTATTTTTCGGTGATGATGAAGGGAAGGCAGTATGACAGTCGGTTCTTTAAACGCAGGGTACAGCCGAATGTGTATAGTCCGAAAGGATATGAAGAAGGGAAAGAATTTGGGGCGTTGCTGACGGTAGATGAATTGGAAAATATGCCACAGGAGCCGGAAGAGTATACGTTATTTGATGAAAACTTTGAGGAGAAGATGAACCGCTGGCAGTTTAGGAGGGTGCTGGCGCAGAAATATGATGTGGTTTGTACGAATCCGCCGTATATGGCAGTAAGCAATGCAAGTGATAAAGTACAAAAATATGTTAAGAAAAATTATCCAGATAGTAAAAGTGATTTATTTGCTTGCTTTATTGAGCGGTGTGGAGCATTTGTTGAGAAGAATGGATTTCAGGCAATGATTACGCAACATGCTTGGATGTTTATTAGTAGTTATGAGAAATTAAGGGCAAAATTGCAGGTGGTGGATATTATTAATATGGCGCATTTAGGGGCAAGGGCATTTGAAGAAATAGGGGGCGAAGTGGTGCAGACTACTAGCTTTGTTATGCGGAAAAGTCATATTAAGGGATATAAAGGTAGTTATTGTCGTTTAGTTGAACCGAATACTCAGCAGGAAAAGGAAAATATGTTTCTTGCCAAGAAAAATATGTATATTGTACAACAGGATAATTTTTTAAAAGTTCCTGGTTTGCCTGTGGCATATTGGTTGAGTATAAAATCAATTAACAAATTTAGTTATAGTACTTTAAATGATAGTGTAGTTGCCTCTGTTGGAATTCAAACCGGTAATAATGATAAGTTCATTCATTTTTGGTGGGAAGTCGAAAAAAATCAAATAGCTTTTTCTTCAAAAACTTTTAAAGATTCATTTAAAGGTAAAAAGTGGTTTCCATATAATAAAGGAGGAGAATATAGAAAATGGTTTGGAAATGATTATTATGTCATATGTTGGAAAAATGATGGAGAAGAGATTAAAAAAAATAGTGTTTTAACTGGTCATCATTATCAGCAGTATTCAGATAAATTGAAGTTTTGTCCTCATATTACATGGTCACGTATTTCAACTAGAACGCCTGCTTTCAGATATAAGACATTTGGTTATTTATCAGATATGGCAAGTTTTTCTCTTTACTCAAAAAAAATTGATCTTAAATTAATAATTGCTTTTTGTAATTCAAATGTTACAAGTCATTATATGCCTGTTTTGTCACCAACTCACAATATTATGACAGGACAGGTTTTAGCACTTCCATTTGATTGTAAAATTATAAATCAAACAGGTATAGCGTTTAAAGTCGATTTTTGTATTAGTAACGCAAAAGATGATTGGGATGCATTTGAAACTTCTTGGAATTTTAAAGTTCATCCATTAGTTTAAAGAAGAGGTGTGTATATGTCGAGAAAGAAAAATTATAAAGAAGTTTTAACAACACCTTTTGAAACAAAAATTAAAAATTTTTCTCATGTTGCTAAATATTTTTTATATTATGCACCTAATATAGATACTGCACATTCTGTAGGAAAAATTGAGGGAAAGCAAGCGATAGAAGTATATAATCAAATGATTTTATATGCAAATATGAAGAAACATTCTAAAGTAATGCAAAAAATCCAGCTCAATTCATGGAAATCACAAGATTTATCTGAAGAAATATTAGATTTTGAGAAGCCGAGAATGATTATTAATAGATATTCAAATGAAAGTGAGTTAAGTGCTTTATTACGACATATAAGAAATGCATTAGCACATGGAAATTTGTATATATGGCGAAAAAATACAGGTGATTATATTTTTATGATTGATTATGATTGTAAGAAAATGAGAACCACTGCTAAAATAATGATTTCTTTTAAGATTTTGGAACAATGGAAAACGATTTTAGAAAATGAAATTGCAATAGGAGAATGAATATGTCAAGATTAATATCAGTTAAGTATGAACAATGGAAAGCCGAATGTAACACTCGCTTTTATCAACTTAAAGCCAACGAGGAAGAACTAAACCGAATTTTCATTGATATTTATGATTTACAAGATGAATTAACACCAGAAGTTGCCGACAAGGATATTACTGTTCATCGAATTTATGATACAAAGGAAGATATTCCAGAATCGATGAAAGGCAGCAATTATATTCGTACCATGCGAGATGAAATTATTTCACTAATTTCCTATGCCATAGGCTGTATGTTCGGACGCTATTCTCTTGATGTAGAAGGATTAGCTTATGCCGGGGGTGAATGGGATGCATCCAAGTACATAACCTTCCAGCCAGAACCCGATGCTATCCTTCCCATCTGCGATGATGACTATTTTGAAAATGATATAACCAGTAGATTTATAAAATGGGTAGAAACAGTTTATGGAAAAGAAACGCTGGAAGAAAATTTGAAATTTATTGCGGATGCTCTTACTGGTAAGGGTAATTCCCGTGAAGTTATCCGAAATTATTTTCTTAATGAGTTTTACACCAATCACTGTAAAACTTACCAAAAACGTCCCATTTATTGGCTGTTTGATTCTGGTAAATATGGTGGTTTTAAGTGTTTGATTTATATGCATCGTTATCAGCCAGATACCATTGCCCGTATACGCACAGATTATGTACATGAGTTGCAGAGCCGTTATCGTACAGCTATGGAAAACTTAGAAGAACAGATTAGCACAGCGAATACAAGTGAACGTGTTAAACTGAATAAACAACTGAAAAAGTTACAAGACCAAGCAAAAGAATTATATGACTATGAGGAAAAAATTCACCACCTGGCAGACCAGATGATGAAGATTGATTTAGATGATGGAGTGAAACATAATTACGCTATTTTTCAAAACGTATTAGCAAAAATAAAATAAGGAGATTATAATTATGCAGGAGATTAAATGTCCAAAATGTGGAGAGGTTTTTGTGGTTGATGAATCCGGTTATGCCTCAAATTGTTCAACAAATCCGAGATAATGAGTTTGATAAAGAACTTGAACACAGGGAAGCAGAATTGCAAAAGAAGAAAGCAAGTGAGTTGGAGATTATTAAGTTACAGCTGCAAAAAGAATATGACAATCTTGCTTCGGATAAGGCATTAGAATTATCAAATAAGGATGCATGGATTAAACAGTTAGAAGCACAAATCAATGGAAGTGAAAATGAAAAAAATCTTGCAATAAGTGATATAAAGAATGAGAAAGATAAAGAAATTGAAAGATTAAAAGGCGAACTCAAAAGGACGGAGGCAGAAAAAGAACTGGCAGTTACAAAAGCAATTCAAGCCAAAGAACAAGAGATTTCAGAGAAGGTTAGTGAAATTGCAAGCTTAACACAGCAATTATCAAACAAAGAAACAGAAAATGAATTAAAAGAAAAATCATTGGAAGAGAAATATAAAAATGAATTAAAATCAAAAGATGAGTTAATTGCACAATACAAAGATTTTAAAGTACGGCAATCTACGAAAATGATAGGAGAAAGTCTGGAACAGCATTGCTCAAATCAGTTTAATGCATTGCGGATGGCAGCATTTCCTACTGCCTATTTTGAAAAGGACAATGATATACGAACTGGAAGTAAGGGGGATTTTATTTTCAAAGATTTTGTGGACAATATAGAATTTATTTCCATAATGTTTGAAATGAAAAATGAGATGGATGAAACTGCTACAAAACATAAAAATGAGGATTTTTTTAAAGAACTTGATAAAGATCGACGTGAAAAGAAGTGTGAATATGCTGTGCTGGTTTCCATGCTTGAGCTAGATAATGACTATTATAATAATGGTATAGTCGATGTTTCTTACAAATACGAAAAAATGTATGTTATCCGTCCACAATTTTTTATTCCATTAATTACTCTATTACGAAATGCTGCATTAAATTCTTTAAAATACAGGCAAGAACTGGCAGTGGTAAAAAATCAACAAATTGATATTCTTCATTTTGAAGAAAATATGAATACTTTTAAAGAAGGTTTTGCGCGTAACTATAGATTGGCAAGTGAAAAATTTGAAGTGGCAATAGCTGAAATTGATAAAACAATATCTCATCTTCAAAAAACGAAAGAAGCGCTTCTTTCATCAGAAAATAATCTTCGTTTTGCAAATAACAAGGCAGAGGATTTAAGTATAAAAAAGTTGACGAAGAATGCTCCTGCGGTAAAAGAAATGTTTGATGAATTAAAAAATAGATAAATTTAGCGGGTAGAAAAAAAGAAATGAATAAATAAAATTGAAAGGTGATTATATGGATTGGGCAAATTTAATTATTCTTTTGTTTATTTTTGGAGTTATAATTCGATTTTTTGCGGCAAATGAGTTTCATAATATTGCTATGATCAAAGGATTTCCAAGTTTGAAATATTTTTGGTGGTCATTTTTGTTTGGAATAATTGGATATTTGTTGGTGATTGCACTACCGGATAAAAATCAACAGAAAATCAATGAAACGATGATAGATTCAAATGGAAAGTCTAAAAATACGGTAGAGATTGAAGATGATGAACTACCTGATTTATAAGGAGTATGGGGAATGGATGCAAGATATACAAGATTGTTTATGCTACCTCAAAATTTATACTTTTATGGTTCTCCTATTGTTATTTCAGCAGGAGCATTGTTAAAAGATAATAAAATGGGAAGAGTAGTTGTGCAGTTAAAATTGCGCAATATTCAAAGTAAATATATTAACGCAGTAACCGTACAAGTCTTTCCCGCAGATATAGCTGGAAGGAAATTAGGGACAGATCTACAGTATCAATATTTGGATTTATTACTAAGTCGTGATAGTGAGTTTGGGCAAAAGATACCTATTATACTTCCAGATACGACTACACGAAGTTTTTCTGTTTGTGTGAGAGAAGTTATATTTGTTGATCAATCAATTTGGAAAACGGATATAATCAATTGGAAGCCTATGGAAAGACGAATACCGCTGAATGAAGTGATTCTTGAACGTCAGTTGGAAAGACAATATCGTATTAAATATGGAAATCAATGTAAAGAAATTTTTCAACAATATCAGGACTTGTGGTATTGTTCCTGTGGCGCTTTGAATCGAAAGGAAGAAATGCGTTGTCATTCTTGTGGATTGGAAACTGAGGTGCTTGCGTCTGTAGACTTAATCAAGTTAAAAGAAGAATTAGATAAACGCCTTGCTGAAGAAGCTATGTTACAAGAGAAACAAAAAATAGAAAAAGCAAGAAAACAGGCTATTGAAAAGGAGGAACAGGAAAAAAGGGCAAAAGAAAAAGCAAAGAAAATGAAAAGAATCAAAATGATTTTAGGTATTGGCGTGACAGCAATGATTGCTATTACTTCAATTTGGACAGGAATCTCTAACTATATAGAAATGAAAGAAAAAGAAGCTTTATGTTTTGCAATGTATGACGAAGCAGTAACATTGTTGGATTCAGGGAAATATGATGAGGCAATTATACTTTTTGAGAAGTTGGGAAATTATAAGGATAGCAATATGCAACTAGAAAAGGCAAAAGATAAACGAAAAGAATCTAGGGAAGTTATCTATAAAGGAGAACGAAAGAGTATTTCCTTGGGAAAAGAATATACAGTTGCGCTTTGTTCGGATGGTACAGTAATTGCAGCCGGTCGAAATACGAATGGTCGATGTAACGTGTCAAAATGGACAAATATTATTTCAGTTGCTGCTGGAGGAGAGCATACAGTTGCACTTTGTTCGGATGGAACAGTAGTTGCTGTGGGGAAAAATAAGGATGGTCAATGTGATGCATCAAAGTGGAAAAATATTGTTGCTGTTGCTGCGGGAAATTCTCATACAGTTGCTCTTTATGAAAATGGTACAGTAGAAGCTATAGGACAAAATAATTTTGGACAATGCGATGTTTCAAAATGGGAAGATATTGTAGCTATTTCTGCCGGCACTAGCCATACGATTGGTCTTCGCCTTGATGGTACAGTGATTGCTGTAGGACGAAATAATTTTGGGCAATGTGATGTTTCAGAATGGAAAGATATAATTGCTATTTCTGCAGGAACTTATCATACAGTTGGACTTCGTTCGGATGGTACAGTGGTTGTGACAGGACTTAATGGTAATAGGCAACGTGATGTTTCAAAATGGAACGAAAATATTATTGGGGTTGCTGCTGGTGCTGCGCATACGGTTGGTCTTTGTTCGGATGGAACAGTGGTTTCGGCAGGAGATAATAATGATAAGCAATGTGATGTTTCAAAGTGGACAGATATTGTTGCCATCGCAGCAGGAGAGTACCATACGGTTGGTCTTTGTTCAGATGGTACAGTGGTTGCAACAGGTAGAAACGATGAAGGCGAATGTGATGTTTCTGATTGGAATAATATAAAATTACCAGATAGTTATTAATCTGATAGTTGATAGAAAACACGATAATCAAAATTACCTAAAAGGAGATCATATCATGCCTGATATGGATATCAACACCATTATTCACGATTTAACCCACCGTTTCACTACTCCTCTCCCCGACTTCTACAAACGCCGCATTATCTTCTGGTATGATGAAGAGCGGGAGTTTGAGGACAAGCTGGATGAATTTCAATTGACAAATGCAAAGCTTATACGCCTAACCGGAAGCAACACATTTGCCGTTAAAAAACAGCTTTGCGAGGAGGATACCACCAGCAATTATCTAATCTACAGCCCTCTTTCTTTCCAAAAAGATGACGACAACTGGCTGCTCAATATCGAATTATACAGCGAATCTTTCCGCGCCGACTTAAATTCTATCTGGATGGATGAGATGAATTTTCCTGCTACGCCGATTATCCGCAAGCAGGTGAAGTATTACCGGAAGTTTTTTAACGAAAAGAAACACCGCGCCAAAATTGCAGATTTAAACCACACCAACCATACAAACCACACCAATCACACCAACCATACAATTTCCACCGCTGCACAGATGCACCTGGCGGTGATGGCGGTGCTCTGCGAGAGCCGGGACATGCAGCCAGGCAGCATTATCTGCACAACCCTCTGCGCTGGTCTGGATACAGGTGCAAATCCCATCTACCAGAATTTCGTCCATTACGGTGCAGATAAAGCTTTCTGGGCAATGGTTGCGCAGGCTTCGGGCTGCTTTTATGATGAAAATGAGAGCAATAGCGATAATCCATCCCCCCTGTGCCGTCTTGCTGTGCATCTTATGCTGACTGCCGCATCGAAAACCATGCATCCCGACCACCTGGCGGGGCTGGAGAAGTTTATTTCTGTTCCTCACCAGTCCTACTGCTATGATTTTGTTTCGGATTGGCTGCACAGTGAGGATAAGCATCTTCTTTATGACGTAGCCCGCTATGTGGAGGAAGAGGCGCGTTTGCCGGAGCGTTTTGGGAAGTTGTCGGCGGATGATTTAATGGATACCGAATATTTCCCCTGCATTGACGAATGTATCTTAATCGAACTGATGACCGAAATCCGTGACCAGATTATCCACGCCGACAGGATTCACGCTATTGTGGAAAAGCGCCGGACAATGGTCTGGTATGATAATGTTTCCAACTATTATGAAGGCATCCGCCAGATTGCCAATATGCAGACATTTTTCTTAGAACACGCCGATGGCTTTCACACCGCGGACCCGGCAAAACTCTGGAAGGAGTATACCGCAGAGTATTACAAAATGGACACCTATTACCGGAAATTTCATCTCTGCTTCCAGCGCTGTCTGAAGCTTTCCCATCCTCTGCTGGATGATTTATTTAAACATGTCACAGAAACGGCAGAGGGCTTGTACACACACTGGTTTATCGGTCAGTTAGGGCAGAACTGGTCGGCGGCAAGTGAGGAACATCTGGCACAGTTTGGTCATATCCTGGAAGTGCCGCAGCAGGTGAATTTCTATGAGGATAAGGTAAAGCGGGTGGACAGGCGAAAGTTTGTCATTATATCCGATGCATTCCGCTACGAAGCGGCGGTTTCTCTGGCTGAGCAGCTTCGCCGGGAAACGCAGAGCAAGGTGGAAATGGGAAGCTGTCAGGCGATTTTTCCTACAATCACCAAGTTTGGCATGGCGGCGCTGCTGCCGCATAAGGCACTTACAGTTGTCCGAAATGCCAGCGGCGCTCTGGATGTTCTGGCGGATGGGCAGTCTACGGATGCAGGTTACAGAGATAAGTGCTTAAAGGCTGCCAATCCGAACAGCATTGCCTTAAACTATGAGGATCTCATCAGCAGGAAATATGCCGAACGCACTGCTTTGGTTAAGGGCATGGAGGTTGTCTACATTTATCACAATAAGGTAGATGAGGCAAGCCATATTTCTGACCGTGCCGTTTTTCCGGCCTGTGATGAAGCTATTGACGAAATCAAAAATATGGTTCGCATTATTGTCAATGAGTTTGGCGGCACGAAGATTATGATTACGGCGGATCACGGTTTCCTCTACACCTACAGTCCTCTGGCGGAGATGGACAAGGTGGATAAGTCTGGTTTTTCCAGCCGTATGGTCGAGTACGGAAGGCGTTTTGCCATTATGGAAAAGGATGCGCAGCCGGATTTTCTGATGCCGGTAAAGTTCATGGAAGGCACAACGGAGTACACATCGGCTGCGCCAAGGGAAAATGTCCGCATTAAGATGCACGGCGGCGGGCTAAATTACGTCCATGGCGGCACCAGTCTGCAGGAAATGGTTGTTCCGGTGATTACCTATCATTATCTGCGCTCGACGACCATGGCTTACCGGCGCAACCGGGATAAGATTGATACGAAGCCGGTGGAAATAAGCTTATTGTCCGCAAACCGCAAGATCAGCAATATGATTTTCTCACTGCATTTCTATCAGAAAGAGGCAGTGGGCGATAATCGTGAAGCGGCAAATTATCTTTTGTATTTTGTGGATGAGAACGGCAGTCCCATCAGCGATACCTGTAAAATTATTGCCGATAAAACCAGCGAAAACGGACAGGAAAGAACGTTTCGCTGCAGTTTTAATCTCCGCTCGCAAAAGTACAGTAACCGGAAAGTCTACTATCTGGTGATTGCGGATGAATCCGGTCTGCAGATGCCGGTGAAGGAAGAATTTCAGATTGATATTGCTTTTGCTGTGGATGAATTTAATTTCTTTGGCTGATCATTTCTTTGGCTGAATACATACGCGATAAGGAGGGGATGGCATGGAGGTATCAGTATCGGAGGAGAGCACCCGCGAAAGGATAAAGCAAAAACTCAGGGAAAATTTTGACGGAAGAATTGTAAGAAAGGATCTCACAAAGAAAATCAAGGAGGGTGCTAATGTCCCGGTCTACGTCCTTGAGTTTCTGTTAGGGCAATATTGCAGTTCGGATGATGAAGAGGTGATTGAAAAGGGCATACAAAACGTAAAGCGGATTCTTGCGGATAATTTTGTCCGCCCGGACGAGGCGCAGAAGATTTTATCCCAGCTTCGCAGGAAGGGCAGCCATACCATTATCGATATGGTAACGGTGCATCTGGATATCAAAAAGAACTGCTTTTTTGCGGATTTTTCCAACCTGGGTCTGGGGAGTGTCCCCATCGCCGACGAGTACCCGGAAAAGTTTGACCGGCTGCTCTGCGGCGGAATCTGGTGCATTATCCAGTTAGAATATGAAGCCAAAGAGGACAGCGGTTTCGGCATGGCGGAGAATATCGGGCCTGCGGACAGGAAAGGAGAATGGGGTTTCCGGCAGAAAAAGCCAAAGGAAGTATCGCCCGTGACCATCCGCAAACTCACCCCTATCCAGATGCCGCACATGGATATCGGGGAATTAAAGCAGGGGCGAAAAGCATTTACTAAGGATGAATGGCTGGATGTGCTGATGCGGTCGATTGGCATGGAACCGGATGAACTGACTTACCGGGAAAAATGGCTTTTGCTGACCCGCATGATTCCATTGGCGGAAAATAATTTTAATCTCTGCGAACTTGGCCCCAGGAGTACCGGAAAATCCCATCTGTATAAAGAGATTTCCCCGAACAGTATCTTAGTTTCCGGCGGGCAGACGACGGTGGCGAATTTATTTTACAATATGGGACGCAAAACCGTGGGGCTGGTGGGAATGTGGGACTGCGTGGCCTTTGATGAAGTGGCGGGTATCCGCTTTAAGGACAAGGACGGAATCCAGATCATGAAGGATTACATGGCATCCGGTTCCTTTGCCCGGGGCAAGGAGGAGAAGGCAGCGAATGCTTCGATGGTGTTCGTGGGCAATATCAACCAGAGTGTGGATGTTCTGCTAAAGACAAGCAGCCTGTTTGACCCTTTTCCGCCGGAAATGGGAACGGATACGGCGTTTCTTGACCGCATCCATGCCTATCTGCCCGGCTGGGAGATTCCGAAATTCCGACCGGAGCATTTTACAAATGATTATGGGTTTATCAGCGATTATCTGGCGGAATTTGTCCGTGAACTGCGCAAGGAGCAGTACGGCGACGCCCTCGACAATTCGTTTCGCCTGGGAAAAAATTTAAACCAGCGGGATACCATCGCTGTGCGCAGGATGGTTGACGGCTATTTGAAACTCTTATACCCGGATGGGGAATTTACGAAAGAAGAACTGGAAGAGGTGCTGCAGATTTCCCTGGAAATGCGCCGCCGTGTGAAGGAACAGCTTAAGAAGCTGGGGGGAATGGAATTTTATGATGTGAATTTTTCTTACATCGATAATGAAACCTTTGAAGAACATTACGTATCCGTGCCGGAACAGGGCGGCGGCAAGCTGATTCCCGAGGGCATGTGCAATCCCGGTCAGGTTTACACGGTAGCCCGCGGGAAAAGTGGGATGATTGGCGTCTTCCGCCTGGAAAGCCAGATGCTGCCGGGAAATGGCAAGTTTGAGCGCACGGGTCTGGGCATGGACCGCGAGGCGAAGGAGGCGACCAACACGGCTTTTCATTTCCTGAAGGCAAATGGAAACCGGATCAGCGGCAGTATCAGTACGATAACCAGGGATTATATCGTTAATTATCAGGATTTGCAGGGAATCGGCATGACGGGAAAGCTGGCGATGCCGACATTAATTGCCCTGAGTTCGATAGCACTGGCACGCCCCCTACAAAGTTCCATGGCTGTCTTGGGGGAGATGAGTATCAGCGGTACATTGATGAAGGTGGAAGAACTGGCGAATACCCTGCAGGTTTGTCTGGACAGCGGTGCAAAGAAAGTCCTTATGCCGGCGATCTCCATGCCGGAACTGGCGGTCGTGCCGGATGACCTTTCTACGGCATTTGATTTTATTCTGTATAAAAGCGCGGAGGAGGCGGTGATGAAGGCGTTGGGGGCGAATTGAAGAATAAAGACTTGATTGTTGAGTATTTAAAGCAATATGGGAAAGCAAAAAAGAAAGATATTCGAGGGTTGCTATGGGATAAGTTGCCGGATGCATTATCAGATGCTCAAAAAGAACATAAAGTAAGTAATTTGTTGGCAATATTGAAGAAAGATAATGTTATTGATACAGATTCGTCTAATCAACAACGTTCTCATTGGATATTGAAATAATCGCTAGAATAATCTTGAGTAAATTTATTCAAGGTTATTCAAGGTTTACTCAGAGATATGTTAGAGTCTTCTGTAATAATGATTTTTGGTACATCCTTTTTTGTTGGAAGATCGGAAGGATACAAAGGAAAAAATTCATTATACGTCTGCTTCAATCTCCCATATTTCCCTGAATTACGTATCCCATAGATTTCCTTGGTGCTGTAAGGCAGGGAGGGAATACTTTCTCTGGTTGACGATGACATAATAATTATCGGTGTGCTGAATAAGAGAAGCAAATCGGTCACTAAAAATAAATTCGTTTCCTTCATCAATAAATACGATACTGTCCTTAATGGATGACAATTCTGTTTCCCACCGCTGTCCGGAAAGTGCGGTACATTTTTTGTCGGAGGTTAATTGTATGCCGCTTGCCGAACCATTTTCGTCATATTCCTGGATCATTGCAATTAATGTGGTCTTTCCTGTAGCGCTGTTGCCCTGGATAACCGTCAGGTTCCTTCGGATGGTAAAATCATAGCGGATTCGTTTGTTCTGGATAATAATTCGGTGATTCCCTTTTATATGCGCCCTCCATCAGACATATAACCCGGCAATGGGAACTAATTCTTTCATACTGTGAACAATCTGGTCGGTATTGATGATACGGATTGTAAATTCTCCCCTCCCAAAGTCCATCAGGTGGCGGAGATTTACCGTGGTATCCTGCATCTCACCGATTTTTAAGATCCATTTTGCGCAGTTGTCCCCGCAGGTAGAGGCATTAAATATGGTCTGCGGCTCGTTTTTTATCAGGATCAGTGTTTTTACTCCGCCGGACAGAGAGAGCGGGGAAATTTTGCCAAATACGGGACTGTCAATCACAGCTTCACCGATAACGGTCGATTGGTCAACGTCAGCAATCATTTCCCGGGAAAAGGGATCAGTTATCCAATGGTCTTCATAGACATTTTTAAAGTATACGGCAGTATTAAAAATGGCTTCCGGCATTTTTCCGTAAAAGATATTCAGCATAATCGAAGTTCCTTTCCTGCGTTTTTGGATGTGTCTGAAATTTGAAAAAATAAAGCTTCAAGTATATTGATGTGCTACTATTATAATCATTTCATCGCAAAAGAACAAGAAAAAAGAGGTATCATACCTCTTTTTTCTTGTTCTCTAAGCCTCTTTCTTCTGCTTCAAATTCTTCTGTGCCGTTGCCAGCATCAGTTTAATCCGATTGAGCTGATTCACTTCACTTGCTCCCGGATCATAGTCTACGGCGATAATATTCGCTTCTGGGTAATTATTCCTTAATTCCTTAATCACACCCTTCCCCACGATATGGTTGGGCAGGCAGCCGAAGGGCTGGGCGCATACGATGTTGCCTACGCCGCTGTGAATAAGTTCCAGCATTTCCCCGGTTAAGAACCACCCTTCACCGGTCTGGTTTCCTAAGGATACAAAGTCTTTTGCCATCTCCGCCAGGTTTCGGATGTCGGCCTGGGGGCTGAAGTTTTTGCTTCGTGACAGCTCTTTTCTTGCCGTGCGGCGGAAGAATTCCAAAAGAGAAATCCCCATATTGCACAGCCAGGCGGTGGATCGCTTTCCGCCCAGGTGGTCGGCTTTAAAGTTGCTGTTATAGAAGCAGTAGAGCAGAAAGTCCATTAAATCCGGCATTATCGCTTCGGCACCTTCGTCCTCTAAGAGTTCAACGATGTGGTTATTCGCCAGCGGAGAGAATTTTACCAGGATTTCTCCGACGATTCCCACCTTTGGTTTTTCGATCATTGTCCGGGGAACGGCGTCAAAGTCGCGGATAATTCCCTTGACGTTTCGTGCAAATTCCATCATATCCGTGCCCTTTTTGGACAGAGAGTGGATGCAGCGCCTCTTCCACTTTTCATGCAGGGAATTAGCGGTTCCCGGAATCTGCTCATAGGGCCTTGTGGCATAGACGACGCGCATAAAGACGTCGCCGTAAACTACCGCCTGAAGTCCTTTGGTTAAAAGAGGCAGGGTGATGGTAAAGCCCGGATTGGTTTCCATGCCGTTGGCATTAACCGAAATAACGGGAACCTGGCTCATGCCGGCTTTTTCCAGGGCACGGCGGACAAAGCCGATGTAGTTGGATGCCCGACAGCCGCCGCCGGTCTGACTCATAAAGACTGCGGTGCGGTTCAAATCATATTTTCCCGACAGCAGGGCTTCCATAATCTGTCCAATCACAATCAGGGACGGATAGCAGGCGTCGTTATTGACATATTTTAACCCGGTATCAATGGCAGAGCGGTTGTCGTTCTGCAAAATTTCGATATGGTAGCCGCAGGAGCGAATGGCCGGTTCCAGCAAATCAAAGTGGATGGGCGACATCTGCGGGCAGAGAAGCGTGTAATCCTGCTTCATTTCCTTTGTAAAAATCACACGGTTGTAGGCGCTGGACACAACTTTATGATGATAATGCTTCTGGTCACGCACGCGCAGGGCAGCAATCAGGGAGCGGATGCGGATACGCGCAGCCCCAAGGTTATTGACCTCGTCGATCTTTAATACGGTATAAATCTTCCCGGCAGCCGTGAGAATCCCGCTGACCTGGTCGGTGGTCACGGCGTCTAAGCCGCAGCCAAAGGAGTTTAACTGAATTAAGTCCAGGTTCGGGTTAGTCTTTACCAGGGTGGCTGCCCGGTAGAGCCGGGAGTGATACATCCACTGGTCGGTGACAACTAAGGGTCTCTCCGCGTCGGATAAGTGGGAGATGGAATCTTCGGTCAATACCGCCATCCCGTAGGAGGTAATCATTTCCGGTATGCCGTGGTGGATTTCCGGGTCCACATGGTAGGGCCGTCCGGCAAGGACGATGCCGTGTCTGCCGGTTTCTTTCAGCCAGGCCAGAGTTTCTTCGCCCTTTTGTTCAATATCTCTTCGGGAAGCTTCCAGTTCCAGCCATCCGGCGTGCGCCGCCTTTTGGATTTCTTCCCTGGTCATCGGGTGGTCGGTGCGGGAGTGTGAGCCAAAGGCGTTTAAAAACTCGCGCACTAAGGAATTGGTCAGGATCTCTTCGCTGGTAAAGGCCAGGAAGGGATTCATAAACCGCACATGCTCGGTTTCCAGTTCTTCTACATTGTTTTTTATATTTTCCGCATAGGAAGTGACCATCGGGCAGTTGTAGTGGTTTCCGGCATCGGGCGTTTCGTTGCGCTCGTAGGGAATGCAGGGGTAGAAGATAAACTTCACATTTTTCTTTATCAGCCAGGAAACATGCCCGTGGGCAATCTTTGCCGGATAACATTCGGACTCGCTGGGGATGGATTCAATGCCCAGTTCGTAAATCTGCCGGTTCGACTGCGGGGAGAGGGTGGTGGAAAAGCCCAGTTCCCGGAAGAAAACCGCCCAGAAGGGGTAATTCTCGTACATATTTAATACCCGCGGAATCCCAACCTCGCCGCGGTAAGCCTTATCTGCGGGCAATGGCTCGTAGTCGAATATCCGGTGGTACTTATAGTCAAAGAGATTCGGCACTTCTTTTTTTGCCTTATGCTGCCCAAGACCGCGTTCACATCGGTTTCCGGTGACGAACTGCCGTCCGCCGTCGAACTGGTTAATGGTCAGTACACAGTGATTTAAGCAGCCCTGGCACCGGGTCATCACGGTGCGGTAGGTCAGATCCAGAATCTTCTGGATGGGCAGCATGGTTGTTTTCTTTGCTGCATCGTAGCGCTCTCTGGCAATTAGGGCTGCACCGAAGGCACCCATAATTCCGGCAATGTCCGGGCGGATGGCCTGGCAGCCGGAGATTTTTTCAAAACTTCTAAGAACCGCATTGTTGTAAAACGTACCGCCCTGAACGACGACGTGCTTTCCCAAATCGGAAGCGTTCGTAATTTTAATTACCTTAAATAAGGCATTTTTAATCACGGAATAGGCAAGTCCGGCGGAGATATCGGCAACCGAAGCCCCTTCCTTCTGGGCCTGTTTAACATTGGAATTCATAAATACGGTACAGCGGGTTCCCAGATCCGTCGGGTTTTTGGCAAATAAGGCTTCTTTGGCAAAGTCCTCCACACTGTAGTTTAAGGACTTGGCAAAGGTTTCAATAAACGAACCGCAGCCGGAGGAGCAGGCTTCATTTAACTGGACGCTGTCCACCGTACCGTCCTTGATGCGGATACATTTCATATCTTGACCGCCGATATCGAGGATGCAGTCCACTTCCGGGTCAAAAAAGGCCGCGGCGTAATAGTGGGAAATCGTTTCAACCTCTCCCTCGTCGAGCATCAGCGCGGATTTTAGCAGGGCTTCCCCGTAGCCGGTCGAGCAGGACCAGGCAATTTTGGCTGTGTCAGGAAGTTGGCTGCTAATCTCCTTTATCGCACGGATAGCGGTTGCCAGGGGACTTCCCTGATTGTTGCTGTAGAAGCGATAGAGCAGTTTTCCGTCCTCACCCACCAGAGCAACTTTCGTGGTGGTGGAGCCGGCGTCGATGCCTAAAAAGCAGTTTCCGCTGTAGGTCGATAAATCTTCTGAGGCAACCTGGTGCTTATCGTGCCGCATGCAGAATTCGTCGTAGGAAGCTTCATCTTCAAACAGCGGGTCCATGCGCTTTACCTCGAACTCCATGGGAATCCCGCGGGTTAAGGTGTGAATCATCTTATCCAGGGAAAACGGCTTTTGTTCGGCACTGCTGTTCATGGCTGCCCCCACAGCGGCAAAAAGATGGGAATGGTTCGGGGCAATAATCTGCTCGCCCTGTAAGCGCAGGGTGCGGATAAAGGCATTGCGCAGTTCCGGGAGGAAGTGCAGCGGGCCGCCAAGGAAAGCGACATTGCCCCGGATGGGCTTTCCGCAGGCCAGGCCGCTGATGGTCTGGTTGACTACGGCCTGGAAGATCGAAGCCGCCAGATCTTCACGGGTCGCGCCTTCGTTAATTAAAGGCTGGATATCCGACTTGGCAAACACGCCGCAGCGGGCGGCAATCGGATAAATCGCCTGATAGTTTGCAGCGTATGTATTTAAACCGGCGGCGTCTGTCTGTAAGAGGGAGGCCATCTGGTCGATGAATGAACCTGTTCCGCCGGCGCAGATCCCGTTCATCCGCTGATCGATGCCGTTGGAAAAATAAATAATTTTTGCGTCCTCACCGCCAAGTTCGATGGCGACATCGGTGTGCGGCGCATAATCCTGAAGGGCCGTTGCCACAGCGACCACCTCCTGGACGAAGTCAATATGTAAATGCCGGGAAAGGGTGAGTCCCCCGGAGCCGGTGATGGAGGGAACAACCTCAAGATCGCCCAGCTTATCTTTGGCTTTTTGAAGCAGGCTGGCAAGTGTTTCCTGGATATTGGCATAGTGCCTCTGGTAATCGGAAAAAACCAGATGAGCGCCAGGATCTAAAACGGCAACTTTAACTGTAGTGGAACCGATGTCGATTCCTAGTGTGTGGGTTTTTTTCATCATATAGGGCATCTCCCATTACCTCCTTTGTTTCAAAACTTGATTATCCTGTATGGTTTCCATTATTGTTTCCATGTGTTTAAAAATGCTTTGTTTTTTAAAATACCTTGTAAAGCGATACCTAGTGTATCATAAATTAGGAAGGAAAACAATTGGTAGGTACTGTTAAAAAACCGTGAAAAATCAAGAGAGGGTTTGTGGAAAACTGTTTCTTCATGGCAGGTAATGCTTTCTTTATGGGTTCGGATAAGTTTTTCTCTCGCATTTGTTTGACAAAAGGATGGGTAGAAATTATAATGATAAGGCATGGAGGAGTTTACGTGCAATTTTTCAAGGAATGGAGGCTGAAGCAATGATACAAATTTTTAGAACCGAAGACGGTGTTGTCCATCAGAAAGATGAACGCCTTCCCGGCTCCTGGATTGCACTGACAAATCCCACAGCGACGGAAATCCTGGAGATTTCTGATGCCTACCAAATTGATCCGGATCATCTGCGGGCGCCTCTGGACGAGGAAGAGCGCTCCCGTATCGAGGTCGAGGATAACTATACCTTGGTGCTGGTGGATATCCCGGCGATCGAAGAGCGAAACGGAAAAGACTGGTATGTGACGATCCCTCTGGGTATTGTGATGACCTCGGATTTACTGATTACGGTCTGCCTGGAAGAAACGCCGGTGCTCTCCGTGTTTATGGACGGACGGGTCAGGGATTTCCACACTTTTATGAAAACCCGCTTTATTTTACAGATTTTGTATAAGAACGCATCACTCTACTTACAATATCTGCGAATTATTGATAAGAAGAGTGAGGTTATCGAGAGAAAGCTTCACCAGTCCCAGAAAAACCAGGAATTGATTGAACTTTTGGAACTGGAAAAGAGTCTGGTGTACTTTACTACCTCTCTTCGTTCGAATGAGGTGGTTTTAGAAAAACTTCTGCGCAATGAAAAAATCAAAAAATACCCAGAAGATACGGAATTGCTGGAAGATGTTATTAATGAAAATAAGCAGGCAATTGAGATGGCAAATATTTACAGCGGTATTTTAAGCGGCACGATGGATGCTTTTGCCTCGGTAATCTCCAACAATTTGAATATTGTTATGAAGTTTCTGGCAACAATAACGATAGTGATGTCGATTCCAACCATGGTTGCAAGCTTCTATGGGATGAATGTCAATTCGGCAGGTATGCCCTTTGCCGACAGTCCCTATGGTTTTGTGATTGTATTGGGCTTTGCCGTGGTGCTTTCACTGATTGTCGCCTGGATTTTTTCCAAGAAGGATTTTTTTTAATCTTGTGTAGCTGTGGGGAATGCAGGTTACTGTTTATGTATGATGCAGTGCGGTCAAGCAGACAGGAAGTCAGAAGGTTACAGCAAATCGTTGAACAGTAACATCAAAAGAAAGACGGGAAGGTTTTATGAAATTTTTTTATCAGTTGGAAAAGAAGTTTGGAAAGTATGCAGTCAGGGATCTGCCAAGGTATATTGCGGGGATGTATGCCATCGGTGCGGTGCTGTCCTTTATTATGCCGTCATTTTATCGTGCTTTTCTCAGCCTGAACGGGGATGCCGTCGTTCACGGGCAGATATGGAGGGTGTTCACCTTCCTTTTATATCCGCCGTTTGCTATTCGGGGGATGGGGGATATTATCGGGATTTTCCTTAATGCATTGATTATACCCACCTATTATTTTCTTGGGAGTACGCTTGAGCGGGTGTGGGGTTCGTTCCGCTTTAATATTTACTTCCTTTTAGGGGTGATTGGCCATGTGGCCGGGGCGGTTGCAGTGTATTTTCTTTTGGGTGTCGGGACGATATTGAGACCGGTGTACCTGAACTTTTCCCTGTTTATCGCCTTTGCTCTGATGTTTCCGAATATGGAGTTTTTTATCTGGGGCTTACTCCCCATAAAGATAAAATACCTGGCAGTTGCCGAAACGGCCTTGTATATTTATTCGTTTGTTACAGGGGATATCGTTGTGCGGCTGGAAATCGGTCTTTCTCTGTTAAACGTGCTGGTCTTTTTCGTGCTTACCCGAAAGCCCCAGCGGTTTTCGCCCAAGGAAATCCGGCGCAGGCAGGAATTTAAGGCACAGACCAAGATAAAGCCTGCCGGAAGAACCCGCCATCGCTGCGCAGTCTGCGGGAGGACAGAGGAGGACGGGGCGCAGATGGAGTTTCGCTATTGCTCCAAATGTGCAGGCAGTTATGAATACTGTCAGGATCATCTGTACACGCATCAGCATGTAACAGAGAAGAAGTGAGAAGAAGGTTACGGTTCATGGAGGTCTGTGCACTTGCTGCGAACGTGTGAACAGTAACAAAAGAAGTGAGATGGGGATGAAGCAGGCAGATTTACTATCGTTATATCGGGTGGGGATGAAACAGGTATAACCGAAAGTGTTGTACGAAGTGGGAAGATAAGGAGAGAAGAGTTATGGAAGAATTGACAAGACAGAAAAAGACAAAAATTATCTGCACCTTAGGGCCGAACAGTGACAACCCGGATATTATGCGGGGATTGGCAGAAAACGGGATGGATGTGGCGCGTTTTAACTTCTCCCACGGCAGTTACAGTGAGCATAAGGCGCGGCTGGAACTGTTAAAGCAGGTGCGCAAGGAGGTGGATCGCCCGATTGCCGCATTGTTAGATACCAAGGGCCCGGAAATCCGTACCGGCTTACTAAAAGATGAGAAAAAGGTGATTCTCCAGGAAGGACAGGAATATACCCTGACTACCCGGGAAATGGAAGGCGATGAGCATATCGGCTTTATTAACTATGCAGGTCTGGTCGAGGATGTAGTTCCGGGAAATAAGATTTTAATAGACGATGGTTTAATTGAACTGGAAGTCAAAGAGGTGAAGGAAACCGATATTGTCTGTACCGTAATTAACGGCGGCGAACTGGGACAGAGGAAGGGCGTAAATGTTCCTAATGTTAAGATTAAGCTTCCGGCACTGACCGATAAGGATAAAGAAGATATTCGTTTTGGAATTAAAGAAGGATTTGATTTTATCGCGGCATCCTTTGTGCGCAATGCGGAGTGTATCCTGGAGATCCGCGCTTTTCTTAAGGAGTGCAAGGCTCCGAATATCCCGATCATTGCAAAGATTGAG
>ERZ808037.706-NODE-706-length-27813-cov-3.916138_pt1 | contig 27813 bp, 21 predicted proteins | sample MGYA00380190_ERZ808037 | MGnify/ENA primary metagenome ERZ808037 (study PRJEB31490, sample SAMN06133399) | mouse gut metagenome | isolation source: J9 | host: mice | place: China: Chengdu | collected 2015-05 ...
CTGGAGGCGGAATTCTCCGCTTACGCGGAGGAGATGTACCTGGAGGCGGACATTTCCTTCCAGGGCGACCCTGTGTGCCGGGACCGCTATCTGGTCAACAACCGGAGCGTCTTCTGCCGCAGCATCCATCTGTCCAAGGACCATATATTCTACGGCGCCGCCCATGAGAAGGCGCGCCTGTGGAGCCCGGAGAACCCTGCCCTTTTCGATATCACCCTGCGCCTGGTCGTGGACGGGCGCACTGTGGATACGGCCGAGAGCTACTTCGGCATGCGCAAGATCCACACCAGGGACGGCATCACCTATCTGAACAACCAGCCCTACTACTTCAAGCTGGTGCTGGATCAGGGCTACTGGCGGGACGGCATCCTGACCGCGCCCTCGGACGAGGATTTCGTGGCGGACATCCGCGTGATGAAGGAGATGGGCTTCAACGGCTGCAGGAAGCATCAGAAGGTGGAGGACGCCCGCTTCCTGTACCATGCCGACAGGATGGGCTTCCTGGTCTGGGGCGAGATGGCCTCCGCCTGCCTGTTCACGGACAAGGGCATCGCCTCCTATGCCAGGGAATGGTTTGAAATATTGCGGCGCGACTACAACCACCCCTCCATCGTGGCCTGGGTGCCCTTCAACGAGAGCTGGGCCATCCCCAATGTGGGCTTCTGCAAGCGCCAGCAGGACCAGACCATGGGGATGTACTATCTGTTGAAGAGTCTGGACCCCACAAGGCTGGTGGTGAACAACGACGGCTGGGAGATGACGAAGAGCGATATCTGCGCCATCCACAACTACGCCCACGGCTCCGGCGAGGAGCCCGGAAAGCAGAGCTTCTTCCAGCGCACCATGGCGGAGAAGGACATCCTGCTCTCCTGCACCCATGCCGGGCGCAGCGTCTACGCCCAGGGCTATTCCTACGGCGGCGAGCCCATCCTCATCACGGAGTGCGGCGGCATCAATTACAACTCCGCGGAGGAGGGGAACTGGGGCTATACCTCGGCGGCGGACGAGTCGGATTTCCTGCGGCAGTACGAGCATGTCATCGGCAGCATCCTGGCGTCGGACCTGGTCTACGGCTTCTGCTACACCCAGCTCTCCGACGTGGAGCAGGAGACCAACGGCCTGCTCACCTATGACAGGGTGCCGAAATGCGACCCGGCCAGGATCCGGGAGATCAATTCCAGGTACAGGCATAATATCGCAGTTCGTTAAGCGGCTTTCCTGTCTCTCACAAAAACAGTCCGGAACTGCCGGGGGCAACATATGGCCTCCCGGAAGTTCCGGACTTTTGCAGCTTTCCTCAGACTTTTTCCAGACCGCCCTTCACATTGAAGCGAACCATATGGCTCCCCGAATATCCGCCAGTGCTCCGCTGCCGCAGGGTTCACATAGGCCGGGAGCCCGGCATCCCGCTTCACGGATATTTCCAGAGCCTCCTCAGAAAACGAACCAGAACCGGCCTACCGCTCGTTGTCCGGCCTACCCGCGTTCATGTCGGTATAGCAGTCCAGAAGCCCCACCGTCTCGTTGGCGGGACGGCCGTACATGTTGCAGCACTTATGGGAGACTTCCCCGGCGGCGCTCTTCTCCTCGTCCATCTCCACGCTCATGCGGACTACGCCCATCCGGGTCTCTCTGTCCAGATGGTTCAATATTTCGTCTATCAGTTTCTCATTTTCCATACATCCATTCTATCCTCTCCCGGCTGACCGTGATGCTGCATTTGCATTTTTACCCTTGGCAAAAGCTCTCTTTGCCGTGGAAATCCATCATTGCCATCCGCTCCATGCATCCTGTCCGGCCATGCTCTGCGGCTTCCCGGGGCCCACAGCCCCTCCCCTCACTGCAGATCCACATCCGTCCCCAGCCACCACCGGAGCACGTCCTGAATCTTCTCGTCCCAGTATTTCCACTGATGGTCTCCCGAAGATTCCTCGCAGGTCAGATCGTACCCCAGCTTCTTCACATGCTCCCAGGCCTTCAGGTTCCCCCGGTACAGGAAATCCGATGTGCCGCACCACGCGTACAGCTTAGGCCTGGGCTTCCCGCTGGCCGCCAGCCGTTCAGCCAGGGACAGCAGGTCGTTGTCCGAGCCCTCCAGCTCCTCCGCTGACTTGAATATCCCCCGGAAGAGGGCAACCCTGTCCGACTCCTCCGCCGCGTTTTCCACGTTCCTCCTGTAGTCGTCCACCATGTCCAGCGCACCGGACAGGGAAGCAGCCGCGCCGAACGTATCGCTGGCTCCCAGTCCCAGCTTCCAGGCGCCGTATCCTCCCATGGACAGCCCGGCTGCCAGCGTGTCCTCCCGCTTCCCGGACATCTGCGGGAAGAATTCCCGGCAGATTTTTGGCAGTTCCTGAGAAATGAAGGTCCAGTACCTCATCCCGTAAGCCGTGTCCGTATAAAACGCCAGATGGGTGGTGGGCATCACCACCGCGATTCCCAGCTTGCTGACATAACGCTCGATGGAAGTCCTCCTCTGCCAGATTGTCTGGTCATCGCTCATGCCATGGAGCAGATACATGGTCTTGTATTTACCTTCGCTGCCCTTTCCCTCCATGCCAATCTGTCCCTGTGTCTGCTGGGGCAGCAGCACGTCCATATTCATGCTCATTCCCAGCACATCCGAAAAAAAGTCCACATGCAACAGCGCCATATTCCGTTCCTCCTTATCCTGTTTTCCTATATGAAATAAACTTTACTTATGAAGCCTGCAAGGAATCCTCTGTCTGAGCGGATTTCTGCAAGAACTTCCGCAGCGTCTCCATCAGCACGGCCATGTCGATGGGTTTGGCGATATGGCCGTTCATGCCCGCCTCCAGAGCCAGCGCGCGGTCTTCGTCAAAGGCATTTGCCGTCATGGCTATGATGGGAATCGCCCCTTTGGCCGGATCCTCCAGGGCACGGATGGCCCGGGTGGCCTGATAGCCGTTCATGATGGGCATCTGTATATCCATCAGGATCAGGTCGTAGGCGCCCGCCGGGTTCTCCTTCATCTTCTCCACGGCCACTGTACCGTCCTCCGCCGTGTCCACCACGAAGCCAGCCTCCTCCAGTATAGTCCTTGCAATCTCCTGGTTGATCTCATTGTCCTCCACCAGCAGAATGTGCTTCCCCTCGAAACATGCGGGGCGGGACTCTTCCTTTTTCTCGTCTCCCGACTGCTCATAGGGCGCCGTCAGCACATTGCACAGTTCCGACAAAAAGACGGGCTTGGAGCAAAATGAAGTGACCCCGGCCTCCCTGGCCTCCTCCTCGATATCGCCCCAATCATAAGCCGTCAAAATGATGACCGGCGCTTCGTCCCCTACTATCCCCCGAATCCTACGGACGGTCTCCACGCCGTTCATATCCGGCATGAGCCAGTCCACCAGGTACAGGTCAAAGGGCTCCTCCTGTTCCAGGGCAAATCTGCTGCGGATCACAGCTTCTTTCCCCAGGGTGGTCCAGTCAGGGCGCAGGCCCATGGCGGAGAGCATCTTGCTGACGCTGGTGCAGGTGTTGATATCGTCATCCACCACCAGGGCGCGAAGGCCCGCCAGCTGAGAGAGATGCTCCGTCTTTAACGGTTTCCCGGCTACTTTAAACCGGAAGGACACAATGAATTCGCTTCCTTTCCCCGGCTCGCTCTCCACCTGAATGGTACCGTTCATCATGTCCACAATGTTCTTGGTGATGGAAAGCCCCAGCCCTGTCCCCTGGATGCCGCTGATGGTGGCGGTCTGCTCCCTCTCGAAGGGTTCGAATATATGCTCCAGGAACTCTCTGCTCATGCCGATACCGGTATCTTTCACCCGGAACTCAAAGGCCGCGTAGCCCTCCGGCGCGTCCCCGGTCTGGATGATCCGCACGCTGACAGTGCCTCCGGGCCTGGTGTATTTCATGGCATTGCTCAGCAGATTCAAAAGCACCTGGTTCAGCCGAAGCTTGTCGCAGACGATGATCTCATCCGTCACATCCTGGGTATCGATGAAAAAGGACAGCTGCTTTGCCTTCACGTCCGACTGCACGATGGTCTTCAAATCGTGTATGATCTCCGGCAGGCTCGCCTCCTTCTCTTCTATCTTCACTTTGCCGCTCTCGATGCGGCTCATGTCCAGCACGTCATTGATCAGGCTCAGCAGATGGTTGCCGGAGGTGATGATCTTCTCCAGATAGCTCTGCACCAATTCCCGGTTGTCGATGTGGGAAATGGCCAGGGAAGTGAATCCGATGATGGCGTTCATGGGCGTCCGGATATCGTGGGACATGCTGTTGAGGAAAGTGGTCTTGGCATTGTTGGCATACTGGGCTTCCCCCAGCGCCTCCGCCAGCATCAGCTTCTGCACCTGCTCCTCCCGGATGGTCTCGTCGATGTTCCTAAAGCCCGCCAGAATGAAGCCTTCCTTCCTGAAATCGCTCTCCTTCACATGCATATAGGAAAACTGGAAATTGTGAATCTCCTCCCCTTCCCTGACCCTGTAGTTCCCCTGATAGTCCCCGCCTGCTTTCAGCTTCTCCACCACGTTCTCCAGCGAAAGCGCTTCCCTCAGGTACGCCTGATCCTCCTCGTGCACCCGCTCCCGGATATATCTGTCCAGAATCACGTCGTAAGTGAACTCCTCCTTCGCGTCTCCCTGGAGGCCTGTGGTCACATACCCCATCATCTTGATGATCCTGGCCTGGTTCTGTCTAAAATCCACCGCAAAAACGTTCACGTAATCACGGCTCAGCGCATCCACGATGGCCAGCTGCTCCAACAGTTCCCGATTGGAATTTTCAGTGGTCTCCAGCAGTTTTTTGTTCCACCTGGTCCTGACCGCCAGGACCAGGATGATGCCCAGGCCCAGCGCCAGGGTCATCCCCACCGCCAGCATCATCTCGGGATGAATCTTCAGGAATTCCATGAGTCTCAGATCCTGAGGGGTATAAGTCGTATATTGCGTGACCAGCTCATTCATCACCTCATCCGGCATCTGGGCAATGCATTTGTTCAGTATGGTCAAAAGCTCTCTGTCACAGCCCTCCCGGACATACATCCGAAAGGAAAAGCTGACGTCGTTCACAATGGCGTAATGGAGGGAATCCGTGAAATCGTTGTTGACAAACAGCTGTGCCGTATAAGTGTAGACAAAGGCAGCTTCCGCCTCCCCGTCCAGGACCGCCTGCATCGCCGCCTCCCTGGTAGGATAATAGAGAAGCTCCGCGTCCCCTGTAAGCCCCTCTTCGATGGGAGCTCTGTCCTGGGTCTCCGCGATAGCCACCGCAGTGATGACGCCGTCAAAATCCTTCCGGGTCACCTTCGCGACGCCTGCCGTCAGATAGGAGTCCGTGGCGAAGCCTTTGCTGGCCGCCCCTTCCGTCACCGGTTCAAACTCCTTCTTATCGATTACCACATCCACGCCGCCGTTGTCCGCCAGCCCATAATAGCCTGTCCGGTCCTCGGCTACCACAAGTTCGTAAGGCAGCCCCGCCATGTCCATCACCGCCGCGAAATAATCCGGCATGATGCCTTTCAGCTCCCCGTCCTCCACATAGGAATACGGTTCCCTGTCCCCGATGGCAGTGGCCGTAATGGTCTTGCGCCCCGCCAGCACATCCTGGATATAGGCTTTCTCCCGTTCCGTGAAGACATTGGAATCCGAATAGACCGGCCCGTAGTATTCGTAGAACAATACGTTCATCCAGTCCCCTTCGTTGATGTTCATCTGCCCGATGGCATAATTGAGCTCCTGGAGCAGGTCCGTATCTTCTTTCCGCACGATTGCATAGAAGTAATCGGATTCAATGATGTCCAGCGTCTTCTCGTTCTGTGTCTTCCGCAGGCTGGTAGACAGGATTGCGTCCACCTTCCCCTCCTGCAGCGCCTTCGTCAGTTCGTCCGCGCTGCTGTATTCCCTGATCCGATAGGAGAAATCATGTTCCCGCGCAAACTCTTCCAGGCTCTGCTTCTGGCTTCTTCCCTCCACGGCTCCGATTACCATGTCCTCATAAGTCCTGTAATCGCCGCTCTGGAGACTGGTGTTGTCCGACCGGATGGAGAGAATGGTGCTGTTCCGACCGATGGGCAGGGAAAATGCGTACTTCTCCTCCCATTCTTTCGTCTTCCGCCCGGATGTGACCACGTCGATCTGCCCTTCCTCCAGCATGGTGAGCATGTCGTTCCAGGATTTATCATATTCCACATACTGAAAGTTCAGGTGGGAATATTCCGCCGCCAGATTCAGGAATTCAATGCCGTATCCGCTCAGGTTCCCCTCTTCATCCTTCATGTGGTATCCGTCGAAATGGAAGATGCCCGCCCTCACCGTCCGGCTTCCGGCATCCTCCCCGGCGGCGGACGCATTGCCTCCGGACAGCAGAAAGACAATCGCAGACAGTATGGCCAGGATCCGAATTCCTCCGAATCCTTTCCTGTCCCTGCGGGAACCCCTTTTGGAAGATTTCTCATGGAACATTCTATTTTGTGGTGCCATATTTCCTCCTCATTCGCGCCTTCTTCCTGTCACTTCTTCCCTGCCTGAAACTCCCCGCAGCAAGCTGCGGGGCATCAGCCCGGGACTCGCTCCGTTCGCTATTCGTTTGCTGCACTGCAAGCAGCGGGGTATTTACCTTCCAGCGATTCAACCAAACTCCCCTCCAACAGCGCGCCGCCACACAAAATCGGCGCACAGCCTATAGGAACTTTTTACAGCAAAACAGGAAACCATGGAGTTATTTTACCATAGTTCCCTGTTTTTTCATACCCCTCTGGGCAGAAATCTTTTCCGGGCTTTTTCTGCGCCTTATAATTTTTTCTTATCCATGGAAAAGCCCCGGCCCTTCACCTCGCTGACCCTGGTGACCACCATGAAGCTGGCCGGGTCGATGCCGTGGACGATCTTTTCCAGCTTGAACAGCTCCCGGTTGGAGATGACGCTGAATATCATCTGGTTCTTGTCGTGCAGATAGCCCCCTTCCGCGTTCAGCAAGGTCACTCCCCTGTCCAGCTGCTTCAGGATGGCCTCCCGGATCTCCTCTGTTTTGCTGCTCATGATCTTCACTTCCGTCTGGGTGGTGCCTATCATCATGGTCTTGTCCAGAGCGATGGCTGAGAGGAGGACGAACACAATTCCGTACAGGGTATTCTCCGCCGGGTGGAAGGGCGCCTGCATCAGCAGAATGCACACGTCGAATACATATAGGCTGACAGACACAGGAATCCGGAAGCATTTATACAAAATCAATGGCGGTATGTCCATGCCTCCTGTGGACGCGCCTGTCCGGATCACGATTCCCAGAGAGACCCCTACGCCCAGCCCCGCGAATAAAGTGCACAGCAGAATGTCTTCCGTCAGCACGAAATCCCCCAGCAGACGGTCGAACACCTCCAGCGCAGCCGGAATGAGGAATGTGCTGGCCAGGGTAGTGGCCACAAAAGCCTTTCCCAGCACGATCAGCCCCAGAATCAGCATGCTCACGTTCACCAGGAACAGAAACCCCGAAACCGACACGCCTGTCAGATGATTCGCCGCCAGCGCGATTCCCGTGGCCCCTCCGCTGGCCAGACTGGCCGGAAGAAGGAACACCTTCACCGTCAGCGCATACAGAATGTTTCCCAGCACAATGGCCAAAATCGACTTCGCCGACCAATGTATCTGCATCTTCTCATCCATACTATCCCTCCATCATCCAAATATCTGCCACAATGCTCCTGATGCTTCAGCTTCCACCGGACATCATTCCGACTTCACTGCGCCGACCGGCACAGCCCCTGGCCGCAAGTCCGGAACTGCCAGGTAGCCATCTCAGATATATCCCTTCCGCATGGTATCCTCTATCTCCTGTACGGTTCTGGGGGTGATTGCGGAAAGGTTCTCGCAGCCCTCCTTTGTCACCAGGCAGTTGTCCTCCAGCCGGAACCCGATTCCCCACTCCTCATGGTAGATGCCGATGTCCACACAGAATATCATCCCCGGAGCAATGCGCTTAGGCCGCTCCACCAGGTCATGGACATCGTAGCCCACATGATGGGAGCCCCCATGCCACATGTACTTCCCAATCTCATTCACATCCTGAAGCACGCCCATGTCCCTCAGGAGCTCCGCGTTATACCGCCTGGCTTCCCTGTCCACTTCCTCCATCAGCATGCCGGGCTTTATGATGCCGAACATATGGTTGGAAGTATTCAGGGCGCACTCATACAAAAGACGCTGCCTCTCGCTGTATTTCCCGTTGCAGGGCCAGCCCCTGGACACATCCGTCATCAGATTGTCGTACCAGGCCCCCACATCGTTCAGGACCATGTCGCCGTCCTGTGCCTGCCCCTTATAAGCATAGTAATGAATGCAGAAATTATTCCTTCCCGCGGATATAATGGAGGGAAACGCCGGTCCCTGGGGGCCGTGCTGTCCCAAGGCATAATCAAAGACAGCCTTGTACTGATACTCATACATCCCCGGCCTGGAAGCCTTCATCATGGCCACGATTCCGTCCCGGGTGATCTTCTCCGCCTCCCTCACGGCCTCGATCTCACAGGGCTGCTTAATAGTGCGCAGTTTGCGTAAGATAGCGCCGGCATCCTTGATTCGCAGATAAGGATAGTCCACCGCCGCCCTTCTGCAGAGCCTGTGGGCCGGCGTCTCCCGGTCCCCCGGATCCGTCCGGTAGCAGTCCAGATACAGGCGGCTGTAATTTCCCAGAGAAGCCATTCTGTGGAAATCCGCCTCAAAGGCGTCCACATACGCCACATCCTGGATTCCGGACAGCTCCGCCGCCTGATCCGGTTTGATACGCGCCCCCGTCCAGCGCTCCTTCATAGGATCCAGCGGCAGGATATAAATCCGCTCCCCCGTACGGTTCTCCGAATCCTTCCAGGCCAGCAGAATGAACTCCTTGCTGTCCAGTCCTGTCAGATACAGGAAATTCCGGTCGGTATAGAACGGATACTGCTCATCGTTGGTCTTGCGGACTTCCGTCCCCGAAAACATGACCAACAGGGAATGCGGCTTCATCTGCTCATATGCCCTTGTCCTATTGCCCTGGTGAAATTCCTTTTTCATTCCTTCCTTACCTCGATTCTTTTTGCTTTTCTTTCTGGATATTGTAGTATAATATGTTTGGCGACCTTATACATTAAACTTATTATACAACGAAAAAAGCGTAATCGGTAGACTTAATAAATATTTTTCTGCCTGGCAGGCTGTAACAATAGTTATTACAGCGTATGCAATTTTTAAAATTAAGTGAGAGGAGGCTTCAGATTATGTCATCCACGATATCTACCCCCATCCAATCCCAAGCCACGCCCGCCATGCTGGCCCATTACGACTTCTCCGGGGTCAGCAGCACGATCGTCCCCGACCAGACGGGGAACGGTTTCGCCGGCGTCATCCGGGGCTGCGACAGAGGAGGCGCATTTATGGAGGAATCCTCCGTCTTTGGCCGCAGCCTTCCTGTGCTTCGGCTGACCGGCGGAGAGGACGGAGGTTATCTGCAGCTGCCGGACGGCATCTTAAACGGCGCAAAGGGCATCACCGTCAGCTTCTATTGTAGGATTGATTCTGTCACGGAGTACGGCAACCTTTTTTCTTTCGGCGCGGACCACTGCTTCTATCTCTCCGTCCTGCCGGGGGATGAGGATGGAGGGCAGGCCTACCTCTCCCCCTGCGCCACAGCAGGCGGGAGAAGCCAGGAAGCCGCGCTGACCGAATGGAAATCGGTTCCGGCAGGGCGGTGGTTCCATATGGCGGTCTCTTTCGGGACAGGGCTTCCCGCTCCTGTAAAATGGTACATAGACGGGGAATGCGCAGGGGAATTCCAGCATCGCCGGATGGACGCCGCCGCTTTGGAGGGCTGCAGGGACTGCTACTTCGGCTTCGGCGATTTCGCCCTGGCGCCTCTGGAAGCTTCCTTTGCGGATATTCGGATTTTCGGCTGCGCTCTGGAGGAACAGGATGCGGTCTCTTTATTTCATATAGACCCTGCGGAACGGCTGCGGCTGGAAACGCAGGCTCTGGACAGCCTTTTGGGGAAGCCTCTGGAAAAGCAACCCGTCCTGCCGTCCGTAGGACAATTGGGAGCCTCGATTGTCTGGAAAAGCCTGACTCCGGAGACGATTTCCGACCAGGGGCAGTTCCAACGTCCCAGGGCTGGGCAGCCTGCCCTGGAGGGCATTCTGGAGGCCGCTCTCTCCTTTCATGGGCACAGTCTGGTGCAGACTTTCCGCTGCCAGATTCCGCCGCTGCCGGAGGATGCGGAAATCGCCGGAAAGGACGCGGAAGCTGTGGCGCTCTCTTTTCCCGGGCATGTCACCGAGGATATGGCGCTTCCAAAAGCCGGGGCGGAGGGTTCCGCTTTTTGCTGGGAAAGCAGCCGTCCCGAGTTTCTGGATTCACAGGGACGGATCGGAAAGCGGCCGGAGGAAAAAGCCCTGTCGCTCACGCTGACCCTTACCTCCACCTACGGCAGCGCCAGTGTCACCAGGGATTTCGAGATGCGGATTCTGCCGGATTCCTGCCGCAGCCTTCCCCGGAGGGAATATATCGCCGCTGCGCCCCCTGACAAGGAAGCCCCGACGCTTCAGGCCGATTCTGTGCCCAGGGAGGACATCCGGCTTTCGGAGCAAAGCATTTTCTATGACAACCAAAACCGGTGCCTGGCCTATCTCCGGCTCCTGGACGCGGACAGGATGCTCTATAACTTCCGCAGGGCTTTCGGGCTTCCCACGGGGAATGCCATGCCTCTGGGGGGCTGGGAAGAGCCGTCCGGGCTTCTGAGAGGACATTCCACCGGACATTTCCTGTCCGCTCTGGCCCACGCTTACGCTTCCACAGGGGATGGGGCCTATCGGGAGAAAGCGGAATATATCATCGGAGAACTGAGAGGCTTACAGGAGATGTCTCAGGGAGACCCTGCCGCTTTCCGGACGGCCTGCACGCCCGCCAACGCGGTGCAGTCTCTCTGGAGCAGAAGTCCGGGCAGCTGGGGCAAGGGCTTTTTAAGCGCCTACTCTCCGGATCAGTTCGCTCTGTTGGAAGAATTCACCCCCTACGCCACCATCTGGGCGCCTTACTACACGCTGCACAAGATTCTGGCAGGCCTGCTTGACTGCTATCTGCTGCTGCAGAGCGGACAGGCACTGGACTGCGCCTGTGGGATTGGGGACTGGGTCTTCCACAGGCTCTCCGGCACCAGTAAAGAGCAGCGCGAAAAGATGTGGAAAATGTACATCGCCGGCGAGTACGGCGGCATGAACGAGTCTCTGAGCAGGCTGTATGAGATTACGGGAAAAGAGGATTATCTGGAAGCGGCCAGGATGTTCGACAACGGAGGCCTGTTCCAGGGGCTGGCCCACGGCAGGGACACCATCACGGGCATCCACGCCAACCAGCATATCCCTCAGATCATCGGCGCCATGGAGGAGTTCCAGGCAACCGGCGACCCTCATTATTATCATCTGGCCAGGAACTTCTGGGAGCTGGTGGTAAATCGTTATATGTATTCCATCGGGGGCGTGGGCCGGGGGGAGAACTTCCGGGAGCCCGGGCTTCTGGCAAAGAATATCGAGGGGGACAGGAACTGCGAGACCTGCGCCACTTACAATATGCTGAAGCTGACGGGACAATTGTACCGCTATGCTCCGGAGCACAGTGAATACATGGATTATTATGAGCGGGCGATGACGAACCATATCGCGGCCAGCCAGAACCCGGTGGTCAGGAAAGGCGCTCATCACGGCGTCACATACATGCTTCCTATCGGGCCGGGAGCCCGGAAGCATTATGGCAATGACTATGACGATTTCACCTGCTGTCATGGGACGGGGATGGAGAATCATGTACGGTATACCGAGCATATTTATCATCATGGGCCGGAGGGGACTTTGTATGTGAATCTGTTTCTGCCGTCTGTGTATGATTGGAAAGAAAAGAATGTGCGGCTGGTCATGGAGAGCCCTTTTCCTTCGGAAGCCTGTAGGCTGAGGGTGCATGCTTTGGGAAATGCTGCGGGCACCGCGGGAATTTCCACAAAGGGCAGCGAGAAAGCGTCCTGTGGAGATGTTTCGGCTGAATATGGAGCAAAGGCTTCCATGCGGCTGAAGATACGGATTCCCTACTGGTGCCGGGATGCTTTCCGGGTTCAGGTAAATGGGGAGACGCTGGCCACAGCAGAGAAAGGGGCCAGGTATTATCTGCTGGAAAGAAGCCTTGCGGACGGAGATTGCATCACGATCGTGATGCCTTATTCGCTGCATCTGTGTTATACGGAGGATCCTTATGAGGGGTATCCGGTGGCCAGTCTGATGTATGGGCCTTTGGTGATGACGGCTTTGAGCGAGAGGACGGATTGGATCCGGTTGAATCTGCCTCCGGTGCTGGAAGAGGCCTTTGCTGTCCGGTGGGAGGACGGGATGCCGGTGCTTTGGTATGATGATCTGCGGTTTTTGCCATCCTATGCGGCTCAGAATTTGGCTTATCATACTTATTTTCTGGTGAATTTGGTTTAAGGCCGGGGCTTGGGGAAAGCTGGCGCGGGTGTCCTGTCCACGCCTCCCTGTCACCATCGCGCCCTGTAAGAAAAATTGCCGCCCTCCGGGCTATTGTCCGCCAGCCCCCTGCGGCCCTTGCCGCTTCCGGGTTGCTTGAATGGTTTTGGCTCTTGAGGGATGGCGCTTTTATATGTAGGAGCTTTTGGTAAATTCGTAGATTGCTATGCCGTTGGCCAGGGAGAGGTTGAGGGAGTCTATGGCGGGGCTGTGGGCTATCAGGACGCTTTGGCCTATGTTCAGGAAACTGTCGTCCAGGCCGCTGGATTCATTTCCGAAAATAAGGGAGTAGGGGATTTGGTTGTCTATCTCGAACGTGCCCAGTTTTTTGGTTCCCTTTAGCATGAATGGGTAGAGCATTCTGTTCTGGCCGTATTCCTGGTAGTAAGGTTGGAAATCCGGGTAATGGCGGATGTTCATTTGGAACAGCGCTCCCATGGAGGCCCTTATCGTCCTGGGGTGGAAGATGTCGGCGGCTGGCTCCACAATCGCCAGGTCGCGTATGCCAAAGCCCACGCAAGTCCGGATGATCGTCCCCAGGTTGCCGTAATCGCCGGGATTGATAAGGACTACATGGTTGCTGTCAGGGCTCAGGCTTCCCTCAAACTTACGGAAGGCGCCAGCCGCCAGGCAATTGTCCTTTTCCCGTATTTTCTCAAGCGTCCTGTCGTTTTCCGTGAGGGGGATCCGGTATGTGCCGCACAATGTCTCCAGCTTGCGTCTGATATCCGGGCTGATGGCGGAATGAATCAGGATTCTCTCCACTGTGTCAGGCCTGTTCTTCAGCAGCTCGAAAGTGGGGAAGGAGCCAAAGGCGTAGGAATATCCGCTCTTTTTATTATATCGCTTCAGTTCTTTTTCAGAGAGCATGGCTCCTCCTTTCCTCCGAATCGTAATCGACCATATCCACCATCCATCCCATAAATAAAAGCATACAATACAGAACCGGTCATTGCCAGTCCGCAAAATAACTATAGCCATTTTCGGTCTAACATCCCCCGCCAAGCTCCTCCGGCAAAGCCTCCTTCCTACCGCGGACTATCCTGCAGCCGGCCCGGAAATTTCCGGCATCCAGCCTGGCCCGATCTCCCTCTTCATGCGAAAAAGAAGGAAATAAGTCGTATCCTGGCACATTTTCGCAGATGTGGAATATATTTATAATAAAGAATATATGGGGGCTGCATTTCGCCGGGTTAAGGAACATGCCCCTGGGGGAAACGGCCCCGCGCTTTCAGAAGGAGGATCTATGGGGAATCGTTTGATATGGAAGGAACAATATAACATAGGAGTGCCCATAATCGACAAAGAACATAAAAAGCTGCTCCACATTCTTAATAAGCTGTTCGATTTTGGACAGAAGGAAGAAAAAAGCCATTTTGCCTGTCAGGAGGCACAAAAGTATTTTAAAGACCATGCTATCCAGCATTTTGCGGACGAGGAGGCCTATATGGCATCCATCGGCTACCCCGGGCTGGAAGCCCATAAGCGCATTCACAGGGATTTCCGCGGGCGGATGCTCCCCGCCCTGGAAAAGGAGCTGGAACAGACAGGCTATTGCGGCACCTCCATCCACCATTTCCTGGGCGTGTGCGCGGGGTGGCTGATCGGACATACCCTGATGGAAGACCGTATGATCGTAAGCGGCGAACCCATCAGACATTGGGAGAATCTGTTGCCTGAGGAGGAACAGGCCGCGATGGGCCAGACCATCGCCGGTCTGCTGCATGGCATGTTCCGGTTGGATTCCCGTCTGATCAGCAATTGCTATGCCGGGGAGAAATTCGGGGACGAAATCTGCTGCCGCCTGGTCTACAGAGGCAGGGACGGCAGAAAATGGGACTTCTTCCTGCTGTTCGAGGAATCATTGATCGGCAGCGCGATCGGCAATATCATGGAGACCCAATGGGACGCCACGGACATGGTCCTGTCCAGCGTGGCAAAATACGCGGCGAAGCAGCTGGTGGAGCGCATCGGGCGTTCTTTTCCCTCATGGGAGATGTCTGAACTGGCGGAGGAGCATCTGCTGACCTACGAGCAGTTCTATAAAATATACACGGCCCAGAGCCCGGAATTCAGCCTTCTGTTCGACACCGGCAAAGGGTACTTTGCCTGCGCAATGTCCATTTCGGAAGCCCCCCGGTACAAAGACGGCATTTCGGCGGTCACGAAGCATGCCATGGCGGAAATCGAGAACCGTCTGCGGCTTGATCCGTCTCCGGCCAGAGAAGAAGACAGCCCGGCCAGGGTGGAAGACAGTCCGCCCAGGGTGGAAGACAGTCCGCCCAGGGCGGAAGGCAGCCCGCCCAGGGTGGAAGGCAGCCTGCCCGCCGAAAGCACCGCAGGAACCGCCGGCATCCGGAAAAGGAGGATATTGGTGGTGGACGATTCGGACTTTATGCGCAAGGCCATGCTGCACTTGCTTGGCAGCGATTACGAGGTGCTGACGGCGGACTCCGGCATGTCCGCCATCCGGAGCATCACCCTTGCCCGGCCTGACCTGGTGCTGCTGGACTATGAGATGCCGGTCTGCAGCGGCAGCCAGATGCTGGAAATGATCCGCACCCAGAAGGACTTTTCCGATATCCCCGTGATTTTCCTGACCTGCAGGGTGGACCGGGAGAGCGTCAAAAAGGCCATTTCGCTGAAGCCTGCGGGCTATCTGTCCAAATCCCTTTCCACGGAATCTGTCAAAAGGGAGATCGATCATTTCTTTGAGAAAAAGAGCCGGACTCCATAGGTTCCTGCGGATAAGATTCTGACCTGGATTTTCAGCATAAAATCTCCCGGAATTTGCCTGTCTGAAATTCCGGGAGATTCTTTTTGTCAGTTTTTCTGATAGATGATTTTTTTCACTGTGCTATGGGACAAGCCGTATTTCACAGCCAGTTCCTGGATGGACCTCCCCTCCTGGAACAGCTCCCTGATCTGGCTGTTCCTCTCTGAATAGAACTGTTTCGACCCGCTGACTGCGCCCCACCCCTGTTTCGATTCGGATCTGGGGATATATAAAAGCTCTCCTTCGATATAGCACTGCACTTCCCGCAATAGCCTGGAAGGCAATATGTCTGCTGCATTCTTATACTGCATCTTTCCCGCTCCCTTATTTATTTTTTTAATAAACAGGTGCAGAAACAGCAGTTTATATAGGGCGCATCCCTTCGCGCCGCATTCGATTATAGGAAGCTGCACTTGCTTCCTATAATATAGTTCAGTAGCCCATGCAGATGCCTATATAACTGCTATTCTGCATGGGCGATGGCTCTTAAATCGAGACCGAATCCAATCAGACTTTTTTCAACATACAAATACATATACATCACCTCTTTCCATATAGAGTCATTATACAGGATAATCAGCCAATTCGCCAGGGGGGAAAACAACTATAATTGTTCTTGGCCACGCATCACATAAATCTAAAGGTCACGATTTCAAAAGGATGGAGCTCCATGGAAAGCCCTGTCTCTCCCAGCTCGTTTTCCAGCAGATTGGTGCTCATTACCTTCCCGTAATCCAGCGAGGTACTGAGGACTGCCTTCTCAAAAGAATCCGAATAATTGAACATGCGCACGATTACGCCCCTGCCGTCGTCTGCTTTCTTGATACATTCGATGACGACCTTGGGATTGTCCACCCGGAACAGACTCTCCGTTTCCCGGCAGTTGCACAGAAACAGAGGACGGTTGAAGGCATAGGCCCGGGCGCACACGTCGGAAGCCGCCAGCGTCCCCCTGTGAGGGTAAAGGGCATAGCGGAACTGATGGCGTCCCTTGTCCTGGTTCTCGCAGGGGTACATCTGGGAACGCAGCAGGTTCATGGAGATTCTGTTCCCCTTTGCATAATACCCGTATTTACAGTCATTCAGCAGCGCAACGCCGTAGCTGCTGTCCGACATGTCGATCCATTTATGGGCGCAGATTTCATTCTGTGCATACTCAATACTGTTGTTGTTGTTTGTGGAGCGTTCGATGTAACCGAACTGAATGTCGCAGCTTACCTTGTTCGTGCATACCGCCATGTCAAATTCCGCCCGCAGCATTTTATGGGTCTCCTGCCAGTCCACCTCGGTCTCGAATTCCACCAGACCGGAATCATGGCGCAGGATCACCCGCTGGGTCAGCGTGGAGTTCCGACAGGCATACACATTGGTGCGCACGGCGGCCCCGGATTCCAGCGTTGTATCGGCGGACTGAAGCTTCAGCCTCTCTGCCACGCCCTTCCGATAGTCCATAGGCATATCCCAGGCATCTCCCCTGTCCGGATAGAGAACCAGGCTATTTGCGCCGTCATAGACCGTCTCACGGGCTTCCCTCTTGTCATACACGGAGCGGATGCTTCCGTCCTGGTTGAAAGCGATCTTCAGCCTGCTGTTCTCCAGCATGTTCTCATCAAAGGAGACCTCGAACTCTGTTATCCTGTTCCGCAGCTTTGTGATGCCATAAGGCTTTGCCGTAACCTCATAGACGCCGTCCGCGGTGGAGACAAGCTCCGTCCTTTGGAAGGAGGTGGTATTCAGCACAGCCGGCCCCTCTCCCTTCAGGGCTTCCAGGAACCCTGCTTTCAAAGCCAGCGTCCGCTCCAGCAGAAGGGCATACCTCGCTTCGCTTTCGTCGTACACCCGCTTGATAGAGGAACCCGGCAGGATATCATGAAACTGGTACAGGAGCACTTCCTTCCAGATTTTTTCCAGTTCTTCCTTTGGATACGCTTCTCCCTCTATCCCCGCCAGCACCCCGGCAAATTCCGTATCCATCAGGGCGTATTCCATCTGGCGGTTGAACTTCTTGTTACGGGCCTGGGAGGTATAGGTCCCCTGATGTTTCTCCAGGTAAAGCTCTCCCCTGTAGGTATACAGCTTGTCACGGTGCTGCTCCAGTTCCGCAAAAAATTCCTTGGCAAAAGCCTGCTTCGTGGGGGCCACGCCAAGAAGGTTCCGGATGCGGCTCATGCGCTCCAGATGATCCGTTCCCGGGCCGCCGCCCCCGTCTCCGATTCCGAACAGCAGCATGGCAACATCCACCCTGCCCCGCTCCTGATAGCTTCTGGTCGCCTTGATGACTGATTCCGGCGCTCCGAAGCTATTGTAGGTTCCCTCCGGAGGCATATGGGCCAGTACTTTTGAGCCGTCGATTCCCTCCCATAGAAAGGTGTGGTGAGGGAACACATTGCGCTCATTCCAGGACAGCTTGATGGTCAGGAAATAATCTACCCCCGCCTTTTTGAGAATCTGGGGCAGGGCGCCGTTATACCCGAATACGTCCGGCAGCCAGAGTTCCCGGATGTCATAGCCGAACTCCTCCCGGAAGAACTTTTTGCCGTAAAAAAGCTGGCGCACCAGGGCCTCCCCGCCGCTGACGTTGGTGTCTGCCTCCACCCACATGGCCCCCTGGGGCTCTATGCGCTTTTCCGCTATTTTTTCTTTTACTTTTTCATACAGGGCAGGATAGTCCTCCTTCAGCCACTGCAACTGCTGGGGCTGGGAGACTCCGAATCTGTAGTCCGGATATTTTTCCATATTGGCTATAACGGTGGAGAAAGTGCGGCCGACTTTGCGCCTGGTCTCGCGAATGGGCCAGAGCCATGCAAGATCCATATGGGCATGGCCCATAGCGTAAAATCTCTGCAATGGGTTCTCAGGATTCTTCCGTTCCAGCTCCGGCTTCAGGATTTCCCGCGCCCTCTCTACCTGTTCTTCCGTATACTCTGTTCCCAGCGCCAGATATGCCTTCTCCAGGGCGTAGAGAATGGCGTAATACTGGGGCTCTCCCTTATCCAGGCAACGTGCCAGGTTGGCCAGGGTGAAATAATCATAGTACAGCTGGCGGACATTTTCATTTACCGCCACGATTTTTGCCTCTGCCAGCACGCCGCCGCAGTCATTTCCGAACAAATCGTTGCAGCCCGCCTCCACCCAGATGTCCACCGTATGATTCCCGGTGATTTCCGTAAGCGGCACTTCGATTTTACCCGGCTCCCCCAGCGTGCGGTCAAAGACAGACTTTACCGTGGTCAGCCCCCTTACGGGTACGCCCTGGGCATTGAACACGCATCCCTCTCCGGCCAAATCAATGATAAGCGCAAGCTCCTCCAATTTGTATCCGGAATCTGCCTGCCCCGTAAAATGGAACCAGGCACAGTCCCAGAGCTTTCCCCATTTCTCCCCGGTCTTTATGGGGCGATACTCATAATGCAGCCTGTCGTTGAATCTGACAGGCTCCTCCGTCACCATAAGCTCTGCGCTGAGGGGAGCTATCTCCCGGTAGATATGATTGTAAATCATCCCCTGCACGCCAGAATTCAGCACTACGTTTTCCATTTTCTCGTCCAGCATACCGTACTCCTCTCTTGATTTTTTGATTTTCATACGCCTCATTGGACACTGCTCCCGGCAGCTTCCGCCATGTTCAGCGTCTGAAACTCCGGAGCAGAGGGCACCATCCAAAACAGGATTCCCTTATTCCGATTCTATTGTAAACCCATACGCCGCTTCTTTCAATAGCCATCGTCCACGAAATTTCCATTTAAGATTTTCATGGCTGAGCAGACCTGCCCTTTACAGGGAAAGTCCTTCTTCAAAACCGGGCCTATGGTTTTCCGCAGCCGATTCTTTGCAAAACCAATACATGCAGGACACTGTGTACAGCAAACATTGAAACATTATCATAAAAGTCTTGCAGAGTCCCATAAAGGGGCGTATAATGAAATGCAAATGGGACGAGAAAGGTGGTGAGACACATGAAACGATACGAAGTCCTAAAGGAACGGGAACTGTTTCCCGGCAGCGACATCGTGCGCAGCTTCGGTTACAGAGCAGCAGGTTCAGGGGACAACTATGCCCTTTTGGGGGAACGGATTGTTTTGTGCGCTGCTCACCATGTGACGGGATAAACGGGAGACGGATGGTTTTGCGATAAGGAAGGTTTGGAATATCGCATTCCGCTGCCTGCGGAGATTCGAAGCGAGAAATGAGCGCCCTGTGCGGACAAGACAGTCTGTGCAGGGCGTTTTTGTGTCCTAAAGCGGAACATCCAACCATCACAGCATAAGATACATGCTGGCTTACAGGCAAATGCACAGGCGGATATGCCCTGGCGCATTTCCGGACGCCATAGGTAACTGTATAAATGCCGCAGAGGCGCGGCGGAAAGGAAAGAATGAAATGATTCATAAATATATGGCCACTGCCCGGATAGCCATGCAGGGCAAGACGGGCGGCGGCGTGCTTTACATGATTCCGGATATGGTGATGAAAGTGGTGTATCTGGTGCCGCTGCTGTTCATCTGGAAGACTCTGGCGGAAAGCGGGTATGAGGCGGAGATGTCGGTGCCGCAGCTTTTGAGCTATACCTATGTCAACGCGCTGCTGGCAGATCTGACGGTCGTCAATACCTATCTGTCCGCCTGGGATTACGATGCCAGGAGCATGGAGATGTTCACCCGCCCCATGCCCGTATTCGGACAGGTGATTGCAAGGACCATCGGCGAGTGGATGCCCCAGCTGCTCCTGTTCTCGCTGCCTATGTTCCTGGCGGCGCCGCTCCTGGGGATCCAGGTCCTGCCCAGGACCCTGTGGGCACTTCCGTCCCTGGCGCTTGGCGTGTCCCTCGGATTCGCCTTTGAGATTCTGTTCTGTTGCGTCACCATCCGGCTGCGAAATGTCTCCTGGCCCACCTATCTGATCAGGAGCGCGGTGGTATCCTTTTTTTCAGGCACGGTGATACCGTTCAGGATACTGCCCTTTGGAATGGACAGATGGATGCGGTACCAGCCATTTGGCAGCATGGGCGGGGCTTTTTTGTCCTTGTATGTGGGCAGCGCCGGGGCTTTAGAGGTGATTCCGGCGCAGCTGTTCTGGAACATTGTGATATGGCTCTGGGCAGCCATATGGTTCCAAAAATCCAGAGAGAGGATGGTGAGTTTCGGTGGGTAAAATAGGAGAAGAGCATCCCATGGGAGAAGAGCATCCCATGAAAGAGAGACATTTCATGGAAGAAAAGCATTCCCAAAAAGGAATCGCAAAGGCACTCCGGGGAATCCGAAGATACTTTCAACTGCTGGGGATATACGCCCGGATGGATTTGGCCTCCCTGACGCGGGACGCAAAGTTCATGACCATCGTCCTCATAGCCGATATAGCCTCCAACCTGTCGTCCATCTCCGGCATCTTTCTGCTGGCATGGAAATTCGGGGGAATCGGCGGCATGGATCGGTTCGAGGTTCTGTTCATGCTGGCCTACGGCAATATCGTCATGGGCTTCCTCAACATGATGGGCGGCTGCAACGCCCTGTTCCCCAGCAGGATCATCGGTCGGGGCCAGTGGGAGCATATGTTCATCATGCCCCTGCCCTATGGGGTGCAGCTGACGGTGGGGATTTACCCTTTCACCGGCTCCAGCAGCCTGTTGTCAGGAATCGGGATGCTGTGGGTGGCTATCCGCCATTTGGAGACGGCCCCGGAATGCCATTTTTCCCTGCCCTGGTGGTGGCCGGGGATGCTGGTCTTCCAGCTGATTGCCAGCATGGCGATCGTGACCGCGGCTTCGTACCTGTTTTCCAGCCTTGCATTCTATGCGCCGGTGCAGTGCGAGGAGATAGCCAGCACCGTGGTCTACAGCTGTGAGCACACCAAATCATTCCCCCTGTCAGGCATGCCGCCCTACATCCGCTACCCCCTGCTGACCATCTTTCCGGCGGGCCTGATGGCGTGGTTCCCCACCATGATCCTATTGGGGAAAACGACCACATGGCAGAACTTTTATCCAGCTATATTCGCGTTGCTGCTCTCTCTTACCGCAGCACATTTTTTCAGGAAAGGATTTCGATATTATGTCAAAAAAGGTATCAACAGATATAGCGCAGGCGGCCACCGCTCATGAAGATTTAGCGGTAGATGTGGCGTCTGTGAGCAAAACATTCACACGGTGGCAGAGGAGAGAAAACGCTCTGCCGAAGCAGGGCATTCCCGGGAAAGACGGCTCCCTGCCAAAAGCGCAGGCCGCCGGGAAGAAAAGCGATGTCCTGGAAGAAGACCCTGCCGGGAAGAAAAGCGATGTCCCGGGAGAAGACCCTGCCGGGAAGAGAACCCCTCTGCAGAAGGAACAAAACTTCGGAAGGGAAAGCTTTTTCCCAGGAAAAGGCGGTTCTGATAGCAAAGACGATTCCGGGAGGAAGACCTTTGGGGGCAGAAAAAGCAACTCATGGCAAGCAGGCATCCGGACAATCTTTCGACAGGAAAAGAAGACCGTGACCGCCCTGGACGATGTCTCTTTCCAAATCAAAAAAGGCGAATTCGTAGCCTACGCGGGCCCCAACGGAGCCGGGAAGAGCACCACCATGAAGCTGCTCTCCGGCATGCTCCGGCCCACATCCGGCACTGTATCCGTGCTGGGCATGTCGCCGGAAAGAGACCGGATCGCGCTCATGAAAAAGCTGGGCGTGCTCTTCGGCAACCGCACGGAGCTGTGGTGGGATCATCCCGTGATACAAAGCTTTGAGTGGAAAAAGGTGGTCTGGGACATCCCCGACGAGGTATACCAAAGGAATCTGGGCCTGGTCACCGAACTGCTGGACATGGGTGAGATTCGCAATACTTTTGCCCGGGAACTGTCCCTGGGGCAGCGGATGCGGGCCGACTTAGGTATGATGCTATTACACTCGCCGAAGGTGATCCTGCTGGACGAGCCCACCCTGGGGCTGGACGTGGTGGCAAAGCGCCAGATGATAGAATTTCTGAAAAAAATCAACCGGGAGGCGGGCGTCACCATCCTGGTCACCAGCCACGACATGGACGACCTGGAGGAGATGGCCCGGAGGATACTTATGATCTCCGGCGGGAAACTTGTGTACGACGGCAGCTTTGACGGGCTGCGGGAAATCACGGGAAATCTGACGCGCCTGACCGTAACCACGGACGGATCTGTGCCGACGCTGGAGGGCGCAAGATTCCTGGGCGGGCAAAAGGGTGTGTACGAATTCGAGATGGATCTGTCCCGTCTGCCTATGAAAGAATTGCTCCGGAGACTGTCCCGGGAGGACGGGATCCTGGATATGGAAATCCGCAAACCGCCCATCGAACAGGTCACCGCCCAGCTGTACCAGTCCTGGAAAAGGGCGTGAGGGGCGGACATAGACAGCCCACGCCGCCCGCCATAGGAAAAGAGGAATCCAATATGAAGAATGTACAGAAACTTGAGTTCCACCCGGGGAGCAGGGAGGAAATGCTGCCCGATTTCGAATCGGATTTTCCCTATATAGCCACCAGCGCGGAACTTGACAAATATCCGGGCCGCTGCGCGCCCTGGCATTGGCACAGGGCCATAGAGCTTTTTTATATGGAAAGCGGCTCGCTGGAATACCACACTCCGAAAAAGGCCATGTCCTTCCCGGCGGGCTCCGGCGGTTTCCTGAATTCCAATGTCCTCCACATGACGAAGGCCACCTCCCGGACAGAAGGGACGATCCAGCGGCTTCATATCTTTGACCCGGCCCTCATCTCCGGGAGCTTCGGGAGCAGAATCGGGAAAAGATATGTGGATTCGATCACCGCCAATCCCCGGATCGAGCTATGCGCTTTCCATCCCGATGAGCCCGGACAGGCGGATCTGCTGGGCCTGATAAGGGACGCTTTCCGGCTGCGGGGAGACCACATGGGATATGAAATCAGGGTGCGGACAGCCCTGTCCGAAATCTGGCTGAAGCTCTTTGCGCTGCTCTCTCCCACACTTAATCAGGAGGAAAGCTATGACAGAAACGATGAAAGGCTCAGGCAGATGCTGGTGTACATCTATGAACACTTCGCTGAGAAAATCGCCGTTTCGGAACTTGCGGCGGCGGCATGCGTAAGCGAACGGGAGTGTTTCCGGCTGTTCCAGACCTATCTCCACACCACCCCTGCGAAGCACATCCAAAGCTGCCGTTTACAGGAGGCCTGCAGAATGCTTATAGACGGGCGGGATACTGTCGCGGATATCGGTTACGCCTGCGGGCTGGGGGACAGCAGCTATTTCGGCAGGCTTTTCCGGGAAAGCCAGGGGTGCACTCCTTTGGAGTATCGGAAGAAATGGCAGAATAGTCCTATTTTGTGTCCGAAATGACATAGATTGACAGGGACTTCTGAGTTATAATGACAGACAGTACAACAATAAAAAGACGAGGAGGATATATGGATAAAAACGAAAAATGGCTGCAATGGGCCGTTGAACTGCAGAGCCTGGCACAGGCGGGGCTCTTCTATGGGAAAGATGATTTCGACAAAGAGAGGTACGAAAGGATTCGGGAAATCGCAGCGGAGATGGTCTCTTATAAATCGGCCATCCCGGTGGATAAGGTCAGGAATCTGTTCTGCGACGAAGTCGGGTACCAGACCCCCAAAATCGACTGCCGCGCCGCCATTTTCCAGGAGGACAAGATTTTGCTGGTACAGGAGCGGAACGGAACATGGTCGCTGCCCGGGGGATGGGTGGATGTGAACGTGTCGGTGAAAGAGAATGTGCTGAAAGAGGTCAGGGAAGAAGCCGGGCTGGAGGTGACAGCCGACATGGTCATCGCGGTACAGGACAGGGAAAAGCACAATCTGCCCGTTTATGCGTATAAGGTGTGCAAAATCTTTGTGCTTTGCAAGGTTCTGGGCGGCAGGTTCCAGTCCAACATAGAGACCCTGTCCAGCCGGTACTTTGGGCTGGGCGAGCTGCCCCCGCTTGCCGCGGAAAAGAACAATGAGGAGCAGATCCGGATGTGCTTTGAAGCGTATCAGTCAGAAAACTGGAAGACCTTTTTCGATTAATGTTTTAGCAGACATAGCGTCACACAGCGGCAGAGAGAACTCTCGAGAAATCTCGAGAGAACTCTTTGCCGTTTTTTATTGACTTTCAGACACATGTGTCGTATAATGATTTCAGACATGCATGTCGGAAAGTGGGGCGCTCATGAATAAAAGAGGACAGGAGACAAGGAAACATATCAAGGAATGCGCATGTTCCCTATTTGCGGAAAAAGGGTTCAAGCAAGTGACCATGAAAGATATCTGCCAGGCGGCAAGTTTAAGCAGGGGCGGCCTGTATTGCCATTATAACAGCACGCGCCAGATCTTTCAGGAAATCATTGACGATATGGCCGCCAGGCAGGAGGATGAGATTGATTCCAGAATCGCAGGGAATGATTCAGCCGTGGCCATCCTGGATGAGATTTTGGGCAGGTATGAGGCGGAAATGCTTGACAGCCAGTCCTCCCTGAGCATTGCGATATTCGAGTATTTCAGCATCCGTGATATTGCGGGGCAGAAGAATCATTTATATGAACAATATCTGATTTCGGCTAATACATGGAAGAAGATAATCCAGTATGGGATAGACAGGCATGAGTTCAGGGAAGTGGACATTTCTGCGGTATTCGATCTGATCGTGTTTTCCTATCAGGGGGTAAGGATGTACAGCAAGCTCATGCCCATAGAGAAAGAAACGCCCTCCAGAATCATCAGGGAAATAAGAAGACTGTTAGTAAAAAACCACAGCGACGCGACTGGGAGGAATGGATGATGTCATGGGAAGAGATACGGCTTGTTAAGCCCACATCGGAACGGAAAAAGGAAGCCCTCGCATACCGACAGGAGCATTTTGATCATGGGGAACAGATAATCAATGGGAGCGAATTGTTTGACAGGATTGTTTCTTATGAGGAGTGGCTTGGGAAAGTCGTCGCCAATGGGGACGCGGAGACGGTGGATCCGGATTGGGTCCTGACGGATACCTTTTTCGCAGTCAGGGTGTCTGATGACAGAATTGTCGGCATTGTGGATTTGAGGTATCAGTTGAACGATTTTTTGAAAGATTTGGGCAATTGCGGGTATAGCGTAAGGCCGTCCGAGAGAAGAAAAGGGTACGCCACTGAAATATTGAGGCAGATCTGCCTTATCGCGGGAAAGCATGGCCTGGAGCAGCTGCAATTATCCGTCGAAAAGGACAATGTCGCTTCTATAAAGACAATCGAGCACAATGGCGGAAAATATCACCGGAGTTTTTCTTTTGATGGCCAGGAGGCATATGTGTATTTGATAAATCTTTAAGGAGTGATGGATATCGCACTCTCCAGGCCTGTTTCAGGTTGCCGCTCCATGCTTTTCGCTAAATACCGCATGGAGCGGTTTCCATACAATTGCATCGCTAAAACGCTTTGCCTTTTTGCAATTTACGTTCCTGTATTATTTTATGAACCTCCAGTCCCCTGCTATTATAATAATCCATGCGCTCCTGCGGGTTCAAATTTTTAGTCTGATGATAATTGTACTCTCTCAACTTATGGATATCTTCGATGGTAAAATCGGGGCTTAGTACCGGCTTCTCCATAATCATTCCTCACTTTCTAATAATACGGAGGGGTTCAGGATTTCAATGGGCTTATGTCCCTTTAGATTGGTAATTGCCCGTACTCCCCGAATCGTCTTGATATTTACGATATGTTTGAAATTCCATGATATGATGCAATCACCTCCATCGGAATCTCTTTATACTTAGAGTATACAAAAAAAGGCTCATAAAAACAATGGAAAATGAAAATTTTAGAATTCATCACTTGAGCCGAAGCTCACCCGCACCGGAACCGCGTCTTCTGCGGGTAGTAGTCCAGCACTACATAAAACGTCCTGGAGTCGATTCGTTTCCACTGCTCCTGTGTGAACTGCTGGTCTGTCATGGCAATGGGCAGCAGGATTTCCATGCTCTCCCCTTTCTCCATCTGCAGCCTCAGTGACTCCAGCCGCGGATTCAGCAGATACATCAGCTCCATGTCGAACTGGTTCCCCCAGCCCCCGGACTCAAAGGCTATGCCGGTCAGATCCAGCATATCGTCCTCTTCCCCCACTTTTGCAATGGTCAGGACAGCCAGCCCTATCCGCTCCCGGCTGACTGGATATTCCTCTCCGTCTTCGCCTGGCAGAAAGCGGAAACCGGGGCAGAGCTCATGTAGGATTGCCCCGTCTGACCAGCTCCAGTCCGTGAAAACGACAGAATAGCTCCCAAGCTGCACGCAGTCCCCCAGCTCACAGGTCTGCTCCCTGGGACTGGGGTACCGGAAGCCCAGCCAACACAGGCGGCACCCTATTCCCGCAAATGCAAGCGCCAATAACAGAATCCCAATGATTTTCCGTATCATATGTCACGCTCCTTTTCTACTGCCCTCTCGGTATAGCGTCTCTTTGTATCCCCAGATGCGGATAAGCAGTCATTTTCCCCGGCATCGACCGGCGAAAATACCCCGCCCTCCACCCGGTAGATCCGGTCTGACAGCGCCTCCAGCTCCTCCCTGTCATGGCAGGCCAGCAGAATCAGGCATCCGCTCTGGCGCTGCCTGAGGATGATGTCCCTGACCAGGCGGCATCCCTCCTCGTCCAGGCCATTAAAGGGCTCGTCCAGCGCCAGGAGCCTGGGGGACTCCATGACGGCGCAGGCTATCCCTAAGCGCTGGCGCATCCCCAGGGAATATTTCCTGACCTTTCGTCTGTCCTCCGGATTCAGGCCCACCTGCTCCAGCGTCTCCCTGATTTTTTCCGGCGAAGCCTTACCCCGGATGGCCGCCAGCAGACGCAGATTGTCATATCCGGTCCGATCCGGCAGAAAGGCGGGCGTCTCCAGGAGCAATCCCAGATCCGGCGGAAAATCCTGTTCTTTTCCTATCGTTATATCGTCTATTCCGACATTTCCCTCCGTCAGGCGGATCAGCCCACAGACGGCCCTCATCAGCATGGTCTTTCCGGAACCGTTCTTTCCCAGGAATCCGTATACGGCGCTGCTTTCCAGCGTCATTTCCACATCCTTAAGCACTTTGGCTCCGTTTATGTCTTTTGAACCGTGGGTTATGGTCAGTTTCATCTTTTTCTCCTTTCAGGAAATGTCTCTTTTCAGAAAATGTCTTTCCGCCTTATCCAGCTCTTTCCCAGAGCCAGCACCGCAGCGCTCCACAGCGTGCAGATGAGCAGGCAGCCCGGAAAGTTTATGCCCGGAATCCCCGACAGGAAATCCTGGCGCAGAAGCATGGAAAAATTCCCCAGGAATGCCGGAGATGCCCAGAACACAGAAGCTGTCAGATATCCCAGCATAAGGAACAGGGACAGGGCAGGCTCCAGAATCAAAGAAAGCACCAGTTCCGTCAGGCACAGCGTCAAAGACACCAGCAGCGACTGCCCCAAACAGCGCAGGGACATCTCCCAGTCCCCGGGGTTCTGCGAATCCGCACTATTCCGGCAGATTTTGGAAAATTGCAAGTTCCCAAGCCTTTCTGATGCCAGGCTTTCTATAGCCGTGCCTTTCATGACCGGATTTTCC
>ERZ808037.707-NODE-707-length-27725-cov-5.527850_pt1 | contig 27725 bp, 23 predicted proteins | sample MGYA00380190_ERZ808037 | MGnify/ENA primary metagenome ERZ808037 (study PRJEB31490, sample SAMN06133399) | mouse gut metagenome | isolation source: J9 | host: mice | place: China: Chengdu | collected 2015-05 ...
AGAAATGGGATTTATACGAAGAAGCCGTAAACGAGATGCTGGTCCGCACCTCCACCACCTACGCGCCATGGATTGTCGTTGAGGGCAATGACAAGCTCTATGCCCGCGTAAAAGTCGTAAAAACCGTGGTTGAGGCATTGGAGAAAAAAATTAAAGAAGTAAAGAAAGAACAGAAAAAGTGAGCCGGGTTATTGTTGTCGGCGGCGGCCCCGCAGGGATGATGGCTGCCTGGGCTGCCGCAGCCAAAGGCCATAAGGTCATGCTTCTGGAAAAAAACGAAAAACTGGGAAAAAAGCTGTTTATCACCGGAAAAGGCCGCTGCAACGTAACGAATGCCTGCTCCGCAGAAGAATTTTTTTCCAAAATCGTCACCAACCCGAAATTCCTCTACAGCAGCTTTTCCCAGTTCACCAACCAGGAAGTAATGGACTTTTTTACCCATAACGGCTGCCCGTTAAAAACCGAGCGGGGAAACCGTGTATTTCCTGTATCCGATAAATCCTCCGACATTCTCCGAACCATGGAACGCGCACTTTCCCAGGCCGGCGTTCAGATTTTTCTTCACACAGAGGTTCTGGAACTTCTGATAGAAAAAGAGGATGCACAAGCAAAATCCTGTATCGGAGTGAAAGCCAAAAGCCAGGGAAAAATCCGGGAAGAAAAAGCCGATGCGGTCATCGTTGCCGCCGGAGGCTGTTCCTATCCCTCCACAGGTTCCACCGGAGATGGCTGGATATTTGCCGAAAGTGCAGGACACACGATAAACTCTCCGGTCCCCGCACTGGTTCCGCTGCTCTTAAAAGAAGAGGAAGCTAAAGAACTCCAGGGCCTGTCCCTGAAAAATATTGAAATCCGCGTTATGCAGGGAAAAAAAGAAAAATACAGAGAATTCGGCGAAATGCTCTTTACCCATTTCGGCGCAAGCGGCCCTGTGATACTTTCCGCAAGCAGCTTTGCCGCCAAGGAAATCCGCCGGAAAAAGAATAAAGATAAAACAGAAAAAGATACCGCTTTTCTAACCCTGCTTATCGATCTAAAGCCCGCGCTGACCGCAGAACAGCTTGACGCCCGGATTCTCAGGGATTTTGAGGAAGAAAAAAATAAACAATTTAAAAATTCTCTTTCCCGCCTATTGCCGGCAAAGCTGATTCCTGTTATGATAAGGAGAAGTCAGATCCCGCCGGAAAAGCAGGTAAACGAAATAACCAGGGAGGAACGCCGCCATCTGGCCCAGGCGATAAAAGAATTTTCCTTCACTATTACAGGAACGCGAAGCTTCACCGAAGCCATTATTACCCAGGGCGGTCTGTCCGTAAAAGAGATTAACCCGTCAACCATGGAATCCAAAAAGGCAAAACATCTTTACTTTGCCGGAGAAATGTTGGATACCGATGCCGTCACCGGCGGCTATAATCTCCAAATTGCCTGGTCAACGGGCTGGACCGCAGGAAATGCGGTTCCATAAAAAAACTTAATAAAAAGCAGAAATCGAGGACACTAACCCATGCAGCATTTTACCATTGCCATCGACGGCCCTGCAGGCGCAGGAAAAAGCACCATTGCCAAAGCCGTTGCCGCCAGGCTAAATTTTATCTATGTAGACACCGGCGCTATGTACCGCGCCATGGCCTTGTATTTTGTCCGGGAAGGCTTTACTTCCTTCAACGACGAATCAGCTCTTCAATCTATCTGTGCCCAGGCCCAAATCACCATACGCTATGAGGAAGGCACACAGCAGGTGATATTAAACGGTGAGAATGTTTCCTCACTCATCCGCACCGAAGAAGTGGGAAAACAGGCATCCATTATTTCTTCCTACCTTCCCGTGCGCCAAAAGCTTGTTGAACTTCAGCAGCAGTTAGCCAGGGAAGCGAATGTTATCATGGACGGCCGTGACATCGGAACCTGTGTGCTTCCCAAAGCCCAGGCAAAGATTTACCTGACTGCCAGCGCCAAAGTCCGTGCCTGCCGACGCTTCCAGGAATTAAAGGCCAAGGGCCAGGAGTGCAGCCTTGAAGAAATCCAAAAAGAGATTGAGGATAGGGATTACCGCGACATGCACCGCGAACATTCTCCGCTGACCCAGGCCGAGGATGCCGTGCTGGTGGATACGTCGGCGATGACGATTGCGCAGGTGATTGACCGGATTATCCAGATTGCCGGGGAAAAAGGACTGCATGAGGATAATTTATGGAAGTAATCGTAGCAAAGACTGCCGGGTTTTGTTTCGGCGTGGAGCGGGCCGTGAATAAGGTTTATGAACAGATAGAAAAAACCAGTCAGCCGATTTACACCTACGGTCCCATTATTCACAACGAAGAAGTGGTTAAAGATCTGGAAGCAAAGGGCGTTAAGCTTATCGCCGACCGGAAAGAATTGGAAGCCTTAACGGAGGGCGAGGGAGTCATCATTATCCGATCCCACGGTGTCAGCCGCGAAGTCTATGAAATAGCCGAAAAAAAAGGACTGACGATCGTAGACGCCACCTGCCCCTTCGTAAAAAAGATTCACCGCCTTGTGGAGCGGGAATGTGCCGCCGGAAATCAGGTGGTAATTATTGGAAATGAGCAGCATCCAGAGGTTGAAGGCATTAAAGGCTGGGGAGATGCACATACTGTAGTTATACAAACACCGGAGGAAGTGGAAGATTTCGTCCCAAAAGCGGGCGCTAAACTGTCCATTGTATCCCAGACGACATTTAATTACAATAATTTTAAAGAATTAGTTGAAAAATTTTTCAAAAAGGGTTATGATATACTTGTTTTAAATACGATTTGCAATGCAACACAGGAAAGACAGGTGGAGGCAAAGGAAATCGCTTCGAAAGTGGATGCCATGATTGTGATTGGCGGAAAAAGCAGTTCCAACACCCAGAAGCTGTATGAAATTTGTCTTAAGGAATGTAAACATACTTATTATATCCAGACGCTGGGCGATTTCGATCCTGAAAGTGTAAATTCTGTGCGCAACGTAGGTATTACAGCAGGGGCGTCAACCCCGAAAAACATTATTGAGGAGGTTCATGCTAATGTCAGAGCAAAGTTTTGAACAAATGTTAGAGGAGTCATTTAAGACAATACGTACAGGAGAGGTAGTCACTGGTAAGGTTATCGATGTGAAAGAAGATGAAATCGTCTTGAATATTGGTTACAAATCCGACGGTATTATTACCCGAAGTGAATATACAAACGAGCCGAATGTTGACCTGACCTCTTTTGTACAGGTGGGCGAAGAGATGGAAGCCAAGGTAATTAAGGTAAACGACGGTGAAGGCCAGGTTGCTCTTTCTTATAAGAGATTGGCGGCTGACCGCGGAAACAAGCGCTTAGAGGAAGCATTTAACAACCAGGAAGTCCTGACGGCAAAGGTTGTTCAGGTGCTTGACGGCGGTTTAAGCGTTATGCTGGAAGAAACCAGAATCTTTATTCCTGCGAGCCTGGTATCGGATATGTATGAGAAGGATTTATCCAAGTACGCCGGTCAGGAGATTGAATTTGTTATCACCGAATTTAACCCGAGAAGACGCCGGGTGATCGGTGACAGAAAGCAGCTGATGGTTGCCAGAAAGGCAGCGATGCAGAAGGAACTGTTTGAGCGGATTGCCGTTGGCGATACCGTAGAAGGCACGATTAAGAATGTTACCGATTTTGGCGCATTTATTGACCTGGGCGGAGCTGACGGGCTGCTGCATATTTCCGAGATGAGCTGGGGCCGCGTGGAGAATCCGAAAAAGGTGTTTAAGAGCGGCGATACCCTGAAAGTTCTGATTAAAGATATCCAGGGCGAGAAGATTGCCTTAAGCTTAAAGTTCCCGGAAGCAAATCCGTGGGCGAACGCTGCGGAGAAATATGCCGCAGGGAATGTCGTATCCGGCCGCGTTGCACGGATGACCGATTTTGGTGCATTCGTAGAGTTAGAGCCGGGCGTGGATGCCCTGCTTCATGTATCGCAGATTTCCAGAGATCATGTAGATAAGCCTGCCGACGTATTAAAGATTGGTCAGGAAATCGAAGCTAAGATTGTGGACTTTAATGAGGCCGATCACAAGATCAGCTTAAGCATTAAGGCATTGGCTGTTCCCGCCAGAGAAGCTGAGGCGGACGAAGATGTGGCTGATGTTGATATTGAGGCTATGGCGAACACAGAAGAATAATTGATGCAAATCGAAAAATATTGATGATAACATGTGCACAGATAATGGAGAATCTCTTCCGGGAACTGGGGGAGATTCTCTTTTTTCTCAGGTGCAGTGCAAGATAAACGAAAAGATGAATGAAGAAAGGAAGGAACGGCGCTGATGGAAAAAGATATTCTGCTGTTTGACCTGGATGGTACGCTGACCGATCCTATGGTGGGAATTACGAAGTCGGTGCAGTATGCGCTTCGCCATTATGGAATTATCGAAGAGGATCTTACCAGGCTGATTCCCTTTATCGGGCCGCCGCTTCGGGACAGCTTTCAGAAATACTATGGATTTTCAAAGGAGCAGGCAGGCGAAGGAGTTTTGGTTTACCGGGAATATTTCAGCGAAAAAGGGATTTTTGAGAATAAAGAGATTCCGGGAATCCGGGAAATGCTGGAGGTATTAAGCGCACAGGGGAAGAAGCTTTATGTGGCAACCTCAAAGCCGGAGGTGTATGCAAGGAAAATTTTAGAGCATTTTTCGCTGGATCATTTCTTTCGCTTTATCGGCGGGGCAGATTTTGAGGAAACAAGGGTGAATAAAGCTGCCGTGATCCGCTATGTTCTGGAAGAGGCAGGATTGGGCGGTGCGGGTAAAAAAACGGCTGATGTGATCGAAAGGGCAGAAGGAGCAAAAAGAACGGAAGAAACAGAAGGGACAGACAATACAGAAAGGACAGATAAGGCAGAAAGAACAGACAATACAGAAAGGACAGATAAGGCAGAAAGAACAGACAACGCAGAAAGGACAGAACCAGGGAAGAAAAGAATCGTGATGATTGGGGACAGGGAGCAAGATATTATTGGGGCAAAGGAAAACGGGATACAGAGCGTTGGGGTTTTGTTCGGTTATGGAAGCCGCAGGGAACTTAAAGAAGCCGGAGCTGATCGGATTGCGGAAACGGTTAAAGATTTGACCGATATTTTACGGATGGATTGGGGCGATTAATCAACTTATGGGAAAATATGTAAAAACAAGAACAAAATCTGGAATAAAATGGATTTTGAAACAAAATTTTCCGATTTTCTAGGGCGATATACCGCAGTATAACCGACAATTATCGCAGCTATTCTTTTTATTCATTTGACAAATAGGGGTTCTGTTGCTATCATAGGGATATTGATAAGCGATAATTTGCTAATGTTCATACGGCCAGTGCAGCAGGTACGCAGACCTATGTGAACAGTAACAATAACTTACTTATATAAAAGGAATAAAGGCGAGTGATATGATGAATGATAATCGAATTGTATTATCCCTGCTGGTCGATAATACGGCAGGTGTGCTGGCACGGGTTGCAGGGCTGTTCAGCCGCCGGGGCTATAATATTGAAAGCCTTACGGTGGGTGTGACCGCAGATCCGCGCTATTCCCGGATGACGGTGGTTTCTCTGGGTGATCACGAGGTCTTGGTGCAGATTGAAAACCAGCTGCGCAAGCTTGAGGATGTCCGGGATATCAAGGAACTTCCGGCAGGACGTTCGGTTTACCGGGAACTCATTATGGTGAAGGTTCGGGCAGATGCCAGCCAGCGCCAGGCGGTGAACGCGATTGCCGATATTTTCCGTGCGACGATTGTGGATGTGGGAAAAGATTCCCTGACCGTTATGCTTACCGGAGATCAGTCGAAACTGGATGCGCTGATTAATCTTTTGGAGGACTATGAGATCCTCGAACTGGCAAGGACGGGCCTTACAGGACTGGAGAGAGGGGCGGAAGATATCCGCTATCTCCCATAGTGTACGGTCTTGAACCTATAGAGATAAAGCTGAAGAATGAAGCTGAATATGGAGGAAAAAAAGATGGCTAAGATTTATTATCAGGAGGACTGCAATATAGCGCTGTTGGAGGGAAAGACCATTGCGATTATCGGCTACGGCAGTCAGGGACATGCACATGCATTAAACTTAAAAGAGTCCGGATGCAACGTTATCGTGGGACTGTACGAGGGCAGCCGCTCCTGGGCAAAGGCCGAGGCACAGGGCTTTGAAGTGTACACGGCAGCTGAGGCGGCAAAGAAAGCCGACATCATTATGATTCTGATTAATGACGAGAAGCAGGCGAAGATGTACAGAGAGGACATTGCTCCCAACCTGGAAGCCGGAAACATGCTGATGTTTGCGCACGGCTTTGCTATCCATTTCGGACAGATTGTTCCGCCGGCGGATGTGGATGTTACCATGATTGCGCCGAAGGCTCCCGGTCATACCGTAAGAAGCGAGTACCAGAGAGGCAGAGGAACCCCATGTCTGGTTGCCGTACATCAGGACGCTACCGGAAAGGCATTAGAGAAGGCATTAGCTTATGCACAGGCGTTAGGCGGGGCAAGAGCAGGCGTTCTGGAAACGACCTTCCGCGTGGAAACCGAAACCGACTTATTCGGCGAGCAGGCTGTGCTCTGCGGCGGCGTAACGGCATTGATGAAGGCCGGATTTGAAACCCTGGTTGAGGCAGGCTATGCGCCGGAGAACGCTTATTTTGAATGTATTCATGAGATGAAGCTCATCGTTGACTTGATTTACGAGAGCGGCTTTGCCGGAATGCGCTATTCCATTTCCAATACGGCAGAGTACGGCGATTATATCACCGGGCCGAAGATTGTTACCGACGAAACCAAGAAGGCGATGAAGAAGATCCTTGCCGATATCCAGGATGGTTCCTTTGCCAAGGAGTGGCTGTTGGAGAACCAGGCAAACTGCCCGCATTTCAATGCCATGAGAAAGAGAGAAGCCGAGCATCCGTTAGAGCAGATTGGTGCAGAACTGCGCAAACTCTACAGCTGGAATGACGGGGATAAGCTGATTAACAATTAAATAACGACGAAAAAACCGCCGCAAGAAAAGATGGCTTTTCTGGTCTTTTCGGGCGGTTTTTGTACTTCCTGTTTTATTTTGTGTTATTTGGCGAAATGTAAATATGTCAGAACATTAGGCTCTTATGCAGCATTCTAATACAAAAACTCTAAAAACGTCTTCAGTGCCATAGAGTGGTTAATCGGGCGGAAGGCAAAGCCGATGGTTCTCTTGGGGATGGGAACTTCCATGGGGATTTCCACCAGGCGTCCGGATTCCAGTTCTTTCTGCACCAGTTCTTTAATCACACAGGCAGCACCCAGGCCGATTTTTACAAATTCTATCAGCAGATCCATGGTGGTAACCTCCAGGATCTGCTTTGGTTCGATATGGGTTTCCTTTAAATATTCGTCCACATGGTGGCGGGTCATATTGTTCTGGTCTAAAAGCATGATATTTCCGCAGACAAATAAATCCGCGCCCGCTCCCTCCCTCTGGTAAAGATGGTGGAGGTACTGGCGGGTGGAAACAAAGATATCGCGGATATCCATGACCGGGATAAAGGAGAGGTCCGAGCGCAGGGAAGGTTCGGCAATCAGTCCCACATCCAGGGTGTGCTGTTCGAGCATGGTGATGGTTTTTGCCGTGGCCTGGCTTTCGATCATAATTTTTATATGGGGATACTGTTCAATAAAGTTCTTTAAATAAGGAAGAAGAATATATTTGCACAGCGTATTGCTCACCCCGATCCGAAGCTGGCCGATATTTAATTCTTTAATCCGCTTTAATTCCTGCTCCCCCTGATCTAAAACCTGGAAGGCTTCCTGGGTGTGTTTAAATAAGAGTTCACCTTCCGGCGTGAGCTGTACGCCCCGGGAACTTCGGGTAAATAAGGTGACTTGTAAACTGTCCTCAAGCTTGCTGATGGCCTTGCTGATGGCGGGCTGGCTGATATAGAGCTCTTTTGCCGCCTTGGAAATATTCCCTGCCTTGGCAACTTCGTAAAAAATTTTATACTGGGAGAGATTTTGGTCCATGGATGCCTCCTCTTTGGGGTAGGGTAAGTGCTGCGGTAAATATGGGTGAATGGCAGTTGATAGAGTTACTCTTCACGCAGGTCTGCACACCCGTCGCTGTGAATCGCTGCCCTATAACTATATTTCATGGATTATATTCTTATTATGTATTTTTATTATAGCAGAATTTATGCTAAAATGTAAAGCGTGGAACAGAAATTTCAGAAAAATGATAATGGAAATTAAAGGAGGATAAATTTATGGGAATGACAATGACCCAGAAAATTCTGGCAGCCCATGCGGGGCTTTCGGAAGTAAAGGCGGGGCAGTTAATTGAAGCGAACCTGGATTTGGTTCTTGGAAATGATATTACCTCTCCGGTAGCGATTAACGAGATGAAAAAGATGGATAACCAGACCGTATTTGATAAGGATAAAATCGCCCTGGTTATGGACCATTTTATTCCGAATAAAGATATCAAGTCCGCCGAAAACTGTAAGTGCTGCCGGGATTTTGCAGGCGAGCACCGGATTACCAACTATTTTGACGTAGGGGAGATGGGAATTGAGCACGCCCTTCTGCCGGAAAAAGGGTTGGTGGTTGCCGGGGATGCCGTGATTGGTGCGGATTCTCACACCTGTACCTACGGTGCCCTGGGCGCGTTTTCGACCGGCGTGGGCAGCACGGATATGGCGGCTGGAATGGTTACGGGAAAAGCCTGGTTTAAGGTTCCCTCCGCTATACGCTTTGAACTGGTGGGAAAGCCGGGTAAGTGGATTAGCGGCAAGGATGTGATTCTGCATATTATCGGGATGATTGGCGTGGACGGCGCGTTATACCAGTCGATGGAATTTACGGGCGAGGGAATTCAGTACCTGACCATGGACGACCGCTTTACCATCTGCAATATGGCGATTGAAGCCGGCGGAAAGAACGGGATTTTCCCGGTGGATGACTTAGCCGCTGCCTATATGAAAGAACATTCCACGAAAGAATTTACGGTTTACCAGGCAGATGATGACGCTGAATATGAACAGACCTATACCATTGATTTATCGCAGTTAAAGCCCACAGTATCCTTCCCGCATCTTCCGGAGAATACAAAAACCATTGACGAGGTAGGAGAAATTGCGATCGATCAGGTGGTTATCGGCTCCTGTACCAATGGACGCATGGACGATATGCGTGCGGCGGCGCAGGTAATGAAAGGGAGAAAGGTAGCCAAAGGCGTGCGCTGCATCGTTATTCCGGCAACCCAGGCGATTTACTTACAGTCCATGCGGGAAGGGCTTCTGGAAACCTTTATTGAAGCCGGTGCCGTTGTCAGCACTCCGACCTGTGGGCCATGTCTGGGCGGTTACATGGGAATATTAGCTGCCGGGGAGCGCTGCATCTCGACAACGAACCGAAACTTTGTGGGACGTATGGGCCATGTGGACTCCGAGGTTTATCTGGCAAGCCCGGCCGTAGCCGCAGCCAGCGCCGTACTGGGCCGCATCGCCTGCCCATGCGAATTGTAGAACGGTTATCGTGAACGTATGTAGAACGGTTACGTGGACGCATGTAGAAAGTATCGTTAAATCAGAATATAAGGAGAAATATTTATGGAAGCAAAAGGTCATGTGTTTAAATATGGAGATAATGTAGATACCGATGTTATCATCCCTGCCCGCTATCTGAACGCGACAAAGGGCGAGGAGCTGGCAAAGCACTGCATGGAGGATATTGACAAAGAATTCGTCCATAAGGTAGAAGCCGGGGATATTATTGTGGCAAATAAAAACTTTGGCTGCGGTTCTTCCCGCGAACACGCGCCGCTGGCGATTAAGTGCGCCGGAGTAAGCTGTGTGATTGCCGAAACCTTTGCCCGGATTTTTTACCGGAATGCGATTAATATCGGGCTTCCGATTATCGAATGTCCTGAAGCTGCCAAAGCAATCCAGGCAGGCGACGTCGTTAAGGTGGATTTTGACAGTGGAGTAATTACCGATGAAACCACAGGTCAGTCCTTCACCGGTCAGGCATTCCCGCCCTTTATGCAGGAAATTATTACTGCTGGAGGTCTGGTCAGCTATATTAATAAGAAGGCATAGGAATCGGTCGAAGTAGTTGACATAAAATAAAATATTTTTTTTACATAAGCAATGAGATGAAAAAAATGTAACAAAAACGTAACATTTATGTAACAATAATTTGCAGCAGGACGTTTGTTTTTTTAAGAAAAAGCAGCCTTTGTTTGATCAATATTTCCGAAAACGAAAAAATAAGGTTTTATCGAAACAAAAAAATGCCGAAAATAAAGCTGTGCTATTGACCATTGAAAACCAAATCCCATATAATGTGCCCGTTACCCGCTGAAATGTGCAGAAAGTGGGGGAATACCCATGAAAAGAAGCACAAAAGGATAGAAAAGAGGGGAATGAGGTAAATTATGTTAAAAAAATGGCATTGGATAACTAAAGCAGCCGCCGGAGCCATCCTGGTTTTCGTGCTTGGATGTCTTCCGGCTGGTTTTACAAAAGCCAAACCATATGTAACATCGGATGATGCAGAAGCAAAACGGTATGTAATATCGGATGATGCAGAAGACGGGCAGCATAGCCGGATTGACTTTGCAGAAACAGAACAGGATGTACAAACGGAATTTGCAGCAGTTTATGCACAGCCAAAGATAAACTTGATGATACGGAGAACAAAGGAAGAGGAAAGTACGCAAAAAGAACAAATGCCGGAAATATTAGCAGAAACAGCGAAAGAAGAAGCAGCCAGGCAGGAAACGAAGGAAAACAATAAGGAAGAAAAAACCACCGGACGGCCCAGTACTTTCTGCACGGCAAAGGACTATCAGGTTCTGTTAAATATTGTCCAGGCAGAGGCGGGCGGCTGTAATGCCATAGGAAAGATTTTAGTGGCGAATGTCATCCTTAACCGGGTGAAAAGTGAACTCTTTCCGGATACCATTACCGACGTTGTCTATGAAAAATCACAGTTTTCCCCGGCAATGAACGGAACCATTGACCAGGTAAAAGTAAGCGACAGTACGGAAAAAAGTGTAATACGTGCCTTAAGCGGGGAAGATTATTCCCAGGGCGCTCTTTACTTTATGAACCGTCGTTCGTCCCAGTCGGGAAATACAAGCTGGTTTGATCGAAAGCTGACTTATCTGTTTCAGTATGAAGGTCATGAATTTTTTAAATAACCCTATAAACGAATCCAAAAAACCTGATGAAATAACCCAGTGAAGTAACTCCAACCAGTGAACTAACGCTAATAAAGAATGACAAATGTCACGCCCAAAGTGACACTTGACCTCTGGGAGAATATGCATTTTTCCCCTATAATTATCGTAAGAAGAGAGAACGAAGAGTAATCAGTAAAACGATAAAGAAAGGGGATAAAAAGATGAGTATATATTCTGTAGTTGTTATCTGGCTGCTTGCACCGTTGATTGAACTGGGTGTGATTGCCTGGCTTGCGTCGGAACGGGCTCATTATAAACGTCTTCTTGAAGAATCCGCAGGAAAAGGGGCGCAGAAAATACCTTCCGGGCAGAAAAATTTATATACATCTTATGGGAGCTGGCCGACGCAGACGCAGAATTCACCGCTTCAGGCACAGACACAGGATTCACTGCTTCAGGCACAGACGCAGGATTCACCGCTTCAGGCACAGACACAGGAAAGCCGGCCTCTGCCTTTACAGGTACAGACACAAAAGGCACAGGAACCGAAAGGAAAGCCCGAGCATGTGCCGAAGAAAGCCAATCTGGGAACGATTGCTTTAATTCTGGGAATGATTTTTATTGTGCTGGCGGGAGTTATCTTTGCAACGACGACCTGGAAGATTATGGAAGACGGCAGTAAGGTGCTATTTATCTTTGCATCAGCGGTACTGTTTTTTGGGGCAAGCGGGATGGCGAAAAAGTGGTTTGGTATTCGTAAAACCAGCAATGCCTTTTATCTTCTGGGCAGTATTTTCCTGTTTTTATCGGTTGTGGCAGCCGCCTATTTTCAGGTGCTTGGAACGACGTTTGTCCTGATAGGGCAGAACCGCTGGAAGGTTTTATGGGTGGGAAGCCTTGTCATGGAAGCAGCTTTTCTGGTGGGACTTAAAGGGTTTAAAGAAAAGATGTATGTGCAGGCAAGTCTTTGGGGCATGAGTGTTAGTATGCTGTTTCTGGCAAAGGCTCTGCAGATAAGCTGGGCAGATTTTGTTTCCCTGATGACCCTGTATGCCTTTATCCTTCTTTTGTTTGTCTTAAAAACGGGGAAGAAAAAATCGGCGGCTTCGGTATTTGCCCATCTTCATTTTTGGATATTTGGTGCAGCGACGATGCTTTGGAGTCTTCTTTCGATTAGCAGGTTTGCTTCTTTTAAGATGCTTGGTCTTATCGCTTTGGGTGCTGTGGCTGCTGGTATGCGTTGTCTTCGGCAGAGGGAGAAAAAAACGGTTTATGAGGTGTTCTACCTTATCTCGGTTGCCCAGTTCTGCCCCTATGCATCGATGTTTCTGGGCAATAAATTCCTTTCGGCAGAGCTTATTTCTATCATCCTTCTGGCTGTTCTTGCCCTGTGGGATGTCTGGAAAAAGGATGGACTGGAACTTGTGCTGCTGATGATGAGCGGGATTGCGCCATTGTATTTTTATCTGGAACAGGGAACGGATGTCTGGTGGTTTGTCTACACGCTCTTTCTGGCTCTTTATCTGTTCCGTTACCGGAAGGATGGAAAATGGAGAAAACCGGCATTGTCGGCTTCGGCATTCCTTTTCGTCCTGGCTTTCTGGGGGCAGTCCTTTATCGATTGGCCGGACTGGATAGCCCTGGAATGCAATCTTCTGCCCGCGGCTTTATGGATCTGGGCCATGGGAGAAATCTGGGGAAAGGGCTGCGGCATCAGGCAGATGCAGAATATCGGCTACGCAGCCTGTCTGGGAATTCTGGTCTGGGATGCCTACAGCGGAGGAATGATTGTGGATGCACTGCTTACCGAAGGGTGCTGCCTGGCGGTTTTTGTCTTCAAACAGATGAAAAAAAATGTCTGGTGGGTGAGGATTTCCGGATGTTTAATGCTTTTCATCGTCCTGCTGATGACCAAGGATTTCTGGATGAGTATTTCCTGGTGGATTTATCTTCTGGCTGTGGGGATTGGATTAATTCTTTTTGCCGCAGTGATTGAAAAGAAGAAACCGTAAAGTAATAGGGGGAATAGGTAAGATGACAGCAGTTTTACTTCAGTTTGCTTATCTTTGGGCAATCGGGTTCTGCCTTTATACCTCGGGCTGGCTGATTTTGCGGGCAGACAGGAATCGGACAACGATGTCCCTGGCTGCCTGCCAGCTTTTAATTATTATCTGGTGTGTTCCGCAGCTTTTTCTTTCTCTTCCCATGAGCCGGGAGATAAAGTATCTTCTCTATGGGATTTCCTATCTTGGCATAAGCTTTATCGGTTCTTTCTGGCTTTTATTTTCCTTTTTTTACTGTCAGCGCCCGATAAGGCTTTGGTCAAAAATCCTGCTTTTTGGCGTATCCCTGACGGACTACGCCATGTTTTTAACTAATGAAGGACATCATTTTTTTTACCGGGTTTTTGCCGTAGATCATGTGGTTTACGGGCCGGTTTTTTATGTTCACATGCTTTTTACCTATGCCTGCGTTTTCTTGGGTATAGGTGTGGTGCTTGCGTGTTTTCGGAAAAAACAGGTGGCGGTGCTTCACATGCTGGTGATTATCCTGGCGGCGGCCATTCCTCTGGGATTTAATCTTTTGTATCTGTCCGGAGTAGTAAAAGCCGGATTTGATTTAACGCCGCCGGCTTTTGCTTTAAGCAGTTTTTTTATGCTGGTGGCTGTTTTTCGGTATGATTTTCTTGATATCCACGTCCTTGCTTTTGAACGCATTTTTTCAGCCATATCCGAAGGCGTGGTGGTGTATAATAAGCGGGGCATGATCACTTATTTAAATCCGGCCGCAAAAAACTGGCTCGGGGTTAAAAAAGGGGATGACGGGAGAACATTGTGCGAAGAACTTGAACGAATGGCGAAAGCGTGGAAAAGAGAAAATGAAGCTTTGCCGGGATTAGAAGAGGAAAAGGATCTGCTGGCCCTTCCCACAGGGGAAAAACTCTGCCTTAAGCACTATCCCCTTCGGAACAAACAGGGAGAGGAAACGGCGCAAATCCTGCTCCTGACCGATGTCGGGGAATATTTTGAACTGCTCAGACAGAACCGGGAACTGGCGGTTTCCGAACAGCGCCTGGCCATTGCCCAGGAGAGAAACCGGATTGCACAGGAAGTCCACGATACAACAGGGCACACGCTGACGATGATTTCTTCTTTAGTGAAATTAAGCCGTATTGCCTGTGAAAACGGCAGCGGCGGCAGCATAGAAGATTATTTAAATCAGGCCCAGGAACTGGCTTCCCAGGGAATTAAAGAACTTCGCTGTTCCATTAACCATCTGCGTCAGGGAAATGACCGGGAACTGGTGACGGAGGGTATTTTCCAGCTTACCCGGAGGATAAAAGAGATTGAAGTCGAAGTAGAACTCCAGGGAGAGGACGGCGAGAGATATTCCCATTTATCTTCCGTCGTCTGCCGGTGTCTGCGGGAGGCGGTTACCAACTGTTTAAAATATGCCCAGGCAACACACATGGATGTTATCGTGAAATTTGGAAAGAATGATTTAAGTCTGTATGTTTTTGACAATGGACAGGGCTGCGCACGGATTGAAGAGCACAATGGTATCCGGGGAATCCGGGAACGAGTGGAAAAGGCCGGGGGGCAGGTGCGCTTTATTTCCGCAGAAGGCGAGGGATTTCAGATGGTGATCCAGCTTCCCCTGTAAGTTTAGTGGAGGAAAAATGGATGATTCGTGTAGTAATTGCTGATGATATTCAGATTCTGCGCCAGGGACTGAAGGCGATTTTAAGTCAGGATAAGGAAATCGAGGTGACGGGTCTGGCTTCGGACGGAAAAGAGGCATTTGAACTCTGTAAACGGCAGCATCCGGACGTGGTTCTCATGGATATGCGTATGCCGGAGTACGACGGAAGCTGGGGAATTTCGGCGATAAAAAAGCATTTCCCGCAGATTCGTGTTATGGTACTTACCACCTTTGACGATCAGGAAACCGTGGACGCCGCGATTCATAGCGGGGCAGACGGCTATATTTTAAAGGAAATGGAAGACGAGAAGCTTATCCGGGCCGTAAAAACGGTTTACGGGGGAATCCGGGTCTTTGGGGACAGTGTTTTTGAGGGAATCCGCCAGAAGCTGGACGGATATAAGGGAGGGAGAAAAGACAGAGGAGGAGCGCCGCTTCCTGAACTGACATCCAGGGAAAAGGATATTATGCGCTGTGTGGCGCAGGGGATGGATAACCGGGAAATTGCCGCAAAACTGTTTCTTGCCGAGGGAACGGTGCGCAATAATCTTTCACGTCTTCTGGATAAATTAAATCTAAAAGATCGGACACAGCTTGCGGTATTTGCCGTAAAAAACCATCTGGATGAGGAGTTTTAGGGTAAAAGTTTAGGGTAAAAGTTAAAAATAATAAAGACAGAATGCAAAAAACATGGTATGATGGGTGTACAAAGCGTTGCTGTGTGAACAGTAACGACAAAGGCGGGCATAAAAATTTTTCTTTGCGCCTGTCTTCAAGAACAATAGATAGGATGTTGAAACCCATGAATGAAAGTAAAGCGTATTTACCGAGGATAAAGGGCAGATGTACTGCTTGGGTGCTTTGCCTGGTTCTTTTTTTGCAGTCCCTGATGGTGATTTCGGCCCATGCCGCGCCGCAGTGGCCGTATGACACGGGAATCGAGGCAGAGGCGGGAATCGTGATAGATGCGGATACGGGAGCCGTACTTTACGGACAGAATCTTCACCGCACCTATGCCCCGGCCAGTATTACCAAGATTTTAACCGCACTGGTTGTTATTGAAAACTGTGCGTCCCTGGACGATGTTGTGACCTTTTCTCATGATGCCGTCTACGATGTGGAATCCGGCAGCGGAAATGCCCTGGCTCTGGAAGAGGGGGATCAGCTTACGGTACGGGACTGTCTTCACGCCCTTTTGCTGCGATCGTCCAACCAGGCGGCGAATGCCCTGGCGGAATATATTGCCGGGAGCAGAGAAGCTTTTGTGGCAATGATGAATGAAAAAGTCCGTTCCCTTGGCTGTTTGCAGGAAGAATGTAACTTTGCCAACCCTTCCGGGTTAAACGACGAAAATCAGTATGTTTCTCCCTATACTATGGCAAAAATCGGACAGGCTGCCTTTGCCAATGAAACCCTGATGGAAGTGAACGCGGCAACCAGCTACCAGATTGATCACACCATCAACCATCCCGACGGACTGCGGGTGGAGATGGAGCACAAGCTTTTAATTACCACGGACGAAGGAAGCGATACCTACTATCCGCGGGCAGTCGCCGGAAAAACCGGCTGGACGTCCATTGCCGGAAATACCCTGATAACCTGTGCCAAAGACGGCGACAGGACCTTAATCAGCGTGGTTTTAAAAAGCCGTCAGACCCATTATTCGGATACCATTGCCCTGTTAAACTTTGGTTTTCGGAATTTCCAGAACCTGGATTCCACAGGTGCAGAAGCTGGTTTTTTTGATCCGGAGGGCAATCTTACGGTTGACGGAAAGACCTATGCGAGAAGTGATCTGGACATCCAGGGAAGCCGTCTGGTTACGGTTCCCTTAAATGCAACACTGGCGGATACCCAGATAGCCCTGGTCACGAAAGAAGCGATGCAGCTTCCGTATCCTGAGGGAGCGATCGGGGAAATTCGTTTTTCGTATAATGAAAGAATCGTGGGAAGCAGCTATTTTGTTCCTAAACCCGAAGAAACCGCTCCGGAAGAAACCCTGCCGGCAGAATTAGAGGGAAGCGGAGATGCCGCAGGGGATGAAGATGCAAGTCCTTCGGAGAGCGAGTCCATGGAGGCTTCGGGGCAGCCGGAAAATCCTGCAAAGCCGAAGATAAATCTGCCGCTGGATAAGCTGATTTTCGTCCTTCCCGTAGCCGGAGGGATTGCTGTTTTGGCAGGAATTATCGTCTGGTCGGGAAAGAAAAAGAAAGAGCGGCTTCAGTTAGAAGAAGAGCGCCGCCAGAAGAGGAAGAAGCGTCTGGAAGAAATCGGTTATACCGAGGAAGATTTCCAGCGTATGCTGGAAGAGAGGAACAGAGAAAGGGGCAGATAATCTGCCCCTTTTTAAAGCCTTTTTAAAGCTTATGGATGTTTTTACGGCTCTAAAACTTCACTTAACACATTCTGCGGCTCATCGATAAAGACCAGATCCGCCTGTTTATCCAGAAAATGTGCCCTCTGGTGTACGATAATGATTTCTTTTCCGTCAAAATACCGGATATAGTTGGAAAACAGTTCAGAATTCATATTTGTTCCCAGAAGAATCAGCAGTTCCGCCTTCTCCATCTCCACCGTGGCCCTCGTCATGACCTGGCTGTCAACCATTTCTCCAAAGAGGGAAACGAGGGGGCGGACGACCGAATGGCAGTGCTCGCACCGGGGAATGGTTTTGGCCTGCATAATATAATCCAGGGAATACTCCTTATGACAGTGCGGGCACCAGTTTTTGTAAATGCTTCCGTGAAGATTAATCACATTCCTGCAGCCGCACTGCTGGGCAATCTCATAGATATTTCCCGTGATAATGCAGTCAAGCTTTCCTTCTTTTTCCAGCCGGGCCAGGGCATTACCGGATTTTGTCGGATTCTGCCTTGCGCTTAAAATTTCTTTCTTGTAAAACTCAAAAAATTTCTCCGTGCGGGTATTGTAGTAGGCGCTGGAAAAAATATATTCCGGGGAAACGCCGTAGGCTTGTTCAATGGCATAGGCCCGCTCATCGTCCCGGATAACCGGGGTTCCCCCTTCTTCCATCATCCCTGAACCACAAAGTGCTACCGTATAGTGGCTTTTTTCCAACAATGACTTAAATTTTTCAATTTCTTTTCTTGCCATAACCTTATCGTCCCCCTTTTTTATATTTTTCGTGCTGTTTGTGTGTGTTTACAGCAATTTTATTTTTTCCAGGTTTGCGGCAATGCCGGCCAGAACTGCTGCCAGGATGCAGAAAGGATAAAGCAGAGGCAGACGGCAAATCCACGGATGAATCAAGGATAAAAGAAGCAGTACCAGCACTGCGGGATAAATACAGTTTAAGACGGGCAGAGAAAAAGCAAACACCAGTTCCGGACGAATGACGGTTACGGCAAAGCTGATACCGGAAAAAACCGCCGCCCAGACCGGATAAGGAAGTTTGGGAAACTGACGGGAAAATATATCACTGCAGCAGCAGATTAGCCCGGCACTGACATTTAAGCAGGAAATGAAAAAAATCACTGCCAAAAGGTAAAGGCCGTTTTTTCCGTAAAGTTCATTCGCGGCCCAGGAAAGGATCTCTGTTCCGTTCCTGGCTGCGGGAAGCCCGGTTCCGGCAAGGCTTCCGATAAAGGCCAGAACACCGTAAATCAGGGTGAGCAAAACACCGGCAATAAGCGCAGTGATAAAGGCTTCTCTGCGGATAAGGTTATCGGAAGTCACACCTTTTTCACGGATAGTCAATATAAAGACAACACTGCAGGCCAGGGACATAACAACACCCATTCCCTGATAACCTTTTAGGAAGCCAAAAAGAAACGGATGCTCTGCAAAAGAAGGCGACAAAACGCTGCGCTGTCCCACAGGCCAGAAGACACAGCCGATAAAGATGAGGGCAATTAAAAATAAAAGGCATGGAACCATCACTTTTCCTATGCGGTTGCTCAGCCTTTCCGGACGCAGACTGAACAGGTATACGAGAATAAAAAATCCCAGAAGGCAGCACCGATATAGGTTCTGGCTGGAGTTTTCTTCTATAAATAAAAGCAGGTTCAGAAGGCAGGAAGCCTGAGCTGCTTTAGGAAGGACAAAAAGAGGTCCCAAAAGCAGGGCAAACAGCAAAGGAAAAACAAGAGCACATCGGGGATGAATCCGTGCAGCCAGCTTATCCAGACCCCCGGCAGACACGGCTGCTCCTGCGCCCAAAAGAGGAAGGAAAACCCCGCTCACCCAAAAACCGGCCATCCCGCGCCAGAGGCTGCTGCCGGCACAGAACCCCAAATAGGGGACGAATGGTAAACTGCCAGCACCCAAAAACATGGAAAATAAGGTAAATCCTATCCAAATCCGGTTGGCAAAAGATAGTTTTTGTTTCATAACCCTGTTCCCTTCTCTGCCTTCATTTTAGCTTTTCTAATCTTTACTTTTATTTTACCGTTTTCCCGGCAATTAATCAAGCCCGGTGTCAACTTTTTTGTTTTTGCCGGGCTTTTTTTATGCAATTTGTACAGTTTTGCTTTTTTGCCAGCTGCATGGCTGTTTTGCTTTTTTCCTGTTATCTTCTTTTAACTGTTTTTGTAGGAATCCAAAAGCGCCTTCTTGATCTGCCAGAGTTCATTGGATAAATCGACATGAACCTTGTGGGGGTTGACCAGACGGCGGGATTCCTCCCAGAGCGTGGTTAACTCCTTTTTGCAGTACGCTTGGATATCCATGACCTTGGGCGAGGAATAGATGCAGGTTCCCTTCTTAAAGATTGGGACAAGAAGCTCCCGCATGGTATAGCTCTTTGGTGCCAGGTGGGTTTTTTTCCAGGTCTGTATCGGGTCGAAGAGCAGCAGGGAATTGGACTCGTCAAATTTTTCATCGGCAAGGCAGATTAAATCGGCAATAATTTTCCCGTTTTCCCGGCTGTAAATACGCTGAATCGTCTTATTTCCCGGATTGGTAATCTTCTCTGCATTTTCGGAGAGTTTGATTTTGGGGATGAATTTTTCGGTGGCTTCATCCTTTACTGCCGCCAGCTTATAGACGCCGCCAAAGGACGGGCAGTCCTTCGCGGTAATTAAATTCGTTCCCACACCCCAGGAGTTAATGGCAGCGCCCTGCAGCTTTAAGCTGTTGATTAATTCCTCGTCCAAATCGTTGGAGGCGGAAATTACGGCATCGGAAAATCCGGCTTCGTCTAACATCTGCTTGGCCTGCTTGGAGAGGTAGGCCAGATCGCCGCTGTCTAAGCGGATACCGTAAAAGGTCAGCGGGATACCCTCCTTGCGCATTTCTTTAAAGACCTGAATCGCATGGGGGACGCCGGAGTTTAAGGTGTCGTAAGTATCAACTAACAGGATGCAGGCGGAGGGATAAAGATGCGCGTAGGTACGGAAGGCCGTCAGTTCATCCGGGAAACTCATAATCCAGCTGTGGGCATGTGTCCCCTTTACCGGAACGTCAAACATCTGTCCGGTCAGCACATTGGAGGTTCCTATACAGCCGGCAATCATCGCCGCACGGGCACCGTAAATCCCCGCGTCCGGCCCCTGTGCCCGGCGCAGACCAAATTCCATCACCCCGTCACCCTGGGCTGCATGGACGATGCGGTAGGTTTTCGTGGCAATCAGGCTCTGGTGGTTAATAATGTTTAATAATGCCGTTTCCACCAACTGGGCTTCCATAATCGGGGCAATGACCTTTACTAAGGGTTCCCGGGGAAATACCACAGTTCCTTCCGGGATAGCATAGATATCGCCCGAAAATTTAAAATGCAGCAAGTAGTCCAAAAAATCTTCCTGAAACATCCCGGTACTGCGCAGGTAGTCCACGTCCTCCTGGTCAAAGTGCAGGTTGTTGATGTATTCAATGACCTGTTCTAAGCCTGCGCAGATGGCAAAGCCGTTGCCGAATGGATTATTGCGGTAAAATACGTCAAAGACAACGGTTTTATTGGCATCCTTCTGTTTAAAATAGCCCTGCATCATGGTCAGTTCATAAAAATCGGTTAGCAGCGTCAGGTTTCTTTGGTTCATGGGTGGGGTCTCCTTTTTGTCGGCGCAGGAGCGCTTTTTTTTCCAATCATTATAACATAAATTTTGGGTATGGCAAGAGTATTGTTAAAAAAATCACAAATTTTTTTGAAATTTTCAGGAAGTTCTTTTGTTAAAATTGAAGGACATTAGGGTTGATTTGGAACATAAAACATGGTAAAATTGCATAAAATCAGATGAACTATAAGGAGAAAAAACGAAAAAATTTATAACAAATGCCATATTTTAAGAAAAAGTAAAAATTGGGTCATTCGTCCTTTTTATTCCTGGGCTTTCTCCGGTATAATAGGGTTATACAAAGGGAGGGGCCATGGAGATTTTTAAGGAACTGCCGTTAGCAAAACAGACATATATGGAAGTATTGTTCCAGAACTGCACAGAAGAAGTAAAGTATTATATGCGGGCGATGGAGGTCGGAGAGGATGAAACGCTGATTGAAGCAGGAGAGAAGTGCAGCAATATTTACATTATCTTATCCGGCAGGGCAACGGGGATTGAGTGGCCTATGCACAACCAGCCCTATTCCTTTAAAGATTACGGGCCGGGGGACTTTTTTGGGGAGATTGAATATTTTGCCGGTCTTTCTAATTATCGAATCAGTGTGGTAACGGCTACCCGCTGCCGCCTGCTCGTTATCCCGGTGGTCTACTATATGGACTGGCTGCAGACAGATGTGGATGCGCTGTGGATGCGGACGAAGGAAAATACGCGCCGTTTGGTCGAACAGACGTCCGAAGCCAGGAAATATCTGTTTATCGAGGGCAGGGAACGGCTGATGATGTATCTTATCCGCAAGTATGAACAGAAGCAGCCCGCGGGAAAGGTGCTGGAATTAAGACAGAACCGGGAACAGCTTTCGGAGGAAATCGGGTTTTCCGTAAAGACCTTAAACCGAAACATTAAAAAGCTGAAAGAGGCCGATTTGATTCAGATGCAAAAGGGAAAGGTCGTGATTGCCGAAGCCGGGTATCTGCGGATGAAGGAACATATGGGGAACTATGTCAACGACGAGATGGAACAAAACAATTCTTAGGAGGGTGATTGAATGTATGTAGGAAAGAATGCAACACGTGTGGATGCCCGCGATAAGGTACTGGGGCGCACAAAATATACGGATGATTTGTGTGATAAGTCGGCCTATATTGCCCAGGTGTATCACTCCACCATTGCTCACGGTCGGGTAATCTCGGTGGATATATCGGAGGCGGAAAAGATTCCGGGAGTGGTTAAGGTGTTTACCTGCTTTGATGTGAAGGAGAAGCATTATTTTCCGACAGCAGGGCATCCCTGGTCTACGGACCCGGCACACCAGGATGTGGCGGATCGGCTGATTTTAACAGAAGAAGTCCGGTTTTACGGGGATGATATCGCGGCAGTCGTGGCAGAAGATGAAGTGGCGGCGGCAAAGGCAATCCGGGCGATTAAGGTGGAGTACGAGGAATATCCCTTTGTCCTGGATGTGCAGGAGGCGATGAAGGACGGGGCACCGCAGATTCATAAGGATTTTCCCCATAATATATTAAAGCATACCACGATCCGCAAGGGAAATTATGAGGAAGCGATAAAGGAACCGGGGCTGGTAAAGGTCGAGGGCTGGTATGAAACGCCCACGGTGCAGCACTGCCATATCGAAAATTTTATCTGTTATGCGGAGATGGAAGGGGAGCGGATTACCGTGGTGGCCTCGACGCAGATCCCGCACATCGTCCGCCGTGTGGTCGGACAGGCGCTGGGCGTTGACTGGGGCAAGATCCGGGTCATTAAGCCTTATATCGGCGGAGGATTCGGCAATAAGCAGGATGTTTTGTACGAGCCGCTCTGCGCGTGGTTGTGTATGCAGCTTGGCGGGCATCTGGTAAAATTAGATATTCCCAGGGAGGATACCTTTGTGACGAACCGGGTGCGCCATTCGATCCGCAGCCATATTATTTCCTGGGTTCGCCCGGACGGTACATACGCGGCGCGAAAGCTTGAAGCATTCTCCGATCAGGGGGCTTACGCCTCCCACGGACACAGCATCGTCGCCAAGGGCGCGGGAGCGTTCCCGCAGCTTTATCCCTGTGACAACGTGGAAGTGGATGCCTATACCATCTTTACGAATAAGTCCGTGGCGGGAGCCATGCGCGGTTATGGGATTCCGCAGGCAATGTGGGCGGTGGAATGTCATACCGAGGATGTGGCAGCAAAGATGGGGATGGACCCGGTGGCGTTTCGGCGGAAGAATGTGATGCCGGTGGGTTTTGTCGATGCCTTTTCAAAAAATGAACTTTATCACGACAGCTTTAACCAGTGCCTGGATAAAGCGATGGATGCTATCGATTACGAAAGAAAGTTTAAGGAATATCAGAAGCAGACCGGGGATGTGCGCCGGGGAATCGGCGTGGCGGTATTCTGGTATAATACGGCGGTCTGGCCGATTTCTCTGGAAACCTCCTCCTGCCGCATGGTACTAAATCAGGACGGGTCGCTGCAGGTGCAGCTTGGGGAAACGGAGATTGGACAGGGGGCGGATACGGCCTATGCACAGATGACAGCAGATGTTTTAGGCGTGCCGATGTCCGCGGTGCACATCGTTTCCTGCCAGGATACCGATGTAACGCCGTTTGGAACCGGGGCCTATGCTTCGCGTCAGACCTACACTGCCGGATTTTCCATCCGCCAGACAGCTCTGCTTCTGCGGGAGAGGATTTTAAAATACGCACATGAACTGACCCGGATGCCGCCCTACAATCTGGATATCGCGGAGGGAAATATTGTCCGCACGACGGATAACCGGGTGCTGATGAGTTTAGGGGAGCTGTCCACGGAGGCGCTCTACAGCCTGACCAACAGCCAGCATCTGTCCGCGGAAAGCACGGCGCAGATTAAGTCGAATGCCTATTCTTTTGGCTGTACGATTGCCGAAGTGGAAGTGGATATCCCGATGTGCAGGGTGAAGCTTTTGGATATCGTCAACGTGCACGATGCGGGAACGCTGATTAACCCGGCGCTTGCCGAGGCGCAGGTGCATGGCGGAATGAGCATGGGGATTGGCTTTGGCTTATCGGAGAAACTAATGTTTGACCCAAAGACCGGGCGGGCATTGAATAATAATTTACTGGATTATAAGTTATCGACGTTCATGGATCATCCGAGGTTAAAGGCTTTGTTTGTGGAAAATCCCGAACCGACCAGCGCATTTGGAACAAAGGCCTTGGGCGAGCCGCCGACCTGCTCTGTGGCTCCGGCGATTCGCAACGCCGTCTATCAGGCGACGGGCGTGGGCGTCAACGAGGCACCGGTGAACCCGCACAATCTGTTCCGGCGGTTTACGGAAGAAGGGTTGTTTTCATAGGGTAGGATGAATGTTCAGACAGACAGCAGATTCGGGGAAGGAGGATTCTATTTATGTATGATATAAAGGCACTTTACGAGGCAGAGAGTGTAAAGGATGCCGTGCGCTTGCTGGTGGAACATCCGCAAGCGCAGGTGATTGCGGGAGGAAGCGATGTTCTGGTACAGATGCGGGAAGGAAAGCGGGCAGGGAAGGAACTGGTCAGCATCTACGGGCTGGATGAACTGCGCGGGGTGAAGGTTGAAGAGGACGGGACGATAAGAATTGGGTCGCTTACGAGTTTTTCGCATATTACGAAAGACCCGGTGATTCAAAAGTATATCAATGTTCTGGGTGAGGCCGTGGATATGATCGGCGGACCGCAGATCCGAAATATCGGAACGATCGGGGGCAATACCTGCAACGGCGTAACCTCGGCGGATTCGGCTTCGACCTTACATGCGTGGGATGCCATCGTGGAGATTACCGGGCCAAACGGGGTTCGGCAGATTCCGATTCATGATTTTTACATTAAGGCGGGAACGGTGGATCTTAAGCCGGGCGAGATTCAGACGGCTATCCTGATTCCTGAAAAATCGTATAAAGGGTATTTCGGGCATTATATTAAGTATGCTATGCGGGAGGCGATGGATATTGCCACTACGGGATGTTCGGTGAATGTGAAGCTGTCGGAGGATAAAAAGACGATTGAGGATGCGCGGATTGCCTACGGCGTGGCAGGGCCGGTGCCCATGCGTGCGCCCTCTGCGGAAGCGGCAGCGAAGGGGAAGGCATTGACGAAGGAAACGGTTAAGGCATTTGCGGGGGCAGTTTTGGAAGATATTCGTCCGCGTGACAGCTGGAGGGCATCGAAGGCTTTCCGGCAGCATATCGCGGTGGTATTGGCAGAACGTGCGTTACGAGAGGCTGTACGGCTGGCAGGAGGTGAAGTTGATGAGTAAACAGTATAAGCTGGTTTCCTGTACCATTAACGGAAAAAAGGTAGAAAAGATGGTGGATGTCCGCGCATCCCTTACCGATATGCTGCGGGACGATTACCGACTGACGAGCGTGAAAAAAGGCTGTGAGGTCGGCGAGTGCGGGGCGTGCAATGTGATAATCAACGGGGAATGTTTTAATTCCTGTATTTACCTGGCTGTCTGGGCCGAGGGTAAGGAGATTCTCACCCTGGAAGGGCTTGCCGGGCCGAATGGGGAACTTTCCGATATTCAGCAGGCATTTATGGATGAGGCGGCGGTGCAGTGCGGATTCTGCAGTCCGGGCTTCATTATGAGTGCGGTGGAGATCCTTGAGGAGAAGAAGGAACTCTCCGACGATGAGATCCGAAAGAAGATGTCCGGGCATCTCTGCCGCTGCACCGGGTATGAAAATATTTTCCGGGCAGTGAAGAAAACCATGCTTCGACGATTGGGGAAGGATAAGGAAGCTGATTTGGTTTAATGCGGTCAGAAAAATTGGCCTGTAAGAAAATTGTAATGAAAAATTTTCTGGAAAATCATTGAAATAATGGTATACTTTTCTTAAATTAACCTGTTGTGCTGCTTTAATAGCTAAATTACCGAGTATTTAGCCAATGACTTATATTTAATAAGCTATATTTGACAAGCTGTACTTAAGAAATTATATTTAAGGAAAGGAAGGCCAGGATGATTAGAAGGGCGATAGAAACGATAAAAACAGCAGAAGCGATAAAAACCATAGAAGTGATAAAAAGAATAACGGTGAAACAAATAACCAAACGATGCCTTCCTGTTCTGATGGCGGCGGCTGTGCTTCTGCCGGGGATGATGGAGATGACGGCGGGAACGTGTCTGGAGGCATTTGCACAGGAAGTAGAGCGGATAGGGCCAGGAGGACAGACGGCCAATGTTCAGGAGGTAAAAACGCAGACCGCGGGAAATCAAGTTAATCCTGTGCCGTCAAATCAGATTCCGGCAAATGCACCGGCAAGCCAGGTTGGAGGAGTAAATCAGGCACAGAATCCGGTTTCTGTGAATAACAGCGGGGAATTAAAGGGAGTTTGGATTTCCTATCTGGAATGGGAAAAGCTGCCCAAGGGCGAGGCAGAGTTTAAACAGGCGGTGGACGGGATGATGGATAATTGTGTGAACTGGGGCTTAAATGCGATTTTCCTTCATGCCCATTCCCATACGGACGCCATGTATCCTTCCCAGATCCTTCCCTGGTCGAAGTTTGCTTCGGGAGTGCAGGGAGTCAGCCCGGGGTATGATCCGTTCGGCTATTTTGTGGAAGCCGCCCATGCCCGCGGGCTGCAGGTTCATGCATGGTTTAATCCTTATCGGGTTACGGGCTATCATATGTCCTGGGATGATGTGTCGCCTTACGGGCCGGTGAAGCAGTGGCTGACGGATGATACGACGGCAAATGATCGTTATGTGCTGCTGCATGACGGGGAATACTACTTAAATCCGGCAAGCCCCGAGGTACGGGTATTTTTGGCATTGACCGTGCGGGAGGTTTTGGAGAAGTATCCGATAGAAGGGGTGCACTTTGACGATTATTTTTACCCGAATGTCAAGGATGACGACCCGGCGAGATGGTTTGACTGGCCGGAGTATGCGGCTTCAGGTAGTACTTTGTCCATAGTGGACTGGCGGCGGGAGAATGTCAGTCAGCTGGTTTCCCTGGTGTACCAGACCGTAAAAGCCGTTCGCCCGGATGCCGTGTTTGGGGTAAGCCCTCAGGGTGTGATTGGGAATTTGCGCAGCAATACGGGGATGTATGTGGATATTGACCGCTGGCTGAGCAGCGAGGGGATGGTCGATTACATCATGCCGCAGCTGTACTGGGGATTTGAGGCAAAGACCTCATCGAAACAGCCGGCCTCCCATGCGTTTGCCCCGAATCTGAATTCATGGATAACACTAAAAAATAAGGGGAAAGTAAAACTCTACCTTGGCCTTGGCCTTTACCGGGCAGGGACGAACGTTGCCGATCATAATGATGTTTCGGAGTGGCTGCGGTATAACGATATTATGAAGCGCCAGGTGGAAATGGCAAGGGCGACAGGACAGGTTTCAGGATTTTGCTTTTTCAGCTACAGTTCGTTTTTAGAAGCAACTTCGGCAGCGGAGGTGCAGAATCTTTTGCCTTTGCTGAAGCAGTAGTGGAGATAAATGGGATGAAGAAATGAATGAAAGGATGAGGAAGTAAGTTAAGTGCTAAAGAAGTGAGTTAAGTGCTAAAGAAGTAAGTTAAGTGCTAAAGAAGTAAGTTAAGTGCTAAAGAAGTAAAATAAGTGATAAAAAATGGGCTTTCTGGTTGGGAGAATCGGAGAGCCTGTTTTCTTTTAGAGTGTTGGTTAGAATTTTGTGTTAGCCTTGACAAAGGTTGATTCTATAGTATACTATGAAGTAGAATATTATATTAAAAAGTATAATTGCCATGCGGCAGTGAATCTGCAAAGGGGAAGGAAGTGTTGATTGGATGAATCGGACGATAGGGATTGGGCTTCAGGATTTTGAAGCGATACGTAAGAAAAAT
>ERZ808037.708-NODE-708-length-27693-cov-8.318909_pt1 | contig 27693 bp, 20 predicted proteins | sample MGYA00380190_ERZ808037 | MGnify/ENA primary metagenome ERZ808037 (study PRJEB31490, sample SAMN06133399) | mouse gut metagenome | isolation source: J9 | host: mice | place: China: Chengdu | collected 2015-05 ...
AAGTCCGCGTACTGGCCCTCGAACTCCGGCACCAGGGACGGGAACTGGGGCAGATAGGCCCCCAGGGCGATGGCGAACACGCCAACTCTGGCTTTGGTTTCCACTAACATGAAATAACCCCTTTCGTCATCATTGTGCGGGAGGGGCAAGCCCCTCCCCTACGCCATTTGAATTTTCAGATTGCCCAGGGCGGTGGCCTCGATGGGCAGGACAACGACGGTTTTGCCCGTGGCCTCCTGGGTCAGACGGTTCAAAAACTGATTTTTCGCCCCGCCGCCCACAATGTAGAGCTTTTCGTAAGTACGTCCCGTGTTGGCCTCCAACTCCCGGATGGCGTCCCGATAGCTCAGGGCCAGAGAGCGGTAGGCACAGCGGAAGTAGTCACCCACATCCTCCGGCTTGGCATCCAGCGCACCGTCAAAGGCACCCTTCATACTATCCGGGGCCAGGAACGCCGGGGCGTTGGCGTCCACGGTGCCCTCAAAGCCGCTCTCCTCCGCCTCGGCCACGATCTCCAGGAAGGGCTTGTCGGGGCACAGCTCGTCCCGGAGGCGGTTGACGATCCACATACCCATGATGTTCTTTTGGTAGCGGTTATAGCCCACTCCGCCCTCGTTGGAATAGTTGGCCGCCATGCTGGCGGCGTCCGTCAGAGGCCGGGGCGTTTTCACCCCCAGCAGGCTCCACGTGCCCGACGAAATGTAGAGCTGCTCCCCCTCCATGGGGATGCCCTCCACGGCGGAGGCGGTGTCGTGGGTGGCGCACAGCACGGCCTTGATCCCCTTGTAGGTTCCCACTTCCGTGCCCGGCTGGCTCAGCTTGGGGAACAAGTGGGCAGGCAGGCCCAGCTTTTCGGTGAGTTCCAGATCAAATTCCCCGGTTTTGGCGCTTACCAGCCCAGTGGTGGTGGCATTGGTGTACTCCTTCGCCTTCACCCCGGTAAGCTTCCACATTAAATACTCCGGCACCATCAGGAAGTCCGTGACGCCCTCCAAGCGGCCCTGATCCAGATCATCGCGGAGCTGGTAGACCGTGTTGAAGGGCTGAAACTGGCAGCCGGTGCGGGCGTACAGCTCGGTGAATGGGATCTTTTCGTGGAGGTTGGGGATCACTGCTTCGGTGCGCCCATCCCGGTAAGCGTAGCAGGGCCAGACTTCATCGGCCCCACAGAGCAGCACGTAATCGCATCCCCAGGTGTCGATGGAAAAGCTGTCCAGCATGCCGAATTCCTCCAACGCCTTGTCGATGCCCTCCCTGACATGGCCCAGCAGGGCTTCCATGTCCCAGGTGAGATAGCCGTCCCGCTCGGTCACCCCGTTGAGGAAGCGGTAGACCTCCTTTGTTTTGATGGCCCCGTCCTCCTGCCAGCCCACAATGTGCCGCCCGGAGGACGCGCCGATGTCAACAGCCAAATAATAACCCATCTGCAAAACCTCCCTCCCGTCAACTCAGCTCAAAGGACACAAAATCAAAGGTGCCGCCCTTCCCCTCCACGCTGAAGTACAGGGCCTCCTTCTCCCCCAGACCCGCGGGCAGCTTTCCGGTAAAGCCCTTCTGGGAAGTGCACGTCTCCACCGGGATGCGGCAGAGGGCTTTTCCATGTTCCTCCGTTCGGACCGTGACGGCGCAGCCGTTCCCGTACCCCTGGAGGTTGACGGTGATCTTTTTGGTGTTCCGCAAATCGAAATACTTAAAGCCCACCGTGCAGCCGGTGCAGAAGTTGGAGATATACTGATCCGGCCCCTCCTCCCGGTCGCCGCCCTTCTGGGTGAGGAAGGGATCCGCACCCTTGCGGTGCTTCACCATGGACAAAAACCGGGTGCCGTTCCTGCCATAGACGTTGCAGGCGGCATAGGCGGGATAGCGGCCCTCACCCCGCAGCGGTTTTCCGTTCAGCCCGCAGGAAGTCATTTCGGCCTGATAAAATGTTCCGTCCTCAAATCTGATCTGCTCTGCGCAAGCCTGCCGGGAGGACTGCTTCCGGTTGGAGTGGCGGTGATAGAACACATAATAGTTCCCGCCAATCTCAATGACGCTGCCGTGAGTGTTTCCGGTGCACATACGGGCGTGTTCCGTGTCGGGCACCCCGGGCAGGCCGATGTCGCCGCAGCTTACCAGAACACCGCCAAATTCAAACCCGCCCGTCGGCTTATCGCTCACCGCCCAGCACAGATTATGGCTGTTCAGGGAGGAGTAGATGAAGTAATACTTCCCGCCGAATTTCCGCATGGAGCTGGCCTCGCCAAAGGGCTGGCCCTCATAGGGGGTGCCTTTGGCCTTCTCCCCGGTGGGCACGCCCAAGTATTGCACTTCGTCCCCAGAGAGCACCGTCAGCATATCGCCGGGATCCAGCTCGAACCACATGGGCCCCTCGGTGGTGGGCTTAGAGCCATCCAACAAAATGGGGTTTCCGCCGAAGGCGAAGCCGGTGTACAGATACAGCCGCCCGTCCTCGTCCAGCAGGCAGCCGGGGTCAAACTGGAAGGGCTCGTTCCGTTTGCCGATGGGAGTGCCGTCCTGATACTTCACATAGCCGTAAAACTCATATTTGCCCGCCGGCTCGTCGCACACCGCCACCGAGATCATCTTGGTGCCGCCCATAAAGTAATAGAGGTAGTACCGTCCGTCGGGGCCCGCCACCATGTCCGGCGCGGCCAGCCCATTGGTGAGCCGGAGCTTGGGGGCAGCGGGATCCTGTTCCCGTCGGTAGATACAGCCATGGTATGTCCAGTTTCCCAAGTCTCCCACCGGAGCGGACCAGCACACATAGTCCCCCAAGCAGAAGTTCAGACCGTTGAACAGGTCGTGGGAGCCGTAGATATAGACCCGCCCGTCCACAATATGGGGCTCCGCGTCTGGGACATACTCCCAGCTGGGCAGATAGGGGTTGAGCGCCTGTGTACTTTGCATGAAATCTCCTCCTATATTGTTGTCTGATTGCACAAATAGTAACACAGCAGAGGCACACATGCAAGGTGCACGGCGCAAACGGTCGGTTTGCAGACGCAAGCCGACCGTTGTAAGATCAGGGGTTCAAATAGGTTCGGATGAAGTACGCCGGCGTGCTGCTCCAGGCGTGGCAGAAACTGTTGACCGCGCGGCAGCCATAGGGGGAGGCATAGCGATCATTGGTGTCGAACAGCTCCCAGAAGGTATCGGCCCCTTCCCGGATCATCTCGCCCCAATAGCCCTTCATGGCGGCCACGGCCTGTTCCCTGAGCCCGTTTTCCATCAGCGCCTCAATCAAGTGGTGGTATGCGTAGGGCGTCACCAGCGGTATGCCAGGCTTCTGCGCCATAACCCGCTGCAACAGCCGGACGGTCTCCCCCGGATCAAGCACCTTGGCCAGCGCAAACCACACTTGGGAGATCCAGGACAGCTGCCGCTCCGCTCCGCTGACGAAGAAGCCCTGCGCCCCGTCCCAGAGGCAGTCCAGGGCGGCCTGGGAGGCCTGCCCAGCGGCGGTGCGCAGGGCGGCGGCCCTGTCCGCCTTCCCCAGCCATTCCGCCATAACTCCGGCCTGCTTCAGGGTGTAGATCAGAATGGCCTGGGCTCCTGCCTGCTTGTTCAGCCCCTCCCCCCAGTCCAGGAAGCACCACCAAGTATCCCGGTCAGTGACAATGCCCCGGCCGTCCAGCTCCCGCAGGGCCAGCTCCAGCTGACGCTCCGCCGTGGGGAACAGCTCCGCCAGCGTCTCCCGATCCCCGGTGGCCGCGTAGTAGTCGTGGAGGCAGGACACAAAGAACAGGGCGTAGTCGAACAGGGCGGTGTCGTCCACCTGGGGCCGGGGCTCCATGAACAAGCAGGCCCCCACCCGGCCCTCGTTCTGGGTCAGGCCGGCGAACAGGTACAGGCAGCGCTTCACCAGATCGTTGTTTCGGAACGTCACATAGTTGGTCTGGGCCTGGAGGCGCAGGTCGCCCAGCCACAGCCGGCGATCCCGTTTGGGGCCGTCCTCAAACACCGACTGCATACAGTCCTCCATCGTCTTGAGGGACACCCGATCCAGGACGAGAAGCTCCGGATCTCCGAGGTTCAGCGCAGGGACTGCGGCGCGGTCGGCGGACGTGACGGCGGTGCACACCACATCCCCCACCACCACCTGGTACTTGGGAGACGTATCGATCACCACCAGCTCCAAGTAGCGGAACGCATATCGCCGGGGTAGGCGGATTTGGGCGGGGAGTATGTCTACGTGGATCAGCTCCTCCTGGATCCAGGAGGAGCTGATCTCCCCACGGTAGTCGGACAGGCCCACGGTGAGCTCGTAGGGGATCTCCCCAAACCGCAGCCGGAGGCAGGCAGGGGCGTCCGGGGGGCTGCCCACGGAGGTGAGGTTGAAGGACACGTACCCCACCCAATGATCCCCAAAGTCCAGGCACAGACTGTCTCCACGGCCAAGGGGCTGAGACTGTGCAAAGCCCTGTCCTGTCTCTTGAGCGGCATAGTCCTGCCCGCAGGAAACGATTTTCACCGCCCCCGCGGGCCTGATCTCCGTTGTGATAAGACTGGGGGCCAGGGCCTGTGCCTTGTCCAGGAACGCCTGGTTTACCTCCATATGGAAGTTCTCAATTTTGTTTGTGATCGCCATGGGACGCCTCCTCGTTTTGCCCCTCCGAGAGGGGAAACAGAATCCGCAGCTCAAACCACCCGTCCTTGGATCCGATGGTCATGGAGCCGCCGTATTTTGCCGCGATGGCCTGGATGCTTTTCAAGCCGAAGCCATGGTATCGCTTGTCCTGCTTGGTGGAGGCAGGCATACCTGATTTCAGGTCGAGATCGCCCTCGTAACAATTCTCCACCCGGATGCGCAGAAACCCCTTCTGCCGGGCCACGGAGAGGTGGATTAAACGCTTATCCGGGTCCGACAGCTTCTTCACGCCCTCCATGGCGTTGTCCAGGGCGTTGCCGAACAGGGCGCTGAGATCCATGGGGTGCATGAAATCCAGCGCCTGCCCGTCGGCCACACAGGTAAGGGTGATCCCCTCCCGCTGGCACTGGAGACTTTTTGCGGTCAGAATGGCGTCCAGCACCCGGCTTCCCGTCTTGTTCTGGGCCTCATAGGAGCGGATCTCCTGCTCCATCTGATTCAGGTATTCCAGCTTCTCCTCGGAGGCAACTTCGGCGCGCAGCAGCTGGATGTGGTGCTTGAGATCGTGGTATTTCTGGTTGACCAGGGCCATGCTGTCCTCGGAGATGCGGTAGTTATTGTACTGCATCTGGAGCATATTCTCCAGGCTGGCCATTTCCAAGCGGGTGTTGAGCACTTGGAGCTGAACGTGGTAGGCGTGGAGGATGGCAACGCCCCCCAGATCCACCAAGGTGCGAATGATGAAGATCTCGGAGGTGAACCGGCTGCTGAACGGGGTGTTCTGGGAGACGTAGCTCAGGTTGCTGGCCGCAAACACCATCAGGCACAGCACCACCGCGCTGGCAAACTCCCGCCAGGTGAGGTCGATGAGGTAACCGGAGCGGTGTTCCCGCTCCAGCAGGTACATCAGCCCGAACACCGCTCCGTGGGACAGGGTGAGGAACAGCAGGCTCACCCACATCCGCAGAGGCAGCCCCAGCACCGTCAGCCCGAAATAAAACAGCTGCCACTCCAGCGCGGCCGCAAACTCCCCCAGCATGAAGGCGCGGATGCACACATATCCCGCCTTGAGCCAGTCCAGTCCACTGCACACCTTGATGTCCAGCAGCATCAGGGACACGTAGACACACACGCAGGGGAGGAACCAGACCCGATCCAAACCGTCGGTGGCCGTCATGAACCCCGCGATGGCGGCGAAAAAGCCCGCCTGCGTCGCCGCCAGCCGGGGCCGGGACAGCCGTCGGGGGAGGCGCAGAATGTAGAAGGTGCAGCTGAGCCAGTAGGCCAGCGCGTAATAAATACCCGGTGTGTGGGACAGGTCGGGCATCACTTGCTCACCTCATTGATGTAGTTGTTCAGTGCGTCCAGCAGGGCTTTCTTCCTGGCCCGGCTCACCTGAATATGATCCTCGCCGATGAGCACGCTGTTGTTATCCACCCGGTTCACATACTCCAGGTTGACCAAATAGCATTTATTGCAGCGGAAAAAGGACTCGGAGCCCAGCAGGGCCTCCGCCTCGGACAGGGTGCCCTTGGCGGGCAGGGCCTCCCCTCCGACGTGATAGGTGAGGTCATGATCCTGCACCTCCACATAGGAGATCTGGGACACGGCCAGTTTCCGCATACCCCCCTTGAAAGGAATGGAGATGTACTTCTGAGCCCTCTTTTTTCTCCGGTTCAACGCCCGCTGGATGCGTTGGGAAAAGGCGAAATAGGACACCGGCTTGAGGATGTAATCCAGCGCCCCCACCGAATAGCCCTTCATGGCGTATTGGGGCATATTGGTGAGGAAGATGATCACCACTTCATCATCCACCCGGCGGATGGCCTCGGCGGCGCTCATCCCGTCCATGTACGCCATGGCAATGTCCATAAGGATGATGTCAAAGTCGGCTGTATAGCCCTCCACCACCTCGGCACCGTCAGAGAAGGTGGAGATGGCAAAATGCTCTCCGCACTCCTGCGAAAAGCGGTTCAGATACCCGGTCAACTCCTGTCGGTAATTGGCGTCGTCCTCTACCAGCGCGATCCGCACCATAGCCTGACACCTCCTGCGAATTTGCCGTGCTAAAATAGGCTGTACAGAGATAGTATACCAGACCGCAGAGAAAATTGGAATAGTTTCTGTGAGATTTTCCAAATGGCAAAAACTTCAATATTCAACTTGCACAAAACCCGGTGGGGCAGCAAGCTGCGTGAGGGCGTTTTACCGAATACGGTTCCAAACCTACCGTTTACGTGAAAAACGATCTTTACCCTTCTATCGTGTTATACTTGCTTTACTTCCCGCCTGACGGGGCGGGCGGGGCTCCAACCCCGGAAGCATGAAAATTAGGGAGGAATAATGATGAGAGCAAAAAGTTTTGCGCCTGTCATGCGGGGCATCGCGGCCATCATGGCCTGCGTACTGGTGCTGACCATGGTGGGCGCCGGTGTGGCGGACAGCTTCCGCACCCGGATCGACGATGCCCTGCACACCCAGAGCTACGTCACCAACACCGACCCTGACTCGGCCCGCTTCAAGAGTGATTACGCCACCATTGACGAGATGATGGCCGCCGCCAAGGCCCTGGCCGTCAAGGAGGGCGAGGAGGGCACCGTCATCATGAAGAACGACAACGGCGTCCTGCCCCTGGCGGACGGCGGAAACGTGGCCTTGTTCGGCCTGGCGGCCTACGCCCCCTATCCCTACGCCACCGGCGATCTGAAGGCGGGCAACGAGGATGCGGTGGATCTGCTCCAGGCCCTCACCGACGCGGGGCTCAAGGTCAATGAGACCGTCCGGGATTTCTACCTGGAGAAGGTGCTGAACAAGCACACCGAGGAGGTCCCCAATATGTGGACCGGCGAGATGGAGACCCAGGTGGCCTATGACCACATCTATGTGGCCTCTCCCGGCGACATGGCCCAGTACCAGATCGTGGAGATCCCCCCCGAAAAATTCACCGAGATGGGCGCTCCCGCCGACTGGAAGGCCTCCATCGACAAGGCCGGCACCACCGGCATCTGCGTCTTTGCCCGGGGCGCCGGCGAGGGCAACACCTACGCCCCCGGCTCCGCCCTGGACTTTGAGGGCAACGCCACCGGCAAAGACCCCCTGGCCCTGTCCGACGATGAGCTGGCCGTCATTGATGCCGCCAAGGAGACCTGCTCCAAGGTCATCGTGCTCATCAACTCTGGTAACACCATGGTGCTCAAGGACATCGCCAAGGGCGGCGCCCACGAGGTGGACGGCATCGCCTACATTGGGGTCATCAACGACTACCAGTGCACCGGCATCGCCAAGGTGCTCACCGGCCAGGTGAACGCCACCGGCGCCCTGCCCGACACCTATGTGGCCGACAACGCCTCCATCCCCGCCGTGATGAACTTCGGCGGCGGCTACTACGCCGACTATGAGATCGTAGGCCGCAGCGACGACCCCCGTTTCCCCGGTGTGGACATCGCCAACACCGAGGCCGGCTCCTTCGGCGGCAGCAACACCTATAACGGCGGCACCTATATCGTGGAGGCCGAGGGCATCTATGTGGGCTACAAGTATTTTGAGACCCGGTATTACGATGCCGTCATGAACCCCGGCTCCAAGGCCAATTCCGGCAAGGGCGCCACCCAGGGCTCCGCCTGGGATTACAACCAGGAGGTGCTCTACTCCTTCGGCCACGGCCTGTCCTACCTGGACTACACCCAGACCCTCAAGAGCGTGGAGGTTGACAAGACCCCCGAGGGCAATGTGACCGCCGTGGTGGAGCTGAAGAACAACAGCAGCCAGGACAGCTACTTCCTGGCCCAGCTCTATGTCCAGCAACCCTACACCGACTACGATAAGCAGAACAACGTGGAGAAGTCCGCCGTCATGTTCCTCAACTCCGCCAAGGCCCAGGTGAAGGCGGGGGCCAGCGTGGACGTGACCATCACCGTCCCCTCCAAGTACCTGGCCAGCTACGACTACACCAACGCCAAAACCTACATCCTGGACGCGGGGGATTACCTGTTTACCGCCGCCCCCGGCGCCCACGCCGCCGTGAACAACTTCCTGGCCCACCAGGGCAAGACCGCCGCCGACGGCATGGACGCCGAGGCCAGCGGCGCGGTGCTCACCTGGAATGTGAGCGCGCTGGACACGGACATCTTCTCCGTGGAGAACGGCACCAAGGTGACCAACGTGGCCGACACCGCCGATCTGAACTACTGGACGGGCACGAACACTGTCACCTATCTCTCCCGCCAGGACTGGGACGGCACCTGGCCCATCAACTACAACACCGATGTGGAGATCAAGCTGGGCGACAGCCCGAAGAAGGACGAGTGGATCGCCCAGCTCCGGGGCGAGACCTACACCATTCAGAACAACAGCCCCGCTGCCGAGGGCGGCGACAAGGGCGTGCGCTTCGACACCACCAACATCCAGTACGAGCAGCTGGAGAACGTGAACGATCCCTTCTGGGACACCCTGGTGTCCTCCATCACCATTGACGAGGCGGTGGGCGCGGTCATCCACGGCGGCAGCCGCTCCGATGTGCTCACCAACGTGGATAACCCCATCGTCATCCAGAACGAGGGCGTCAGCGGCTTCACCGCCACCCACGAGGAGACGGGCTACCGCTTCAACGTCCACTCCCAGACCCTGTTGGCTTCCTCCTTCAACCCGGAGCTGGCCTACGAGTGGGGCCGCGTGGAGGGCAACTCCGGCCTGTGGCTCCAGCGGTTCCACCTGTGGGGCACTGGCCTGACCCAGCGCCGCACCCCCTATAACGGCCGCAACTACGAGTACATCTCCGAGGATCCCATGCTGGCCAACCGGATGGGCTACGGTATCCTCCAGGGCTGCGCCGATATGGGCATCCTCAACGGCCCCAAGCACATGGGCTTCAATGACCAGGAGCACAACCGAGGCGGTATTTCCGCCTACCTGAACGAGCAGAAGTTCCGGGAGACCGACCTACGCTGCTTCCAGGGCGGCCTGGAGGACGCGGACGGCATGGCCGTCATGATCGCCTTCAACCGCGTCGGCCCCATTAACGCTTCCCACTTTGTGGGCATGATTCAGGACATCCTCCGGAGCGAGTGGGCCTACACTGGCCTCATCTCCACCGACATGATGAACAACAAGTACTACTTCAACGCCGAGTCCATGGTGATGGCGGGTATCACCCAGGTGGCCGACTTCGGCGGCGACGACAACCACCTCAACCTGGGCGAAGGCGGCGTGGACGCCACCTGGGAGTATCTCTCTCCCGAAGTCGCGGCCAATGACTCTGCCCTGGTGGAGCAGGCCCGGCAGAACCTGAAATACCAGCTCTACACCTTCGCCAACAGCGCCATCATGAACGTGTCCACCGAGCGGGTGGATACCTGGTGGGACGTGGCCCTGCGCAACGCCAAGTACATCAGCGGCGCCTTGTGTGCTGTCACTGCCGTGGCCTGGGTAATTCTCACTGTAATCCCTGGCAAGAAGAAGGAGGAGGTCTGACCATGAACGTCATCAAGAAATTCTCCGTGGGCGCATGGATCACCCTGGCTGCCGCCGTGATGGCCCTGGTATCTGTCATCGTCTACACCGTGAACATCGGCAGCGCGGGCTACTTCCAGAACGCCGCCGTGTCCAACCTGACTGTGTTCTGTGTGCTGGCCGTGGTTGCGCTGGCCGCCGCCGTCGTGCTGGGTCAGGTCAAGCTGTCCGGCCCCGCTGCCTCCTTGGTGGAGCTGGTACAGGGGGCGCTGCAAATCGCGGCCCCGGTGCTGCTCACCCTGTGCCTGGCCAACCTGGTGGCCGCCCGCGCCGAGGGCCTGGGCTTCATCTTCCTGTCCAACGCGGATGTGATTTTGGAGGTGCAGACCCCGGCCAACATGGCTTCCGCCACCGGCACCATCGCCAACATGGTGTGCCTTGCCGTGGCCATGGTGATCGGTATCGTGGGTGCGTTCTGCACACTGCGGAAGAAGGAAAAGTAATCACATAACGCCGGCGGCCGGGAGAACAAGTCAGGCGTTCTCCCGGCCGCCTCTTTTTGAGAAAAAGGGCTTGCGGCCCGCCCCCTGGTGGGTTATGCTTATAGAAACTTGAAGCCCAAGAAAGGACGGCTACGCTTATGAGCAGGCAAAACGGAAACGAGTTTTGGAACACCCCGCTGACCGGTTCGCTGGTCAAATCCCCGGACGTGAAACTGCCGGAGATGCTGCTGGGCTATTTTATCGGCCCCTTCGGGGCGCTGCTGTCCTCCGGCATCTTCACCAGCTTCCTCAACAAATACCTCACCGACGTGCTGCGGCTGGACACCGGCTTCCTGTCCATCCTCCAACTGGTGTCCACCCTGCTGATTGTGGCGGCCAACCTCATCGTGGGCCAGCTCATCGAGCGCACCCGGGCCCTGGCGGGCAAAGCCCGGCCCTGGATCCTGTTGTCCGCCCTCACCCTCAGCGTGTCCAGCGTACTGATGTTCATTGTCCCCTTTGAGGGGCCGGCAAAAATGGCGTGGATCGCTATCGCCTATAACCTGTATTATGCCGTGGCCTACCCCATCTACAATACGGCCAACTCCACCTTGGTGCCCGTGTCCACCCGGAACAGCCAGCAGCGGGGGGCGCTGGCCTCCTTCACCAATGTGGCCGGACTGGGCGTCATGGGCGTGGGCTCCATGATCTTCCCCGTGCTGGTGTCCAATGTAATGAAGGAAGATCAGAATATGTGGTTCCTGGTGATGCTGGGGGTGGCAGTTTTCTCTGCCCTGACCATCTACCTCCAGTTCCGATTCACCCGGGAGCGGGTCACGGAGGAGACGATGGGGCAGGCCAGCGCCGCCCAGGCCAAGACCGCCTCCATGGGAGCGCAGCTCAGGGCGGTCACCAGCGAGAAATGGTGGTGGCTGGTGATCCTGTTCTACCTGGCCTTCCAGTGCAGCGGCGCCATGAAGAACGGCTCCATGAGCTATTTCTGTCAGTGGGTCATCGGCGCCTCCGGCGCCATCGACTGGGGCATGGCCCAGACCATTCTGGCGGTGCTGGGCGCCATCCCCATGGCGCTGGCCGCCGCGGTGGTGGTTCCCCTGGCCAACAAGTTCAGCAAACGGCTGGTGGTGATGGCGGGCATGATCATCGGCGTGGCCGGCGGCGTCATCGCGGGGATGGGCGGCGGGAACATCGTGCCCGTGGCCGTGGGCGTTGCGCTGAAGTGTCTGGGCTCCGCCCCCGCCGCCTACCTGATCCTGGCCATGCTGGCCGACGTCATCGACCACATTGAGTTCAAGAGCGGCATCCGCACCGACGGGCTCACCATGTCCATCTACAGCTCCGTCATGGTGGCGGCCACCCCGGTCTGCAATGCCATCTTCATGGCCATGCTGGGCAGCGCGGGTTACGTTGCCCCCTCGGGCGAGCCTGCCGCCGATGCCTTGATCACCCAAACTGCGGCAGTGCAATCCACCATCGGCGTCAGCTACATCTGGATTGAGACGGTGGCCTATGCTGTGTGCGCGGTACTGATGCTGCTTTGGACCGTGGAGAAAAACCTCCCCGAGGAGCAGAAGGCCATCCAGGAGCGCCGGAAGCAGGCGCAGTAACCGGTCACAAAACGGAGGGGCAGTCCATGGAGCTTCTGCAATCCCCCTTGACGCTGGCGCTCTACCTGGCCGGGTTGGTGCTGGAGGCCAGGGGCGCAGCGCGGCGTAAATTCTTCCCATCCCTTCTGGGCGGGCTGCTGTGGGCCGGGGGAACGGTATGTGCCCTGGTGGACGGCGCGGGGCTGGAGGGGGTGCTGGTTGTCACGCTGGCCCTGCTGCTGATCTCCGCCGCCCCCCGGCGGGGGAGGGCGGGAGCATGAGCTTTGATTCTGGAACCTATCTGCTGTTTCTCCCCGCCGCTGTCCTCCTGCACCGGCTTTGTCCCCACCGGGGGCGGTGGGCGGTGTTACTCCTTGCCAGCCTGTTCTTCTACGCCAGTTGGAGCCTTCCCCTCACGGGGCTGCTGCTGGCGGAGGCGGGGACGGTGTGGCTTGCGGGGCTGGCCCTGGCCCGTTGGAGGCGCCCCGCCCTCCGACGGTTGGCCCTGGGGCTGGCCCTGGCATTGTGCTTCGGGCTGCTGGGATACTTCAAATACTTCAACTTCCTGGTGGGCAGTGTGTCCGCCCTGCTGGGTGGGACGTGGGACGCCTGGAACATCATCCTCCCGGTGGGCTGCTCCTTCTACACCTTCCAGGCTGTTTCCTATGCCATCGACGTATACCGGGGGCGGCTGGAGCCAGAGCGGCACCCCGGCTATCTCACCCTGTACCTTGCCTTCTTCCCCCAACTGGTGGCGGGGCCCATTGAGCGGGCGGGGGATCTGCTTCCCCAGCTCCGGTCGGAGCGCCGCGTCGGTGTCGGGGACGTGGAGGCGGGGCTGCGCCTGCTGCTCAGCGGCTTTTTCCGCAAGGTGGTGATTGCGGATTTCTGTGGGAAATTCGTCACAGCGGCTTACTCCGCCCCCGATCCCGACGGCAGCGCCGTGTTTCTGGCCACCCTCCTGTTTGCGGTGCAGATCTACTGCGACTTTGCGGGCTACTCCGAGATCGCCGCGGGCAGCGCCCGCCTGCTGGGGGTGCGGCTTATGCGCAATTTCGATAGGCCCTACCTGGCCCGGGGATTCCGGGATTTCTGGCGGCGATGGCATGTGAGCCTGGGCCGCTGGTTCACGGATTACGTCTATATTCCCCTGGGCGGAAGCCGCAAGGGCTTGGCGCGGCAGCTTTTGGCGGTATTCATTGTATTCGCCCTCAGCGGCCTGTGGCATGGCGCGGAGTGGAGCTTTGTGGTTTGGGGGCTGTTCCACGGGGCGCTGTTCGCCGGGGAGCTGCTGGCCCGCCGTGCGGGGCTTGGCTCCGTGCGGACCAAGGCGGGGCAGGGATTGTCGATTGCCCTCACCTTTGCCGCCGTGTCCTTCGGCTGGATCTTTTTCCGGGCGGACAGCCTGGGCCATGCGGGGATGCTCCTGGGGCGGCTGTTCTCCCCCTGGGACGGGGCGGCTGGGCTGGCCTGCCTGGGGCTGACCGTGATGGACGGGGTTCGGCTGGCCCTCACCCTGGCGCTGCTGCCCGCTGTGGATCGTCTGGGCTGGGGGGAGGACCGGCCCCGGGAGATAACCCTGGTTTACTTCTTCCTGGCCATCGCGGTGTCCTGGCTCATCCGGCTGGACAGCGGCGGGGCGGGTACGTTTATCTACTTCCAATTCTGACGAGAGGGGGCGGGGGGCATTGCGCTCCAAGCTGCTGCGGCTGGCGGCGTGCCTGCTGGTGATCCTGTCTGTGCCCGGGGCGCTGTGCGGATTTGCCTTCGCCCTGCCCGCCCAGTATGATCAGACCTATCTGGCGGGCCTCCAGGACAAGTGGGACGCCCTGGCCGCCGCCCCCGGTTCCCGGATTATCATCGCCGGGGGAAGCGGCGCGGCCTTCGGAGTGCGCTGCGACCTGCTGGAGGAGGAACTGCCTGGCTATTCGGCGGTGAACTTCGGCCTATACGCCGGGCTTGGCACCACCGTCATGCTGGAGCTGGCCAAGCCGCTGCTGCGGCCGGGGGATGTCGTGATCTTCTCCCCGGAGCAGAGTGGGCAGACCCTGTCCGACTTTTTCCACGCCGCCTCCATGTGGCAAGCCGCCGACGGCAGGCCGGAGCTGCTGTCCGCCCTGGACGGCAGGCGCTGGGAACCCATGGCGGGGGCGTTCCCCGCCTTCGCCGGGGCCAAAGCCCGCCTGTATCGGGACGGCGCGGCCCCCGCGGGGGAGGGGGTATACGCCCGCTCGTCCTTCAACGCCTGGGGGGACGTGGACTGCCCCGGCCGGGAGCAGAACGTGATGGCCAGAGGGAGCGACCCCAATATGCCGATCTCCTTTGATCCGGATCTGCCCAGTGAGGAGTTCTTCGAAACGGTGAATGCCTTCGCCCGGTGGTGTGAGGCCAACGGCGTGACCCTTTACTACCGCTTCTGCCCCATGAACGTCGCGGCGGCGGGAGAGGGGGAGCTGGCGCGGCTGGACGCCTACGCGGCCGCCCTCCAGTCCCGCCTGGACTGCCCCATCTTGGGCGACCCCGCCCAGGCCGTTTTGGACGCGGGCTGGTTTTTTGACACCAATTTCCACCTGAACGCCTCCGGTGCGGTGGTGAACACCGCCATCCTGGCCGGGGAGCTGAAAGCTGCGCTGGACATACCTGGGCCGGTGGGCATAACCCTGCCGGAGCTTCCCCCCATGGCGGGGGCGGAGGCGGCGGAGGGCGACAATCGGGACGAGGGCTGTTTCCTCTATGAGGACACCGGGGACGGTCTGTGCCTGGTGGGACTGACAGCGGAGGGGGCAGGGCGGGAAACCCTCACCCTGCCTGTGAGCCACGGCGAGGCGCCGGTGGTTGGCCTTGCCCGGTCGGTGTTTGCCGGAAATGCCCACATTCGGGAGATTGTAGCGCAGAGCAATCTCCGGGGGCTGGAGGACGGCTCCTTTGACGGCTGTGCCGCCCTGGAGCGGCTGGTGCTGCTCCAGCCCGCCCCGGAAAAGTGCGCCGTGGGAGCAGGGCTTCTGGACGGGACAGATGCCCTGGTGTACGTCCCCGCCGGGCGGCTGAGCGCCTATGCCACCAACTACTTCTGGGCGGTACACGCCGCCCGCCTCCGGGAGGAGGCGGGGACAGCCCCCGCCGATCCCGAACCCTCCACCCCGCCCGCTGTGTCCGGGCCGTCTATCCGCTACGAGGGGAACGGTGGGGCCCTGAAAAATTGGACGGGAGACAGCGTAGATCTGGCCGTAGACAACGCCCACCTGCGGGTGAACACCGCCCAGGGGACGGGCTACTTCCAGCGGGAGGGGTATGTCCTCACCGGCTGGAACACCGCCGACGACGGCAGCGGGAAGCGGATCGGCCTGGGGAGCCGAACGGAGCGCCGGGAGGGGCTGATCCTCTATGCCCAGTGGGCCCAGGTGTCCCCCGAGGCGGAGTTCTCTTATGAAATCCGGGAGGGGCAGGCGTGGATCACCGGGTACGCCGGGGCGGACGGCCTGTGCGTTATTCCGGAGGAGCTTGGCGGTGCGCCCGTGCGGGGCATCTGCGCCGGGGCCTTCCGGAGTGCGGCCCTTGAGGCGCTGGTGCTTCCCCCTACGCTGTATACGGTGGAGCCGGGGGCCTTTCAGGGCTGCGCGGTGGAGGAGATCACCCTGTTTGATTCCCTGCGGGAGGTATCCGACGAGAGCTTCGCGGACTGCTCCGGGCTGAGGACGCTATATGTCAACGCCGCGTCCCGCCCCGTGTACAGCGGCAGCTATTTCGATACCTTCTCCGACAAATACGACTGGCTGTTATCCCTAACCGGCCGGAAAAAGCTGGTTCTGGCCTCCGGCTCGTCGGGGCGGTATGGCTATGACAGCCCCGCCCTGGCCGCCGCCTTCCCGGACTACACGCCCGCCAACATGGGGGTGTATGCCTACACCAACGCCCTGCCCCAGCTGGAGCTGATTCTGGAGCTGATGGAAGCGGGGGATGTGCTGCTGTCCGCCCCGGAATTCGATGCGGCGGCGGAGCAGTTCTGCGGTTCCAACCGTTTAGACGCCCCCTTCTGGGCCATGATGGAGTCCAACTACGACGCCGCATCCCAGCTGGATCTGCGGAACTATTCCGGGGTATTCGACAGCCTGGGGGAGTATCTGCAAACCCGCCGGGGGATGGTGGGGCGCAATTACGGCGAGAGCCCCGCCTCCTATGATGATGACGGCAACCGCTACGCCTTTGCCACCTACAACCAATACGGCGACCTCACCCTGCCCCGGCCTAACGGGGAGCGGGATGTGTGTCTGCGCCACAACATCGCGGACTACACCACAGGGAACATCACCCCGGAGCGGGTGGAATCGCTGAACGGGGTGTACCGGCGATTCCTGGACGAGGGGATCGCGGTGTACTTCACCTACACCCCCAGGAACCGCAATTCCCTAACCGAGGGCAGCACCCCCACCGCCCGGCGGGAGCTTCACGACTACCTGGCAGAGCATTTGTGCGTCCCGGTGATCTCGGACATTGAGGACAGCCTGTACGCTGGGAACTATTTCTACCTCATTGACAGCCACCTGAGCAGCGAGGGCGCGGCAATCCGCACTCGGCAGGTGATCGACGATCTGCGTCCCTGGCTGAATACGACGTAAGGAGAGACGGACATGAAGAAGCTTGACTTCAACAAGGGTTGGTTCTGCCGCCCCCTGACCCAGACTGGGGAACCTTATCCCGTCACCCTGCCCCACGACGCCATGCGCACCGAGCCTCGCGCCAACAGCAGCACTGGGGAGAACAACACCGGCTGGTATGCCGGAGGGGACTATGAATACACGAAACGTTTTACCGCCCCAGAGGAATGGCGGGGACAGGCGGCGGTGCTGGAGTTCGAGGGGGTGTACCACAACGCGGAGGTGTGGCTCAACGGGGAAAAGATCGCCTTCCGGCCCTATGGGTATACCAATTTCTATGTGGATATCGCGCCCCACCTGCGGCTTGGGGAGGAGAACGAGCTCAAGGTCGTGGCCCGCAACGCCGACCAGCCCAACTCCCGGTGGTACTCTGGAACGGGAATTTACCGCCCGGCGTGGCTGTGGCTGGCGGGGGCGGATCACATCCCGGTAAACGGCCTGCGGGTGCGCACCCTGGACTACAAGACGGGGGAGATTCAGGTCAGCGTCCGCACCTCCCGCCCCGGCCCGGTGTCGGTGGATATTTTTGAGGCGGACGGGACGGCCCCGGTTTGCTCCGCCTCCGGATGCTCTGAGGACGGGCGGGCGGTGTTCACCCTCGCCATCCCCAACGTGAAGCTGTGGGACTGCGAAACGCCAAATCTGTACCGCTGCCGAGCCTCTTTTGGGGAGGACACCGTGGAGGAGACCTTCGGCGTGCGCGGGTTGGCCTGGGGGGAAAATGGCCTGACTATCAACGGGGAACGGGTGATCCTCCGGGGGGCCTGCATCCACCACGACAACGGGCTGCTGGGGGCTTGTTCCTTCCCGGAGGCGGAGGAGCGACGGGTGCGGCTTTTGAAGGAAAACGGCTATAATGCGCTGCGCTCGTCCCACTACCCCTGCTCCAAAGCGCTGCTGGATGCCTGCGACCGGCTGGGTATGCTGATGATGGACGAGTACGTGGATCACTGGTACATCCACAAGACCAAATATGACTATGTGGAGCACTTTATGGAATGGTGGAAGCAGGATTTGAAGGACATGGCGGACAAGGACTTCAACCATCCATGTGTCATCATGTACTCCACAGGCAACGAGGTGGCGGAAACCGCCCAGCCCAAGGGCATTTCCCTCACTGGGGAGATGACCCGCTGGCTCCATGAGGTGGATGGCACCCGGCCTGTCACCTGCGGCATCAACATTTTCTTCAACTTCCTCAGCTCCATGGGCATGGGGGTGTACAGCGACGACAAGGCAGAGAAGGCCGCCACACCCAAAAAGGATCCCAAGAAGAAGCCGGTGGGCAGCGAGTTCTACAACACCCTGGCCTGCCTCATGGGGGACTGGTTCATGAAGACCGGGGCCACCCTGCCCCCCTGCGACTGGAAAACCCGGGACGCCTTTGCCAATATGGACATCGCGGGCTATAACTATGGGCTGTTCCGCTATAAGAAGGATCTGCGCAAGTACCCCAAGCGGCTGATTTTAGGCACCGAGACCTTCTGCAAGGACGCCTACGCCTTCTGGGAGATTGCCAAGCAAAACCCCCGAATCCTCGGCGATTTCGTATGGGCTGGGATGGACTACATCGGCGAGACCGGGGAGGGCTGCGCCGAATACAGCGATTACAAATTCGACGGCGAACCCTGCCGCCGGATGACGGGGGGCAACGGCCGGGTAGATCTGCTGGGCAAGCGCCGGGCGGAGGCGGCCTACACGTTAGTGGCCTTCGAGCGGGAGACGGGGCCGTTGATCGCCGTCAACCCGGTGTACCAGACAGAGAAGCTCCAGCTCACCGGCTGGCAGCTCACCAAGGCCCTGGAGAGCTGGTCGTGGCAGGGTTGCGCGGGAATGCCCGCGGCGGTGGAGGTGTACGCCCGGGCCCACACGGTGGAGCTGCTGGTGAACGGGCATTCTGTGGGGAAACAGCGGCTGAAGAACACCTGCCGGGCGGTATTCAAAACGGCGTATCAGGACGGCGAGGTGACAGCGGTTTCCTATGGCGCAGACGGGAGGGAACTGGGCCGTTACTCCCTGTCCACCGCCGGGCCGGAGACAGAGCTGCGGATCACGCCGGAAGAAAAATCCGTGAAGCCGGGGGGGCTGGCCTTTGTCTGGCTGCGCTATACCGACAAAGCAGGGGTGTGGAAGCCCATGGAGAAGCACACGCTGAAGGTGTCGGTGGAGCACGGAACCCTGGAGGGGCTGGGCAGCGCGAATGCCTACGTGGAGGGGAACTACGCTCAGGACAGCACCCCCACTTACTACGGCGAAGCCATGGCTATCGTCCGGGCCGGCGGCAGCGGCCCGGTGCGGGTGACCGTGGCGGATGAGGACGGGGTCTATACGGTTGATATTCCGTGCGAACTATAAGCTGAACAAAACAGGCGGGGAGGGCGGCACCCTTCCCGCCTGACAACGGAGGGGGAGAATTTGAACATGACGGAGCAGTTTTGGCTGTGGTATCCGGGGGATTTTGAGCTGTACCACCGCATGGAACAGGATTTCAGCCGGGTGGAGCGGGGGTATGGCTGGCCCGCCTTCTGGAAAAGCGACGGCTTCCGGAACCGGGTGGTATTCCGGCGGCAGTATACCCTGGAGCGGAATACCGAGTTTCGCGTATACAGTAAGGCGGTGGGCTTCGTACTGGCGGGGGAGAAAAAATACCCCTTTGGACAGACGATCCGCTGCCCCAAAGGGAGGGTGCAAATCTCCATCCACGCCGCCCGGATTGATGCCTTTCCCAGCGTGTATGTGGAGGGGGACGTGATCCGATCCGACCGGGGCTGGATGGCGGAGGACTATGCCCAGCCTCCCCTCCCCGCCGGGTACAGCCCCTATTTTATTCGGCCCGACCAAGATCCCGCCCGATGGGAATACAGTGAGAAACGATATCATCCTGTGAAAACAGAGCGTGTCGATGATGGTGTACTCTACGAGTTTGAGACGGAACTTACCGCCGTCCTCCGGGCGGAGGCTCCGCAGGAGCAACTGGCAGGTATGCGGATCTACTGCGGCGAGTCCCGGGACGAGGCGCTGGACAAGGAGCACTGCTACTACAGCTGGGCCCCTGACCTGGAAACGGGAGAGACGCCCCGGTGCGCGGTGCGCTTCGCCTTCATCCCCGGGGAGGAGGTGGAGCTGGCCGCCATCCATCAGTTTGTGGATATCCCCGTCCGGGCGGCGTTCTACTGCGATGATCCTCTGCTCAATCAAATCTGGACGGTGGCGGCCCACACCTTCCGGCTGTGCACCGGCATCTTCTTCCTCGACGGAATAAAGCGGGACAAGTGGATCTGGTCTGGGGACGCTTACCAAAGCCTGTTCGTCAACCAATACCTTTTGGCCGACCCCGGCGTGGAACAGCGCACGCTGCTGGCCCTCAGAGGGAACGACCCCATGACGGGGCACATCAACACCATTATGGACTACTCCCTGCTGTGGCTGCTGGGGGTGAAGGAGCACTTCGATACCTACGGCGACCGGGACTTCCTGGATCTGGTGTGGCCAAAGGCGGCATCCCTGCTGGAGTTCTGTCGGGCGCGGACGGACAGCTCCGGCTTCCTCACCGCCGAGGAAAAGGACTGGGTGTTCATTGATTGGGCAGATCTGGACAAGGACGGCCCCTTCGCCCCGGAACAAGCGCTGCTGTGCGCCTGCTGGGGGGCGGCGGCGGATCTGGCGGAGACGCTGGGGCTGGACGGGGAAGTGTACCGCACCCGCCGGGAGGCGCTGGCGGCCCGGATCGACGAATGCTATTGGGACGGGGAACTGGGAGCCTATGTGGACTCCTTTACCTCCGGGCGGCGGCACGTGTCCCGGCAGACTAACCTGCTGGCGGTGCGCTTTGGAATCGCGGACGCAGGCAAGCGGGCGCTGATCCTGAAAAATGTCATTGACAATCCGGCGGTGCCCCCCATCACCACGCCCTACTTCCAGTTCTTTGAGCTGGATGTGCTGGCAGACAGCGGGCGGCTGGAGCAGGTGATGGAGCGGCTGCGGAGTTATTGGGGCGGTATGCTGGAGCGTGGGGCCGTAACCTTCTGGGAGGAGTTTGACCCCGCTGTCACCGGGACGGCCCAGTACGATATGTACGGCGACCGGTTCGGCAAGAGCTTGTGCCACGCTTGGGCCGCCAGCCCTATCTATCTGCTGGGGCGGTACTTCACGGGCCTGCGGCGAGAAGGGACTGGCTTTGTGATAGAGCCCCGGCTGGAGTATTTCAAGACCCTCGACTGCACTTTTCCGGTGGACGGCAAGGGCGGTATCGTGCGGCTGGCCTGGGACAGTGAACGGATCACTGCACAGACCAACCGGGCGGGCGGCGCACTTCTGTCCGGGGGAACCCGGTATGCACTGATGCCGAACACCCCCTTTGCCACCACCTGGGCGGATGGCTGACAGGGCCAGACTGGAGCGCGGGACAGATGGGGCGCTAAACGTCCAATCCAGAATACTGCCAAACAGCTCCAGTTGCCGGGCACGCCTATCTCCCAACTTTGTCGGCTTTTTGTGCTCAACCTCATTCCCATCCTGTTTGCCCTGCTTCTGTGCTTCAACAGGTGGGACAACTTCAACCCAATGGAATTCGTGGGGCTGGACAACTTCAAGTATATCTTCACCCACAAACCGATGCGCCCCGGTTCGGCTCCACCGCCCAGGGGTACAGCGACAGCTCCTGCTGAGCACGGGGACAGGCGGACAATCCTCTACCTCGCCCTTTTTGCCTATTTGTGCGGTGCTGCCTTAGAAAGCATAAACAGATAGCAGGCGCTTGCCTATGGCCTTTCGGCCACGGGCAGGCGCTTTTTATATTCTCTGGAAATTTTACAGAGGATCAAGAAACAGTATTAGCTGCGCCCCGTTTGCATTTCAGGGCGCAAAATACGCAGTTCATGCCGCCGCCGTAACGTCGTTCCCAATCTGCGGTATGATGAAACGGGGCTTTGGGCATTTGTTCTCCAAGCAGCTTGACTCGTCTCTATCGGTACGATTTATCATGACGGTGTATCAAAATCAAAAGCGGTTTGTAAAGAGAGATCGGTAAGCTTTGTGCCGGAGCATCAATGTGAGGGGGGAGTGCCATGATAAAAGCGGCGTTTTGTGACGACGATATCAATGCGTTGAGCGAAATGCAGGTGTTCTTTGACCAGTACCGCAGGGAGCGGAACCGGGAGATCCTCTATACGGCTTTTCACAGCCCGATAGAGCTGATGGCCGAAATTGAGCGGGGCACCCGGTTTGATGTTCTGTTTCTGGATATCCTGATGCCTGGAGAGAATGGGCTTGAAACCGCGGCGGAGATTCGCGCGTATGACCGAAATGTAAAGATCATTTTTTTAACCTCCTCCCCCGAGTTCGCCGTGCAGTCCTATACGGTGGAGGCATATTTCTATCAGCTCAAGCCGCTGCGGTGGGAAAGCTTTTCCCGCGTGATGGACTCCGCGCTGGAAAAGTGTGAGCAGGAGCAGGAAACCGGCCTGATCCTGCGCTGCAAAAGCGGGATCACCCGTCTTGACCTGAGACACCTGGAATTCTGCGAGGTGATTCACCGAACGCTGCTGTTCCATCTGTCCTCTGGGAAGGTGTTGGAGAGCACCGGCAGCCTGGACGAGCTGAGCCGCCGTCTGGCGCCCTTGGGCTGTTTCCTGCGGCCCCACCGCTCCTATCTGATCCATCTGGGCTATGTGCGGAGCATTTCCTACCGAACCGTCACCATGACCAGCCTGACGGAAATTCCCATCCCCAGAGGGAAATATAATGAGATCAAAGACGCGTTTTTCGCGTATGCGTTCCGGGACGGACAGATGAGCTTATAATGGGCGTGCCGACCCACAGTTCAGTGCGGAACGACGGGGGGCAGGTTCTAAGGCGACTGTCGATTGGGGACAATTCCGGTGCGATTGATGCGCCGCCCTCTCTTTTAGCGCGGGCGGCGTTTATCATGGTGGTGTGGATAGACAGTCCGCAACCATAAATCAGGAGGATTGATTGAACATGAAAAAGTTAATTTCCCTTTTGCTGGCGCTGATGATGTGTATCTCTTTGGCCGCCTGCGGCGGCCCGGACAAGCAGCCCGCCATTGATGCCTACAACAAGGCTGCCGCGGCGTTCAACGACGTAGCTGATATCCTCAACGCGGATCCCGAGACCTATGCCGACTACATCTCCGAGATGAACCGTCTGTCTGGGAATCTGAACCAGGTGGGCGAGGCCCTTCAGAACGATGACGACATCAAGCAGGAGACCCTGGATCAGTGGATCAAGGTGTGTACCGAGGTTGAGCAGTGGGCAACCGCTGCCAAGGCTGAGCTGGAGGGCTGATACAAGTTCATTCGCACGGCTGCGGCGGATGCGGGCAAATCCGCATCCGCCGTTTTTACTTTCTCACAGGAAGAAAGGAGCATGAATGATGGAACTTATGATTGCCGCCGCTGTGATTGCCGCAATCATCGTAATTCTGGTGCTGTGGGCCGTCTCCTGCCAGCGCAGGCTGGCGGTAATGGACGAGAATATCAATAACGCCATGGCCCAGATCGGCGTGCAACTCTCCTCCCGCTTCGACGCGCTCACCGCCCTGCTGGATCTGACAAAGGGCTACGCCGCCCACGAGTCCCAGACGCTGATCGAGACCGTCAAATCCCGGCGGAGCGTCATCACCGCCACCTCCACCCCGGACGACGTGCTCAAGCAGGAGGGGGTCATCTCTGAGGCCCTGGGCCGCATTTCCATGGTGGCGGAGCGGTATCCCGAGCTGAAGGCCAACGAGAACTACGCCAAGTGTATGAACGCCGTGGACAGCTACGAAAAGATGGTGCGAACCAGCCGCCTAATCTACAACGATTCCGTCACCAAGCTGAACCGGGCCATCCGTATGCTCCCCACCTGCCTGATTGCGGGAATGCTGGGCTTCCGGCAGCGGGACTACCTGGAGGCGATGGACGATAAGGCGGACATGCCTAGTATGAAGTAAGCTCATGAGAAAAAAACTCACAGCTGTTTTCCTCGCGTGCTTCTGCGCTCTGCTGTGCACCCCGGCGGCGCTGGCCTCCAACCGAGTGCCGGAGCTGGAGATCACAGTGGCGCTGCGTTCCGACGGCTCCGCCGCCGTCACCCAGGTCTGGACGGCGGAAACCGACGAGGGAACCGAATTCTATCTCGCCTGCAAGGACAGCGGCTATCTGTCCATCACAGATTTTTCCGTCTCTGATCCGGACGGAGCTTACGCCTTTGTGGAGGACTGGGACGTGAACGCCTCCTTCGAGGAAAAAGCGCGTAAATGCGGTATCGTGGAGACAGCCGACGGCGTAGAGCTGTGCTGGGGGATCGGCACATACGGCCCCCGCCGGTACACGGTCTCCTATACCCTCCACGGCCTGGCAGGCGCCTACTCCGACGCCGACGGCTTCAACCACCGCTTTGTGGACGAGATGACCACCTTTCCCACCAGCGTGTCACTGACTGTTTCCAGCGAGGACGGCACGCCTCTGACCGAAGCAAACTGCGGGATCTGGGCCTTCGGCTATGACGGATCCATCTGGTTTGAGGACGGCGTGATCCGGGCCAAAAGCGACAGCCCGCTGGAAAGCGGCCAGCATATGACGGTGATGGTGTCGCTGGACAAGGGGATCCTCACCCCCCTGCGCCAGGTGGACGGCAGCTTTGAGGCGGTGAAGGAGCAGGCCCTTGAGGGCAGCGACTACGAGGAAGATGCCGGCCCCGCCGAAATTCTCCTGGTAGTGGGCATTCTGGCCGCTATTGCCGGGGTCATCGCCCTGGGCGCCACAGCCGCCGCCCGGATGCAGAAGGCCAAGCTGAACCGGCGGACAAACCAGGTGGACTACTTCCGGGACGCGCCCAACAACGGCAACCTGAACGTGACCCACCGGCTGGGAACCGCCTGCCAGCTGTGCCGGGAGGATTCCCTGCTGGGGGCCTATCTGCTGCGGCTGATCGGCGACGGCGCTTTGGAGCCGGAGGAGACCGGGGCGAATTTTCCCCAGGTGGATCTACGGCTGAGCCGCCCGCCCAGAAGCGGCAATCCCTATGACGACGCCTTCTACACCATTTTGGAGGCAGCGGCGGGGGCCGACGGAGTGCTACAGGCCAAGGAGCTGGAGCGGCTCTGCGAGGAAAACGCCAAGCCGCTGGCCGGCTTCGCGGACTCCTGCCGGATGGACGCCGACCGGACGCTGATCCGCGCCGGCTGCTATCGGGGCGCGGTCTGTGAAAGCGTGAAAAGCCTGACAGAGCAGGGGCAGCGGCAGTTGGACGAAATCCTGGGGCTGAAGCGGTTCCTGCTGGACTTCTCCCTGATCCATGAGCGGGGTGTGCGGGAGACGGTTATCTGGCAGGACTATCTGATCTACGCCCATCTGCTGGGCATCGCGGATCAAGTGGCGCCCCAGATCCGCAAGCTCTATCCGGAGGCCCTGCCTCAGGTGGAACGTTTTGAACGGTGCATCGGTTACGCCGGGTATTACAACGGCTTTCTGTACAGCGCCTGCGCCCGGGAGCGGCAGAGGCAGCAGGCGGCCCGCAGCGCCGGAAGCGGCGGCAGCGCCTCCTTCGGCGGGGGCGGCGGCTTCTCCGGCGGCGGAAGCGGGGGAACCCGGTAACCGATTTGCGGCATTACATCAAGAGGAGGTACATTATGGGACTGTTTTCCAAAAAAGAAGCCTGTCCGGTCTGCGGCGGCGAGGTGAAAGGGCTGTTCCTTGTCAAGATTGGGGACAAAAAAACCCTGTGCAAGAGCTGCTCCAAGCAGGTTTCCATGCAGAAAAGCCTGCTGGAGACCGCCACGCCGGAGTTTATCCAAGAGCACCTGGCCTACCGGCGGGCGAACGCGGAGAAGTACGCCACCCATCGCTGGACGGTGAAGATCACCTCCATTCCCGGGCTCGTGTTCGGCCTGGACGAGGCGGGGCAGGCCATCTACCTGATCCACGACGATCTCCATGTGGACGAGGAGAACCCGGTCGTCTTTTCCTTTGACCAGCTCACCGGCTACGAGCTGCTCCGGGGCAAAAAGAAGCTGGACGGCATGGAGGACACCGGCATGGTGGTGCTGGAGACCACCCTGAGCGCCCTGGGCGGGATTGCCCGGCTGGTGAACAGCGACAGCTCGTCCCATTACGACACCTTCCATCTGAAGCTGACCACCACCGACCCCTATTGGAGCGAGATCGACCTCAAGATCGATTTTACTGACAGCCAACTCCACGGTCTGGGTGGGTTCGCCGGTGATATGCAGCGGGTCTGCCAGACCATCAAGAGCATCATCCGCAAGGAATCGATCCGTTACGTCTGCTGACAGGGGAGGCATGAGTCATGGGATTATTTACAAGCAAGAAAAACCCCTGCCCCTTCTGTGGGGGCCCCACCCCCCGGCTGCTGGCCACCGCCATAGAGGGGACGCCCATCTGCGGCGACTGCAAGGATAAGATCGACCTGCCCATTGAGTTTTTTGAGATGTCGCTGGATTACGCCCGGCAGTATCTCGCGTTCTATGATGAGAATAAGGCACTGCGGGACGTTTTTAACGCCACCTTCAAGTATAACTGTGGCAAGTGGAACGACCTCATCCAGATTGACGTGCCCCAGCGGCTGTTCCGCATCCGGGACAAAGGGGATTCCCTGGTGATGGAGTCCTCCTGCCTTACGGCGTTCCGGATTTTAGAGGACAACACCGTTTTGTTTGAGAGCTCCCCGGAGGGCCTGAAATGGTATGAGACCGATACGCCGGCCCGGGTCAAGGCCGTGGAACCCGAGATCGACCGGTATCACGCGGATATGGATCGGTATATGCAGGCGAAGCGGATGAACGAGATGATCGAGGATATGGAGAAACGGGGCGACTTTTCAAGAGGTTCCCCGACCCCCTTTATCAGCGAGCCGATCTTCAGCGTGGATACCCCCATCAAAAAATTCTATGTGGAGCTGACGCTGGATCACCCCTATTGGGGCGGCGTGCGCACCTGGGACAATAACGCCCCCGATTGGGGCGTCCTCTCCCCCAGCTACATTGACTTCATGCGAAAGTATGAAAAAGAGACGGAGCTTCTGCACACTCTGGCCACCAACCTCATGAGTGTGATCGACCCGGACGCGCCGCCGGAGGAGCACATTCTTCTCCCCGCGCCCGCGGCCGTGGCCGCCGCCCCCGCGGCGGAGTCCCGCTCCGTCACCGATCCCGTGGCGGAGATCCAGAAGTACAAAGTGCTGCTGGACAGCGGCGTCCTCACGGAGGAGGAATTTGCCGCCAAGAAGCGCCAGCTTCTTGGAATTTAAGGAGGAAATCTGATGAAGAAACGATTGCTTGCCCTCTGTTTGGCCCTGGCCATGGCGTTGTGTCTGGCCGCCTGCGGTGGGGAGGACGCGGAGGTGGACCGCCAGCCCCCCTCCAAAGAGCCCGACGCCCCCACCGCCAATCCGGAGGGGGACGGGAGCTGGGCGGTGTACTGGTATCTGTGCGGCAGCGACCTGGAGAGCGGCGGCGGCTTTGCCTCCACGGATCTGGGTGAGATGATGGAAGCGCAGCTGCCCGAGAACGTCACCGTTGTCATCCAGACCGGCGGCTCCTCCGTCTGGCACAACGACCAGATGGATCCCTCCAAGCTCCAGCGCTGGACCTACACCAGCCAGGGCCTGAGCCTGGTGGAGGAGCTGGACAGCGCCAGCATGGGCGACGCCCAGACTTTGTATGAGTTCCTGGACTTTGCCCACACCAACTACCCCGCCGACAAGGTGGCGGTCACCTTCTGGAATCACGGCGGCGGCTCGGTCAGCGGCGCGGCCTTTGACGAGCTGTACGACAATGACTCCCTAAACCTGGCCGAGATGTACCAGGCGTTCAACGAGGTCTGGCCCGCCGACACGGCCAACCCCGCCCTGGAGCTGGTGGGCTTCGACACCTGCCTGATGGCCACGGT
>ERZ808037.710-NODE-710-length-27559-cov-6.492832_pt1 | contig 27559 bp, 19 predicted proteins | sample MGYA00380190_ERZ808037 | MGnify/ENA primary metagenome ERZ808037 (study PRJEB31490, sample SAMN06133399) | mouse gut metagenome | isolation source: J9 | host: mice | place: China: Chengdu | collected 2015-05 ...
TGTAAGGCGGCTGTAATGTCGTCCACCATAGGGTTTTGGCAGAAAAGCATTCCAGATATGGGATGTTTTTTCGCTCCAAAAGTAAATATTTTCATATATCTTATCAAGAGACGAAGCTAAATAATACTTCGTCTCTTTTTTAATCTGATCATTATTCTTTCCGCTGGTTATCATCTGATATTATATCTCTGTATCTTCATGACAACATTCAAAATCTACCAGAATAACCGCTCTGCTCCCCGCCAGAATACAGGAAGATATCATGCAATCCCCCTCTCTGTACTGTGGCGGTCTGCAGACCGGCAGACTTATGAAACAGAAAAACCAGCCAACTACAAAACCAAAAAGGAGGAAAATTTTATGGACAATTCTTCAAATGAATCCCGGAACAATTCTGAAATTCCAACAGATGGCAACGATGCTCTCCGGACATCTGTCAGGCTGCTTTCCGACGGGTTCTCAGGCATTTCAAAATTCTTTGGATTACAGGAATATCTGAAAAAAATCCCGGAAGAGGCAGTCAAGGTCGATGCCGCCATGACACAGCTGGGACAGTCCGGCAGCGCATCCGCTTCCGAACTCAGCGCTTACTTTGAACAGGCAGCGGAAAGCGCACGCAGATACGGCGTCTCCATAAGTGACCTGATCGGGGTCACCGCAGAATGGAGCCGGATGGGCTACGGCCTGCCGGATGCAGGCGCGCTTGCGGAAGCCGCTGTTCTTTACAGCCATATCACCGGTATGGATATCAGTGCATCCAGTGAAGCGCTGGTTTCCACGGTGCAGGGCTTACAGCTTGAGGCCGGGGAGGTAAAGCAGCTCCTTGACATGCTGGCCGGCACGGGGAATGACCTTTCCCTTGATCCCGCAGGGATCGGCCGGGCATTACAGGAAAGCGCGGGGGCTTTCCGCGCATCAGACACTGACCTTGCAAAAGCAGTCGCCCTCACGGCAGGGACCGACAGCATCATACAGGATCCCGCCGCCGTGGCCGGTTTATGGAATGCCGTGGAAACCTGTCTCAGCGGCGTGCGGCTGGAGCTGGAGGCGGCAGGCGCGGAAACTGACGGGATGCTGGAATCCGCCTCCGGGTTACGGGATCTGGTGCAGAACCTGACAGGCTTTGATATCATGGAAGATTCAGCGGGAACAAAACTTAAAGATCTCTACAGCATCGTTGTGGGGATCGGCAGTGAATGGGAGAACCTGTCTGCATCCGAGCAGAACGGACTGCTGGACGCCCTTGCCGGATCACATAAAGATGCACTCGGCTCTGTGCTTGACAATGTCTCCGTGATCGAAAACGCCTATCAGTCAGCAGAAAACGCTTCCGGCTCTGCACTGGCGGCACAGGAGGAATACGAACAGAGCATCCGGTACTCCCTTGAACGCCTGCAGGCTTCTTTCCAGCAGTTTGCGGACACACTCGCGGGCGACGGCCTGCTGAAAGGAGTTGTGGATTTCGGGAACGGTGCAGTGAATGTGCTGGATTTCATTACGGAAAAACTCGGCGCCTTAGGGACGCTTGCTACCATCGGCGGCACTGTCGCCGGTGCAAAAAACCTGGGTTGGCATAAAACAGATAACGCAGAATGTGCGGGGCCCAGTATATACCCCGTGCCGGGGTGGGAATCCCCGGGCAAAACACTAAGAACTGTATGAAAATACAGGAGGGTATATTGGCAAAATCAACTGCGGCCGCCATACCGCAGACCTCCGATATGGCTGTGCGTGAACTGCGCAGTCTCCGGATTTCGCAAGAACCGGACAAGGACAAGAACAGCTCATGTGACTCGTCATGTAGCATGATGACTTGACTTGCAGAGAGGCGTACTGCCCGTCAGGGCAAGTGCCGCTCCCATCGACTACCAGGAGGGCGCAGGTATCTTTCCGGTACCCGCGAAGGCATAGTCAGACCCCTGCCATTGAGCGTGGCAGTGAAAAAGTTCACCGCAGCTATGCGGCGCGTTGAAAATAGCGGGCAGCTGTGCCCTGCCATATGATGACTTCCAAAAACATGTATGGCTGAAACAGTATGGGAAACACAGAATCTAAGGCTTCCATTGATGTCCGCAGTTTGCGCAGCGGTTCACGGTACTGCCGGAACCGACAAAGCCTGTCAGAAGGGAATAACCTCTCTGGCCTGCGGTGATGTTGGTGGAACCGCATCTGGGACAGCGAACTTGATTTTGCTCCTGTTGATTAACTTGATTCCTCTGTTCTAATTGATTTTTAAACTGCGATAGTTTAAGTCCATATTCAATAATATCTTTTTGTTTGAGTTCAATCATTGCATCAATTATTTCTGTTGAATGTGTGACATTGTATATACTAAGAGCATCCTCCTTACTAATGAGTGGTCGAATATTCATTTCTTCTATCATTTTATTAATTTCATAATCAGACATTTCTAAATATTCATCTTCTGTTACATTAAATACTATTCTGTCACCACCACAAAAGCATTTTCTTGACCCTACAGGACCTAAGCCCTTTGAACCACATTTAGAACATATACTTGCTTCTAATTCCATAAATAGTCATCCTTTCATCCTTATTTTACATCTATATTACTACATGTAGTTAATAATTGGAAGTTATGAATATTTAAATCTGTTTACGCTTGCACAGATACTTTAGAATTAGCTGTGAAGAGGCGGACTGCACAGGACGACTTCAGGCCCCTCTGCGCAGTCCGCCGCATACAGAATCTAAGGCTTCCATTTATGTCCGCAGTTCGCGCAGCGGTTGACGGTACTGCCGGAACCGACAAAGCCTGTCAGAAGGGAATAACCTCTCTGGCCTGCGGTGATGTTGGTGGAACCGCATCTGGGGCAGCGAACCGTGTTGGCTGACTGAGGTGCGCTGCTCTTCTGCTGTTGTAACCGGGCTTTGAACTGGGACATTTTTAGGTTGTACTCGATGATATCCTTTTCTTTTAGGTCAATCATGGCTTCAATAAAGTTTTTATCAGTTGATATATCTTCTATTATTGAAAGTTCATCCCATGAAATGTTTAAAGTTTTTAATTCTCCATTACAGTTATTTGCTATATGAACTAAATCCTCTAATTTACAACATCCGATTATTTGTTTGCACTTTAAACACTGTTTTACTATTCTATCCATTGTAATCCTCCATCACTATAATATATTCATATTTTATCATATTGATTTTATAATTGGAAGTTATAAAATCTATTCAAAAATGTTGCTCGCACAAATCTCTGATAACAAACTGCAATTCAACAGATTATTTAGTGGATTAAAACCTGATAATAGAAAATACGAAAAAACGATAGACACATTTAAAACTCTTGATTTATCTAAAACAAAATTTACTAACACAGATGGTACAAAAAATTGGTCCGCCATCGCAGAAGCCATCGGCGACTGCGACGATACCGCCCTCTCCTACTTCAAAACCCTTGATGACGGCAACGGCACAATCAACAATCAGGCTGCCTCCATGGAAGGCCTGTCCAAACACCTTGAAAAAACAGGAAACGGTTTCGCTTCCGCCGCTATGAAAGCAACCCTGCTGAACTCGGCCCTCAATGCGGGTATCTTTCTGGCTGTCTCTCTGGCTATTCAGGCCATTTCCACCGGCATTGACAACTACATCCACAGGGTGGAGAACGCAAGGGAACGCACTGCTGAACTGCTTGACGAGTTCCAGCAGAGAAACGACTCCCTCTCTGACCATAAAAAGGTGGTCTCCGAGTCTGCTGACCGCTATTCCCGGCTCTCGGAAGGCGTTGACCTGTCTACCAATGAAAACCGTTCCCTTTCCACACAGGAGTATGAGGAGTTTCTCGCCATCAATAAACAGCTTGCCGATTCCTTCCCGGAACTGGCAAAGGGAATTGATGAGAACGGCAATGCCATCCTCTCCCTCGGCGCCAACGGCATGACCGCCAAAGCCCAGCTCGAAGAACTGTTACAGACAGAGGAAGACTTAAGCAACTTTAAGACCGCCCAGGGGCTGGAAGAATCGTTTGCAGGCATCTGCACTTACATAGAAGAAGCGGCGCAGGCTTCCGCCGGACTGGAAGGCACAGTCTCTGACTCCAATGAAGCCTTTGCCCGCCTGCAGGAAATCGCCGCCGGCGGCATAAAACTCAGTGACAGTCCCAATCAGCTCCTTTTCAGCGGAAACACAGACAATGATGCAGAACTGAATTACATGAACGCCCTTACTTCCTCCTCACGGGAGTTCTGGAAATCCTTAGACGGTTCCAGACGGGTAGAACTTGCCGGCATGGGGATTGACGATGCCACACTTTTTACAACATCCTATACCGGGGACGGGGCCTTTGAAATGTACTCACAGGCATACAGGCTCACAGATGAGGAAAAGGCCTCTCTGGAAGCCATCATGAAAGACAATGTTTCCACTGCAGGCGGCGCACTTCTGGATTCCATCGGAGCGCAGTCTCAGGAACTGCAGGCAAAGGTCATGCAGGGAGAAAATGCATGGCGGGATTTTGTACCGTCCCTGGTCTCCGGTATGCAGTCCAAACAGACCTTTCAGGATCTGGCTCCCGATCTGCAGGACACTGCCATACAGTTCGTGGAGGAGCTTGATTACAGCTGCGCTTCCGCCATGAATGAATGGGACCCCGACCCTTACGCCTTTATACGGGATAAGATCATCGTCCCTTTGGGCGGGCTGGACGCATCAGACCAGCAGCTTGTGAGCGACAGTCTCCGGAGTCTGCTTACCCTGGACAGGAACACCCTGAGCATCGACGGGCTGGAGGAACAGATAACCGCTTATTCAACTGAGATTGGTGAAAAGCTGAATACAGACCCCATCGAACTTATGGCGATGCTGGGGCTTGATCAAGACGATACGAAGGAACGGCTGGAACAGTCCATCCGTGACATTTCAGCAGGTAACGGCACAGACGCAGCGAAGCAGTACAGAAATCTGTCGGAATTAGCCGGAACTTTTACCGCAAAAGAGGCCGAACTCTGGCTGAAAGCGACCCGTGGTGCAGAAAATGCACAGCAGGCTACCCGGATGTACCATGAAGCCTTGGAAAAAGCGAACCATACAGAAATGGAACCGCCGCTTAAAGCAGATGCCTTTACCGTGATAGAGAACATGGAAGCAAAACTGAAACCGACGCTGAAATCCTTAAAATCCGCCTATGAAACCATATTTGCAGACGGGTTCCGCATAGACGCCACAGATTTTGAAGCGCTGGAAAACATCCGCTCCACCATTGACTCCCTGCGCAAAACAGAAGGTCCTGATTTCCATTTCGACATGGAATCCTTCAACCGTTTCGCCGCCATCATGACTGACGCTGACACCACACAGGCACAGGCAGAACAGGCTTTCACTGATCTGGCCGTCTCCATTTATCAGGCAGGCACAGCCACTGACGGTCTGACACAGGAAACCGCCGGACTTTTCTCCAAATTACTGGAATCAATGGGCATTGCCAACGCAGACGAACTGGCCATGCGTGCACTTGCCGAGTCGAAGGGCGCGGCACTTATCGCATCCCACAATCTTGCGGAAGCCTCACAGGCAGACATGTTTAACCTGTTAAACGAAGGACAGGCCGCTGGTATCACCCGTGAAATGATTTACCAGTTAGCCGCTGCCGAAATTGCTTATAATACCACCGGCCTGAGCACGGAAGAAAAGATTTCCCAGTTAAAAGGTCTGGCTGATGCCTACGGTGACACAGCCACCTCCGCCCTTGCCGCCTCTGCTGCAAACCGGGTAGCCAACGGACATGGAGATTATGAAACTATCCTGTCCGATATGATGGCTGGTATTAAAAGGCAGTCAGACTCCTTTAAGATAGAGTTTGATTCCATAACCCTCGGAAAAACCGGTTCTTCCGGCGCAGCCGCCAAAACCGCCAAAACCGAAACCGACGCCCTCTCCGGCCTGAACTCCGGGATGGATAAACTCCAGTCTGCTTACAAATCCCTCTGCGACATCAGGGACACCTATAACCAAAACGGGAAGATTACCGCTGACCAGTATCAGGAACTCACAAACACGGGCTTCCTCTTCCTCTCCCAGCTTGCGGACGAGAACGGACAGCTTGGTTTAAACGCCGGCGCCTTCGAACGCCTCTCACAGGCCAAACTTCAGGAAATGCAGATCCAGATGGCAAGAAATGCCGCGGACACCATCAGCGGCTTAAAAACCGAAGCGGCCGCCGTGGAATACCTCACTTACGCCAACGAACAGCTTCGCGACGCGGCGCTCGGAGCAGCCGAGGCACAGCTTGCAGCCGCCGTGGCAGACGCCGAAAAGCGGGGCGGCAGGCAGGCCGAAGCCGCCAGACAGATTTATCAGGGCTATCAGACCGCAAAGCAGATGGCCGCAAAAGTGGACTTTTCCTTCACCCCCGCCGCCTCTCCCTCCTCCCCTGCCCCGCAGCCGGAACCCTCGAAAACAGAACCGGCAGCAGATCCCATGGATGCCTACAACAGGGAAAAATCCCTGTTAGAACACATGCTGGCCATGGATCAGATCTCCAAGGCGGAATACTACGAAAAACTGCTCGCTCTGGCAAAAGATTCCTTCGGGGACGATGAGGCACATCAGGACCAGATCCGGGACGCCGAGGAATCCTACCACGATTATCTGGAATCCATCAGGGAAACCTACAACTGGATCGAAATCTTTCTGGAAAACCTCTCCAAAAAGACTTCTGCGCTGATCGACAAGGCCGGAAAATTCATTTCCTGGTCCAAAAAAAACGCCATGATCAACCGGGCGGTAAAAGCCACGGACAGACAGATCACCGGGCAGAACACTGCCTATGCCTACTATGCGGAAAAAGCAAGGCGGGTGGGCTTAAGCAATACCTACACCGACAAAATCCAGAACGGCACGCTGACCATGGAAGACATGCAGAACGAGGCGCTTTCGGATAAGATCGAAAAGTACCAGGAATGGTATGACAGGATGACCGCATGTCAGGACGCCGTCTCAGAGCTTTACGACCAGGAACGTGACCTCATCAGGCAGAAGATGGACAACGTGCTTGCTTACTACAACGATCTGGACTCCTACATGTCCTCCATCGTATCAAAGATGGACAGCTTCATCACCCTGACAGACGACATGGGCAGACGCAGTTCCCTCTCCGATCTTCTGGCGCAGTTTGCCGCCGCCAGTGAACAGATCGCACACTTCCAGTCACAGACCACCACGGCATCCGGGGCACCGGAAAAGAACCTCTTTGAGGGATCCGAACGGGTAAAGGCCGCAGAAGAGAAAGAAAGACAGGAACTGACCGCCTCTCTGGACGCCCGGAAAACCCACGCCGAATCCGGCGTCAAAAATACGGGAACCTACAAAAAAATCGAGCGTGACATCCAGAAGGCGAAAGATGACGAAGCAAAAAAGAAAGCACAGGCAGACGCCGCCAAAGGCACCCGTTTTGCCGCATCCAGACAGGCCGCCTACGACAAGGCGAAAAAAAAGCGGGAAGAGCTGGAAGCAAAACTGAACCTCAAACTGGAAGCGCTGGAAAAAAACGCCACCGCCAATACCGCCGCAGAATACGCCAGACTGTACGATACGGAACAGACCCTCTTAAACAGCAAGGCAGAAAAGGAAGCTGCGGGAAAAACCCTGTCTGAAAAAGACGCCAGAAAGCTGGCGGACACACAGGCCAGAATGGCGCAAATCTCCGGCGGAAGAGCTTCTGCCATCACTGATCTGGAAAACCAGCTTGCCATTGTAAAAGGCGAAAAAGCCGGTGAGACGGAAGCCGGCAGGCTGGAAAACCAGCTTACTGCCATCCTGGGCTCCGGCACTGACGAAAAAGGAAATCCCAAACCGGGTACCGGCATCGCAGAGTCCGCCACTTACCAGAAGCTCTTAAAAGACATCGCCGGCAAAGAAGCGGAAGTCAGCGGATATGACGGCAGGACACTAAGCGCAGGGGATCAGAAAAAACGGGATCGGGCCCGGGCTGCGCTGGACGCCCTGACAGCCAAACGGGCAGAACTGGAAGCCCACGCCACCGCCGGCAACATCGGGGAGTACAGCACGGTTTACGATAAATGGCGCAAACTGCAGGATAAACTGGATGCCGGAACCATCCTGACCACCGGAGAGTGGAAAAAATACAATACCTACCAAAGCCAGTTAAACCAGTTCGCAGACGAAAGAAATGCCACCGTTAAATCCTTAAAAGAACAGCTTGAAAAAATCCAAAACCCCGGCGATAAAACGGAAAACATCAACCGCGAATATGAGGAGGCGTCCGAAGGTATCCGTGAAAGCTACAAGGCACAGACTGACTCCATCGACTCAGGCATGAAAGCCTCCACCCAGTACAAAAACCTGCTCGCAAAAAAACAGCGTCTGGAAAACAAACGGGACAGCAGCAAAACCGGCCTGTCTGTCAATGAAGAAAAAGAACTGCGGAAATATACCGCAGAGCTTGAGGCGCTGGAACAGGGGGCCACCGGAAACAACATCGCCGACTACATGAAGACATGGGAAAAGTGGTACACCCTCCAGCAGAAAATAGACGATGGAAAAACCCTGACCGCTAAAGAGGCTTCCAATTATGACAACCTGAAATCCGACCTCGAAAACTGGAATACGGAAAAACAGTCCCAGATCAGCGACCTCCTGTCTCTTATGGAGGACGATCTGGAAAAACTGGGGAAAACCCGCGATGAAAATCTGTCCGACGCCGAATCCGAAGTCAACAGCTATTACTCCAAAGTGTACGGACTGGCGAAACAGATCGCCGAATACAACTTAAGCGCCCTGAACGAACAGCTTTCCTGTCTGGACGCCTGTATCAGCTACTACAGTGATCTGGCATCCCTCTACGACCGCTTCTCCGGTGATAAACTTTCCCGTCTTATGACGGATCTGGACGAAGACGCCCTATCCGGTCAGGTCAGCGTGTATGAAAAGTATCTGGACACGCTGACCTCGAAATACGATGCAACACTCTCTCAGATCAACGAGTACAAGCAGCTTCTCGAAGCCATCGACACCAACGATTTCCAGTCCTCCATGGCCCTGTTCCGGAAAGCCATGGACAGTTACCAGGCTTCCGGCAACACGGAAATGGCAGACAGACTGCAGGCAGTTCTCGACCTACTGAACGAGCGTGCCGCCAGTGCGGACAACTGGGAAGAATATGCGGATCTGTGGGCAGGCGAATGGGAACAGGCCCTTGCGGATGCAAAATCCGGCCTGATCGAAACCGCCGGTTCCATACAGGAAATAAACGATGCCCTGCGGGAAGTCCGGTTTTCCGGCATCACCGACGCCATCGGGGAATTAAACCGGGCGGACAACATCCTCTCCTCCATGTCCGGACTGATTCAGGATGCCTGGCTCTATGACGGCGACGGACTTTCCGAATACGGAAAAGCCAGGGCCGCATTACTGGTATCCCAGCTTGAAAACGCCCAGAACAAAGCGGAAGAATATCTGGAACTCACGAAACGGATCGGAGAAAGCAGGGACACCTACGCCTCCGATACCGCCTGGCAGGAAGCCCTCTCCGAAGCTTCCCAGAACTACTACAGCACACTCTCCGACGCCGCTTCCACGGAAAACGCCATCATGGATCTGATGAGACAGGCGAAGGAGGAGGAAGTAACCGGCTGGAAAGATATCATTGCCGCCAGAAAAGAAGCCTTACAGGCCAAAAAATCCTACTACGACTACGACAGAAACCTGAAAGAGAAAAACAGAAACATTGACGCGCTGCGTGCAGAACTGGCGGCCCTGAACGATATCGGCACCGCGCAGGCAAAGGCCAGAAGGGCAAAACTGGAAGCGGAACTTGCACAGGCAGAGGAAGAACGGGAAACCGCCAGAACGGAGCATGAATTTTCCATCAGCACCGGCGCCCTGGACGATTACGCAAAGACACTGGAGGAGGCTCTGGCAGAATCCACAGAAAGCGTACAGGAAACGCTGGAATACCAGCAGAAAGTAATCGAAGAGGCGAAGGAACTGTACCGCACCTCCACAGACGCGGTGGAAGAAACCATGCAGAAAGTCACGGACTTCTACCGTCTGGCGGGAGAACGGATGGACACCTTCCTCTCCTCTCTCCCGGAAACAGACATCGCAGCGGCTGATATCCGTCTCCCCGAAACTGCCGGCGCTCTGGAGGGAATACCCTCGTCTGAAAGGGAGGCTGTGGAAATCGTCAATCACTACGACGCACTTCTGTATGTCAACGGCGACGTGGACAAAGAAGCGCTCCCCGGTTTACAGGAAATTCTGGAAAAATCTTATCATTACACCACTCAAAAACAGTATGCCGATCTGAAAAAGATCGGGTACTCCTTACATTAACACAAAAATACGGAGGGCGGCGGGAACTGTTTTCCTGCCCGCTCTCCCCGGAAAGGAGCTAACAAAACATGTCATTTTTAGATGCAGATTCTTTTATCTTTGACGGACAAAGCAGCGATTCCTACAACCTGATGATGTGCTGGATCGACGACACGGCAAACGTTTCTGCAAACGGCCTGCGAAGAACGATCAGCAGCGGCGAGACAAACCATGTCCGCTTAAAAACCAACAATTACGGTGTGAACTTTGAGGGAAACATCGAATTTTCCTTCTACGTCATTAAAAGGGACGAGACGCCTTTTACCAGACAGGAATCCATGGCGGTAAATCTCTGGCTTACCGGATCCACCGTGCCGAGAGCCTTATACTTTAACGACAGCGCCATCCCATCGCTCCACTACTACGCTGTCTGCACGGAGATTGAGGACAAGGTAATTCTGGAGCATCAGGCCAAAAGGCTGGTCTTTCAGACCAACTCTCCCTTCGGCTTTACCGATCCTGTCGAGAAACGGTTTTATGTCACCGGCGAGGAGATTTTCTCCATAGACAACCTTGCAGACACGGTAAGCGGCATCTTTTATCCGTCTATTCTCTTATCCGCCGAAAACGGAAGCACTGTCGTCATGGAAAACGTGAGTGACCAAAAATCCGTAACTTTTACCCTCTCCTCTGTTACGCCTGACAGTCCCGAGAAGCGAACCATCCTGATTGACTGTGGGCAGATGAAACTGACAGACGAAAACAATGGCGGCCGTCTCCTGCCGTTTCACGAAGTCGGCTGGACGACACAGTATTCCAGCTATATCTCCTCCACTGGCGAACACATGGAATCTATTTACTGGTTCCGGTTAATACGGGGAACAAACACCATCAGGATCACCGGAGACTGCGAAGTCACCTTTATCTTTGAATTTCCCAGAAAGGCAGGCTGTTTATGATTTATCTGGCAAAACCAACAGGCGATATTCTTGGCAGACCAAACGGTCTGAAAGAAGAAACCTGTAAACTAAAAAAGACATTGACCGACATGTGGGAGCTATCCTTCGAGGTCAATAAATACGTGGACGAAAACGATAACTTCCGTCCTTCGGATTATTATGAATCCCTCTCCGAAAAAATGTATCTGGTACTGGAATGCAGCGCGGCCAACACACTTTTCCTGATAGATGCCAAGCCCGTTATCACAAACGACGGCATACAGGAAACCAAAAGCATTACGGCGCACACGGTGGAATGCGAACTGCAGCAGAAATTTCTCCGCAGCTTTTATATCAATAACGGCACGTCGGAAAGTCTGGAATATCTGGCAGATGACAACACAGACTCCTATACCGGTCTGCCGAAAGAGTACATACGGCTTGTCAATTTCGACCGCCCGGAGCTTTCCCTGCTGCATCTGGCATTGCAGGAAACCGGATGGACGGTAGACGAAGCTCTCAGGACCGCTGAAACGGAAACCTGCGCCGGAAAATACCAGTTTGGCGTGGATGGAAAGGATATTTACTCCTTCCTTATGAATGAGGTCGCGCCTACCGCAAACATACTCTTTTTCTTTGACCGGCGTAAACGCGTGTTAAGTTTCCGGTCCTTTCAAAACATCGGTAAGGACACCGGCATATGCATCGGTCTGCGCAATCTCGCAAGCCGCATTCAGGTTGAATCTACCACGGATGCGGCGCTGATCACCAAATACCGTCCGGCCTGTGAAGACGGTTCCGGCGTTTCGTATGTCAACTTCGGCGATCCCTGCCTGTACAATCTGGACCATTTCGCTGACACCCACAATGAATACGGGGATTATCAGTATGTCACTAAATCTTTCCACGACCAGTATACAGCATGGAAAAACAAGCGCGAAGAACTGCGGCCGGACTACATTGCCATAACAAGGGAGTATAACAAGACTCTGCTGGCGGTCAGCGAATTACAAAACCGCCTGCCCAACGACGGGTGCAGCATTGACTACAAGACCTATAAGGCGGACGAACTGGCCTTTTCCTTAAACGCTTACGAGAAGGCTCTGGCCGCATTGATCACCTTGTATAAAAAGGACTATCCCGATCTCTATACCGATCCCGGCGCCGGGCTGGATGAAACGCATCTGCGCACCACAATGTACTGGCACGATTACTATGCTTACAAATATCAGATCATCCCCTCCGTACTGGAGGCCATGAAAATCTGGTACGAGACAGACGCGGAAGGCAATCTCCTGAAAGACGGGGACGGCGGCTATCTTTTGTGCGAAAACGGAAATCCCGCTTACGCAGGCGCCCCCTCTATGGTAAAGCCTGTAAACGCCTTTCTGTACGAATTTGACCTGTACGGTCTGACAGAACTGAAAGCAAAGAAAAAAGCATGGATGGAATGTGTCAATCTCTTATACCGGGACGGCTTCATCACCTCCGGTACGAAGGAACATCCGGAAGCCTGTCTGACTCCTGACGAAACCGGATGGGAAAGACTGACAGACAGCCAGAAAGCACAGTTCACTACCTTCGCCGCCTTCACGGACACACTGGAAAGCTATCTCGACTACATGTCCTTTGAACCCCGTGACAACGCCATAACCGGCACCTTCTGTAAAGGCATTATCCGTCTGTGCGAGGATGCCATATCCGAACGGCAAAAAGAAATAGACGCGCTCCAGGAACGCCTCGATTCTGTCAGCGCAAGCAGGGACGCTCTCTCCTCCTGCGTCCTCCCGAAGAACCATTTCAGCGCGGAAAACCTGTATCTCTTCCACCTGCTCGCCAACGAAGCGGATTACAGCAACAAAAATATCGTAACCACCAATTTAGACGATATCGTGACCATGATCGACGTGGCCGAAGCGCTCTATCAGGACGCCAATACGCATCTGGATATCGTGTCCCGCCCGCAGTACGCTTTCCGCACCACCATTGACAATTTGTTTGCACTGGAAGAGTTTGCACCGATGCGGGAAGATTTCGCCATCGGAAACTTTATCCGGCTGGTGCCCGATCTGTTCCGCGACGACTCCGTGAAACTGAGGCTCATATCCATCGAGCTGAATCCGCTCCAAAACACAGGCGATATCTCCGTGGAATTTTCTACCATGACCAAATCCCTGTCAGGCGTTACAGACCTGACTTTTCTTTTCGGGGACGGCGCTGCCGGTTCCTCCTCCTCTTCCGGATCCTCATCCGGCGGCGGCGGAACCTACGGCAAGAACGACGCGGAAATCCAGATTGCCAACAATATGTTAAACGCTCTGTTGAAATCCGAAGCTTTCGGCACACAGGTGTCCGACGTAATTCTGGACAGCATCAAAGCAAACAAGGGAAATTTCGGAAAGCTGCTGGCACACAGCGGAATTTTCGACAGTCTGGAGAGCGGCAATATTAAAATTAACGGCGACTGCCTGACGAATGCGGTGAAATCCAACAATTACAACGGCACGCCTGATGCCCCCTTCGACAACACCAGCGGAACCATTATCGACTTAACGAACGGCGATTTCAACTTCGGCGGCGGTAAGCTCAAGCTGAACGACGGAGATCTGCTGGTGGAGGGCGACGTGATTGCCGACAGTCTGGTCGCCAACCAGTCCGGCACAATCGCCGGATGGAAATTTGACGAGAGCGGATTTTACAAAGTCGGTGAAAACGGGGAGAAACAAATGGTGCTGGGGGATGAAGGCATTTCCGCCGGGGAGAGCTTTTCTGTAAAGCAGGATGGGAAGTGCGATATCAAGGATATTGACCGATTGGATATCGGCCCCATCCATCTGTCCAGGGATTCTTCCATTGCAATCGGCAAAAATGCAATATCCTCTCTGGGAACCGATCAGGATAAAAAGTGCGGTATGAGTTACTCACTCGATACAGAAGGGTTTCACATTTATAACGGGGGCAATTCTGCGACGTCTGATGAAACATTTGCAGACTTGCAGATCCAGTCATTGGGAACCGGCGGTTTCTTAAAGTTGGGGAAACGATATCAGGCACGTCATGAATCCTATTCCTCATATCGTGACAATAAAGCAGACTGCACATGTATCGTTGACAGTATGGGAATCCACGGAACGAGTAAAACATCTACTCAGACCGGATATTACCACCACTTAATGGATGCAAATAATGCCACCTCTGACTCTGTCCATGAATTACTTCCCTTGGGGGATTCCCGAAATGACTTTAATCCATTTTGGGTTTTAGCGACTAATCTTCCCGGTGCAAATGAGAATGAAAATTTTCCCAATTATAATAACGTCACATCCTTTGAAGGCTTTGAGAGTAGTGATACCATCAAAAAGAATGTATTCGAGTATGGTCAAAATATCATAAATACATTCCTGCTGTCACAAACCAGCAGTTCCGGTTCCCAGTTACGCATTTCCGACACCGGTATGATCTACACCTATGCAAGCTCGTCAGAAAAATACAAACACGATATCAAAAAACAAATTGCAAAATCCCTTGATCCCCGCAGGCTTTACACTCTGCCAGTCATCCAGTTTAAATATAACGATGACTATTTAAGCAGAGACGACCAGCGTTACGGCCAGGACATCATCGGCTTTCTCGCCGAAGACGTCTACGAAACCTACCCCATCGCCTGCAACTTAAAAGACGGCAAACCCGAAGTGCCGGAGTACAACATGCTGATCGCCCCCATGTTAAAGCTGATTCAGGAACAGCATGAAGAAATAGAAAACCTGAAACAGCGCGTCGCCGCTTTGGAAAATCAGTCAGCTCCGTCATAGATACCGTCACATGCCGCGAAACAGATAACTGCTTTGACGGCAAAACACAACATACACGACAGCACAATCACAGATCAGGACAAACCTGTCAGTGAACTGTCAGAAGGAGGAACATCATGGAATTATTAAGAAAAGATATCACCCTTGGCTTCTACAACGACACAGGCCTCATCAACCTGCCTGTGTCGCAGTATGACACCGAACGGGTCATTTCCATCGCCTTTACAAACGATGGAAAACGCTTTGCCCTGCCCGAAAACACTTCCGTCTTTTTGAAAGCGGTTAAGCCTGACGGCAAACAGATCAACACAGACGAATGGTGCAGCATACAGGAAGGCAGAGCCATCATTAAAGTGGCGAAACAGCTCTCCGCCGTCCCCGGCATCGTGAAATGCGAGCTTGTCTTAAGCGACAGCACAGGAAAGCAGTATACCTCCAGCCATTTCAATATCGTGGTCAGCAAATCCGTACACAACGATGAAAACCTGACCTCGTCTGACACCTACAAAAATATCATCGATGTACTTTTGGAACTGGAAACCCTGAAAAAAGATCTGGTATACAGAAAAGATAAGGATCAGCCGGGCGGCGTGCCTTCTCTGGATGAAAACGCGAAAATTCCGAGACATGAACTGTACGACGCGAATCTGGATCAGCCGGGCGCCGTCAGGCTGGTTGACTCCACAGAGAGCGCATCCGTCACGGAAGCCGCCACGCCCAATTCGGTAAAGATGATCCGCGATGCCCTGCAAAGTCACACCGACGATACCGGAAATCCCCACGCCGTCACCAAAGAACAGGTGGGACTCGGAAACGCAGATAACACCGCCGACGCAGACAAACCCGTATCCACGGCACAGCGGGCTTCTATCGACGCTTCTCTTCTGGAGGCAAAATCATATACCGACGTCCACACGGAAAACGGAACGATTCATGTGTCCGCAGAAGAAAAGACCCGGTGGAACGATGCCTGCGAAGCATTGAACAGCGAAATTTCCAGAGCAACAGAGACGGAAGCGGAAATCGCCGACCATCTGGTCAGGGAAGTTGCACGGTTAGATGAAGTCACATCCAGAGTCACTTACGGGATCTGTACAACCGCCGCGGAAACCGCCGCCAAAACGGTGGTCTGCGATGGCTTCCGTTTCACAGACGGCGCGGAAATCACTGTAAAATTCACTGCGGCCAACTTGGCTGCCAATCCTGCCCTCAATGTAAACGATACAGGCGAAAAACCAATTTATTACAGGGGCCGCCCCATCTTCGCCAAGTATCTGGCTGCCGACAGTACCTATGCCTTCCGTTATAACGGTGCACAGTATGAGCTGGTCGGGGATATCGACTCCGGAAACGGCGCATCCGCCGAGGAGATCGGCGTTTTGGAAAATCTTCTGACACAGGACCGGCAAAATCTGGTTGCCGCCATCAACAGCCTTACCCTCTCCTACGCTGAAACTCTGGCTATACTTGGCGGGATCAAGGCAGTTACCGTCACTTTAGACGCAGCGGATGATGCGAATGTGGAAGGACAGACCGTCACTCTGCGCAACGTGACAACCGGAGAGGAAACAAGTCAGACCTACGCGGACGGCGGAATCGCCTTTGCCGTATACGGAGACATGCCCTATGACATTACTGTCGATGCGCTGTCGCATCATATAACCCCCGCTCCCGTGCGTATCTGTCTTTCCGATACTGATACCGGCGCGGTGCATTTGCCATATCGGGTAAACGCTCTGAACGACCTCCCGTGGGCGAAGATCGCCGAATACGCCGAAACCGGAAGAGCCGCAGCGCTTTTTAGCCTGCATGACGCTAAGGAAGTGGAACTGACGGACGGAAATAAAATTACCGTGGAAATCATTGGCTTCGATCACGATATTCTCACAGACAGCGAAGAACAGACCGCCGGTATTACTTTCGCCATGAAGAACTGTCTCAAAAAGGACTTCACCATGAACACGACAAATACCAATGTGGGGGGCTGGAAAGATTCGGAAATGAGAAGCCGCCGGATTACAGAGGAATTTTATGACCTGCTGCCGCCGGATATGCAGTCCGCACTGAAACAGGTCGACAAACAGACCTCCGCCGGAAACAACTCCACTGCCATCGACACAACCGCAGACAGCGTCTTTCTTCTTTCCAGCGTGGAAACCGGCGTTACCGGTCTCAGCGCTCCGTACACACAAGAGGGAACTGCCTACCCGGGCTTCTCTGACAATGCATCCCGGATAAAGCATTCCGATACAGACAACAGTGCCTGTACATGGTTCCTGCGCTCTCCCTACAAGGGAAATACGACAGGATTTAAGACGATTAACCAATCCGGCGCAGATTCCAACGCAACTGCAAACACCACCCAGGGGCTGGTTGTAGGCTTCTGCGTATAAACAAAGAAAGAAGGAGAATCACATGAAACAAATAGAACAAACCATTCAGGCTGTCAAAGACTGGTCAAAAAATCTGTTGGAGAACCACATCCACGAACTCGACCCTGACAGCTTACTTCGAAAAACGGGAAATGCGGGAAAAACTACCGTATCATTTACGCCCGCTTCCTCCAGATCGCTTCCTGTTTCCGATGAAAATATGGAAGTCATACTCGGCAAGGTCAATAAGTACCTTGCCGATCTGAAAAATGTGGCATTCAGCGGATCATACTCTGACCTGAGCAGCAGACCGACTATTATCAGCAGCTACACATCCCTTTCCTATAAACCCATATCGCAGTTCAGTTTTCGCTCTGCCGCCGTATCCGGCGCGGCAAAGTATGAGATCACCCGGTTATTTTCCGGCTCAAGAGGCTACCTGCTTTCAAGCACAACACATTCTGCCACTTCTGCCTCCACCAGTCTGATTTACAATTTTAATGATACCACACTGGAAAACTCTTATCCTCACGCGAGAAATGCCAGCGGATATAGCTCCTCCGGCGATAATTCAAACTATCCGATCAACAAAAACTGGATCAATTATGCCATCCTTGCCATCGGAACAGGAGGCGCCGCCTCAGCATCCGCACAGAGTGCGAACGATTATTCGGCGGCAAGGCTGCTGATCGGCAAGGCCAACTCCTATGCAAACAACAACACCTCCAACTGGAACGGTTATACCGTACATAACTGTGCTTTGGGAAGCAACGGCGGACAAACGGTCAGATGGAATGTCGCTGTAACAGCCGGCACAGCCACTGTAAAACCGGCTGTTTATATACAGATTCCGAAAGGATCCTGGGCCATGGTGAGCTGTTTTCTGCTACCTCTGGGCGCAGGCGTTCCGAGCATATTAGCGCTGGATTCTACCGGGACGACAAGCTATGGCCGGGGAACTATGTATGCATGCAGAGGCGTTGAATCAAAATCCTATTGCTAATATAAGGAGGCAAATATCATGTTTAAAATGTACTATAACAACACAGACACTTCCATTGATATATTCGGATTTATGGATACGGACGACGGGAGAATCAGTATTCTCTGTGAATCCCCTGTCGAAAACAATTCCGGTTTCAAAATCTTTGAGGAAACAGGTTCCGAAAAGTCGCTTATCTTTGACGGTTCCGACTACAAATACCGCTGGGATGTCCTGAAAGAAAACAGGCCGCCGGATGAGATCTGGTATACGAATATACCAGACTGTCAGCAGACAGAACCCTGGCCTGTTCACCCTGATCCTGACGACGCGATTGTTTTAGAAGATCCTCTCAGCGCGCAGGAGTTAACCGAAGCCATAGCCGACCTCATGTGTGAGGTCAGCATGATGCAGCTTAACATTTAACCGAAAGAAAGGAGGTGCTCACATGGCATACAGAATTTTAAAGAGTCTGATCTCAAACAGCGCAAAATCCGGCGCTGAACTTACCGAAATGGCCGATGTTTACTATGGCGCGGGCAGACTGACCACCGAAGAATACTGCGATATCCTTGAAAGAATCCATTCCATGGAAAGCTGATTCTTCTAAAATCCAATGAGCCGCTGCACAGCGGATGAAGTATCATCCGGCCGGCAGCGGCTCAAACTTTTACAACGTGCCCGGAAACGCTTTCCCTTTCCCGTATAAAAATCTATCATTGATTCTCTCAATCACTATAATGACCCTTACATGATTTCACAATTATCTGATCACCCGAAATCTCATAGACAAGGCGGTTCACCTCGTCTATTCTCCTGCTAAATGATCCCGATTTTCCATATCTCAACGGTTCGGGCTTTCCTATCCCCTGCAATGCTCCGTCCCGTTCTATACTTTGTAACAACTGATTTATCTTCTTTAATACCTTTTTATCCTGAATTTGCCAATAGAGGTATTCATCCCACCCCTCTTCCGCAAAAGTAATCTTCATAGATTATTCCTCCATGGCCAGAAGTTCATCCATCATTTTCGTGATTACCTGTCCATTTTTAATCTGTTCATCCGCTCTATTCAATTTTGCCAAATACTCGGCATTCTTTTTCGCTTTTGACAATTCATTATATTCCGCTTCTGAAATGATAACAACATTTTTATTTTCCTTGCGAGACACAATCACCGGTTCCCCGTTAAAGGCCAAATCAAAATATTTTTTTATATTAGCTCTTATATCCATCTGTTTCGTTGCAATCATAACGCACCTCTTCCCGTACCAAAATACGTACCGTTTATTGTACTTAAATTATATGCTGCTATTATATACAAGTCAACGCCTTTTATCCCTGAAATGCAGAAACTAAAAAAATACACAGAGGACAGAAGAATCCTTAATTCTTCTATCCCCTGTCATGTTTCCACACCAATCCTCATCCAAACTTCGCAATATCATAAGTAAGCGTGATATCCTTCTCCCCGTAAAGCTTAAAATAATTCTGCACGATACGGTCCGTCACCACGCGCACATTCTCGCGCTCCGTTCCCAAAAGAACCACTAAAAACTGGGAGCTGCTGTACCTCGCGCCCACGTCCACGCCACGCAGTGACTTGCAGATCGCCTGCTCCATACACTGCATGGCGGTTTCCATGCGCTCCAGCTTAACCTCGCTGCCATTTGAAGAAAACAAGGTGAACAGCAGAAGCTGCGTCTCCTTCTTGCTTCGCGCGGACATATGTTTCACGAAATCATACACATGATTGAACTCGTCATAATCCACCTGGAACGCGCCCTGATAGGTCTCCTGATTCCTGATGGCATCCATAATCTTATCCAGATCGTTCTGGGACTGTTCGGGTGTGCGCAGAATACCGGCTTTTTGGAAGAAGTCGTAATGCCTGCCTCTGTTTTGTTTCACCAGATAGAGCGCCTTGTCAGCCCTTCTGTAAAGCTCGTCGAACTCCCGCCCGTCCGGACCGGAGATACTGATGCCTATCGACAGCTCCGCATCCCGAAGGATTTCCACCTCCTGCTGTTTTTTATGGTAGGCTTCCAGAAGCACTTCAACCTTTTTCTTAACAAGTTCTTCCTCGGTCACGCCGGGCAGATAATACAGGAACTCATCCCCGCCCGTCCGGCATACTATCTCATTCTCGCAGACCTCCTTCAATACGTCAGCCACTGTTTTCAGGGCATAATCTCCCATCAGGTGGCCGTGCACGTCGTTAATCTGTCTGAAATGATCCAGATCAATCAGCATCAATGTTCCGCCCTCCGCACACAGATTCAGGGAGATATCGTGCTCTCCTTTCTGTCTGCTCAGAAGGCCGGTCAGATAATCAACCGGAGATTCCAATATATTCTCGGAGCCCATGGTAATGCCCACGATTTTGCCGCTGTCGAAAATCGGCGTCGCCAGATCTTCCTCCGGCATCCACATTTTTTCCAGCGCCCCCTCTTTGATCAGGTCCACAAAAATATCTACCAGCTCGGGATCCCACTGACTCCCCTTTCCCTTCTCTAACTCCTGCATGACCACGTCGTCGTTCAGCCGTCTGCGGTAAACCCGGTTGCTGGTCATGGCGTCATAGGAATCCACCAGTCCGATCACTCTGGCCACCAGAGGAATCGACTCTCCCTTCAACCCTTCCGGATATCCTTTTCCGTCATATCGCTCATGGTGGTATTTCGCACCCACATTGACATTGGGAAACATCTTAAAGTCATTTAAAATCTCGGCGCCTACAAGTGTATGCCCCTTGATCAGCCGAAACTCCACATCGGTCAGTTTAAAGGGCTTATTGAGCACCGCATCGGGCACGCCGATCTTACCCACATCATGCAGCATTGCCACATAATAAATATTCTGAATTTCCTCCTCAGACCAGCCAAGGCGCTGCGCCAAAAGTTCAGAGTACGCCGCCACCCGCATGGAATGGCCTTTGGTATAATCGTCCTTCGCATCCACCGTATTGGCAACCGTCATGATGGCCTGAATCGTGATGCGCTCCATTTCCTTCGTCTTTTCGTCCAGCCTGCGCTGCAAGTCTTTCCGATAACCGTCCAGTTCGATGGTGCTTCTGATCCTGCTTAACATGATATTCGGCTCAAAGGGCTTGGAAATATAATCGCACGCCCCCACACGGAAACACTCGATCTCCGTCTCCGCACTGCGGTCAGCCGTCAGAAAGATAACGGGAATCTTCTTCCAGTGCGCATCCTTCTGCAGCGCCGCCATCACCTCAAAGCCACCGATCTCCGGCATATTTATATCCAGAAGAATCAGATCCGGGGTGTGCCGCTCCAGATACTTAAAAGCCTGCTTTCCCGAATTAACGGCTACCGCCTTGAACTCTCCATCAAGGAGCTTTTGCGCCGTCGACAGCGTCAGTCTGTCATCATCGACAATCAATATTATTTTTTTCATTTGTCCCCCATACTAACTATGTAACACGCGTCCTGTTTTTATTATACGCGCACCAGAGACAAAAAGCAAACAAATCTCCGATCAATTCAGCGCATCGGCGCATCAATTATCCTTACTCATCTCCTTTTTCAACCGCCGCATAATCTTTTTTTCCAGTCTGGAAATATAGGACTGGGAAATGCCAAGCAGTTCCGCCACTTCCTTCTGGGTCAGTTCTTTGCCCTCCGCGTTCCCGATTCCAAAGCGCAGGCGGATGATCGTCTGCTCCCGCTCGGACAATTTGGCGATTGCCCGGATTAACAGCTTTCTCTCCACCTCATCCTCCAGATTCTTGTAGATCACATCCTCCTCCGTCCCAAGTATATCCGAAAGCAGAAGCTCATTGCCGTCCCAGTCTACATTCAGGGGCTCGTCGATAGAAACCTCCATCCGGTGCTTATTGTTTCTTCTCAGGTACATCAGAATTTCGTTCTCGATACAGCGTGAAGCATAAGTCGCCAGCTTGATGTTCTTTCCGGGGTTGAATGTATTGATGGATTTAATCAGCCCGATGGTTCCGATGGAAATCAGATCCTCCACACCTACACCCGTGTTGTCAAACTTTTTCGCAATGTACACTACCAGTCTTAAGTTATGCTCTATCAGAATCGATTTGGCCTCGTCCTCATATTCCGTTCCAAGATCGCCGATGATCTCATTCTCCCTTTCACTCTCGAGCGGCGGCGGCAGCACCTCTGCCCCTCCTATGTAATGAATGTCTCCCTGTCTGGTCATCAGGAATTTCTGATCCCTGTGCACCATCTTAAACTGAATCTTACCGGGAATTGCCACTTTCAGAACCATCTTTTTTCCTCCTAGTTTTCTAATAGCCCGGGGTGTAATATCATCTGATAATCTCCATCCTCCGATATTCCCGTATCACAAACCGCAACTATGACATGTTCTCTTTTGAGCGTTTTGCCCGTCTCCTCTATCAGCAGCTCCGGCAGCTCGTAAGCGGGAAGGATCCCGCTTCGTTTCCCCACGCTTCTGTAGGGGACCGCATGAAACTTTTCCTGCAACAGGCAGGACGCTATGCAGCGGGCAGCCTTCCTGCTGATAATACTCACCGGCGCGCCGCTTATGGGATCTGACAGATGATTCCCCGTATCTACCAGAGCGCTTATGCGGATTTCCTGTCCCAGAGACGGCACATAGACGCGCACCGTCCGCAGACTGTCCTCCCGCCTTCTCATAAGATGCCGTATCACAGCCCGCATCGCCAGATAAGACAACGCGCCCGCCGTCAGGGTTAAGAAAAGGCCTCCGCCCCCCTTCATAACGGTTCTTAAGCGATTCAGAATCCATATCATACCGCCGCCGAAAAAAAAACCGGCAGCAGCCATCGACAAGGACGCTTTCAAAAGGCTGCGCACACCGTGCATCTGATAGGTGAGACACATCATACACATACTGACAGGCACAGAACCGAGTAAAAGTCTGCCTCCCACCGTGAATACCGGCAGCATTAAACTTACGCAGCTCATCCCGGCTCCCGCTGCCGCCCCCAGCCAGATTCTCCGGCGCGTGGCAGTACGCCGCATAAGAAGTCCGGCCAGAGACAGCAGATACAGATCCGTCGTCATCTGCAGGATGAAAACACTGTCAATATATAATTTGTAATACACACTCCACCTCCGTAATTCCTCTTCATTATAGGAAATACGGCCTGCATTTTCTGTCACAATCAGGGAGCATTTCCCATATTTTTCCAGACAGATAGCAACAAGGAAAAACAAAATACCACAGGATATTCTCCTGTGGTATTTCACATCTTTCCATATTATCATACATTTCTATGCTGCATTTTTCTGCAGCCGCACACGACAGCCCGTACAGTTTATTACTTTCTCAGGAAGCTCGGGATATCCAGTGATTTCTCCTCCACGGAGCTTTTGATATCATTGGCCTTCTGAATCCCGATCGGCTTAAGCCCTGCCTGTGTCTTAGCCTGTCCGCCCTGTGACGCAACGGGCTGTTTCAGCCCCATATTCGCCGCCGCAAACGCGCTTAAACCTGCGCCCGCGCCTACCGTGCTCTTGCCCTGCAGGGATGTGGGGGTTATGTACCCGCTCTTAAAGCCGAGGCCTGCGCCCTGTCTGGCCGCTTTCTCCTCAATACCTGTAGCGATAATGGTGACATTACAGGTGTCTGTCATGCTGGAATCATACATGGCTCCGAAAATAATATTTACCTCATCGCCCGTCAGGTTTCTCACATAATCGGAAGCATCGGAAGCATCCGCGAGGGAAATATCTCCGGATACATTGATAATCACATGGGTCGCCCCCGTGATCGTCGTCTCGAGCAGCGGACTCTCCACCGCCATCTTAGCGGCCTCCGCCGCTTTATCGTCTCCTTTGCCCGAACCGATGCCGATATGCGCGATACCCTTATCCTTCATAACGGTCTGTACATCCGCAAAATCCAGATTGATAATGGCGGGCATATTAATCAGATCGGTAATGCCCTGCACCGCCTGCTGCAATACTTCATCCGCCTTCTTAAGCGCCTCCGGCATGGTGGTACGCCTGTCCACAATCTCGAGCAGCTTATCATTTGGAATCACTATCAGCGTATCTACATTGTCTTTAATCTTCTCAATACCGGCCAGCGCATTGGTCATACGCGCCTTCGCCTCAAAACGGAAAGGCTTCGTCACAACGCCGACGGTCAAAATCCCCATGTCCTTCGCAAGCTTGGCCACCACAGGAGCTGCGCCTGTCCCGGTGCCGCCGCCCATACCGCAGGTGACAAACACCATATCCGCGCCCTTTAAAGCCTGTGTAACCTCCTCGGAGCTTTCCTCCGCTGCCTTTTCACCGATCTCCGGCTTCGCACCCGCTCCAAGTCCCTTGGTAAGCTTTTCACCGATCTGCAGCAGTCTGGTCGCTCTGCAAAGCTGCAAAGCCTGTTTATCCGTATTGATCCCGATAAACTCTACACCGTCTATTTCTTCATCTATCATTCTATTTACAGCGTTATTGCCCGCACCGCCGACACCAACGACGATAATCTTCGCAGCGGACTCCGCTTCATTCGACTTAATCTCCAGCAAGGTGTTTCCTCCTTCTACTTCCACATGCTCCGTGCACAATCATATACTTTATCATATAATTATTTTCCGAACTTAGCAAGCCATTTTTTTCTTTTTGTCCCGTTTGCGCCGATTTTGTTATTTTCCTCCCACGCCTTTCCCTTGCCGTCTGCTGACGGGGCAGGCGCGAAAATGCTCGTATTATGGCGCCTTTAATCCTGCTCAAAGCTGTATGTCTTCGTGTCTTCGCTGTATTCACGCATATCTAAAGTACCACTTTTTCCCAGCAGATCAGGAAGAATATACTGCAATTTCATAATCTTTTCGTCAATGTCTTTGTTCTCCCCCAGCGCAATCTTCGCTTCCCCGAAATACAACGTCACCTCATAGGCGCTGTTGAAATAGATCCGGTCCGCCGTGAGGGAATACTTGGCGAGCTGCTGGGTGATATTCAAAATCTCGTCGAAAAGCTCCGGCTTGTCCACCGGCAGCGGCTCATGCAGGATCACATGGTCGAAAGAAAGCCCCGTCACCTGCGGGATTCCGGCGGTTTCCTCCATGGAAGTCTCCACCACTATACCGTCTTTATCAAAATACACAAAGCGCCCCAGATATCTGACATAGCCCGCCAGCGCTTTCTCGTAAACCGTAATCCGGATTGTGTCTTTCGCCTCGATGTCCACGTCCATCGTCTCGATAAAAGGAACGCCCTCGATTCCCTTATCACGGTATTTCAGGGAAAGAAGCAGGGAGTTATCCCCGAATCTTCCCCCCATAACCATCTCCATGATCTCCTCATTCGTGTAGTGAATGCTGCCGTCCACATGAACCGTCGTCACTTTGTAATTGTTAATGATATAAACAAATGCGCCGGTCGCGAGAAAGAGGAGCGAGAAGAGAACCGCCAGCACAATGCCCGCCCGCTTCGCCTTGCCGAACCGGAGTTTTTCCGGCTTCTCCTCGCGCTTTCTCTCCCTGCGCTTCTTCTTTTTCGGCTCCTGCACATCCCCATTCTTAATCAGCCGCAGATTCGGATTCGTCTTTTTTTTCTTTTTTACGGTTTTCTTATCGCTCATCTGCAAACCTCATTTTCCCACAGCACAAGGAGTGCGGAGAATGCTTATTCCAGCCGCTCTCATCCCATACGGAGAATGCCGTATTTCAGGCATTCTCTCGAGTGAAACATAGAACTTCTTAGCGAAGCAGCCATTGCTGCTGAGCTTTAGAAGTTCTTTTCACTCTATGCCAGTTCAATATCCGCCCCCAGCTCCCGCAGGCTCCTTGTGATATCCTCATACCCACGGTCGATATAATGGCGGTTTGTCACAATACCCGTGCCCTCCGCCGCAAGCGCAGCCACGATAAGCGCAGCCCCGCCCCGAAGTTCTTTCGCCTCCACTATGGTGTTACAAAGCCTCGTGCCTGCACGGACGCAGGCGCAGTTTCCCTTCACCCGGATGTCGGCTCCCATTTTCACAAGCTCGGGCACGATCCGGAACCGGTTCTCAAAAACCGTCTCCTCAATCTGCCCGCCCTGCCCGGACAAGGCCATAACCGCCATGAAAGGGGACTGTAAATCCGTGGGAAATCCCGGATAGACCGCGGTCACCAGATTCTCCCCGAGTCTGCGGCATGCCCTGCCCTCCACCAGAAGACCCTCCGGCGACGGCCGCAAATGTACGCCCATATTCTCCGCGCAGGCAATCACGCTCTCCATCTGGCAGCAGGGCGCATCCTCCAGAAAGACACGACCGCCTGCACACATACAGGCTGTCAGATATGTGCCGGCAACGATCCTGTCCGCCGGCACACGGAATCGCACCGGACACAGCTTTTTCACCCCTTCTATCACCAGCCGGTCCGTCCCCGCACCGTTTATCTTACCGCCTGCGCTTACCAGAAATTCGCACAGCGCCTGTATCTCCGGCTCTCTGGCCGCCGGATGGATCACCGTCTCCCCCTCCGCCAGAACCGCCGCTAAAATCAGATTTTCCGTCACACCCACACTGACGAAGGGCAGTTCGTGCACCGCACCGTGAAGCCGGCACGCTCTGGCACAGAACTCCTCCGGCCCTTCCATAATCTCCACACCCATGCGCTGCAGCGCGCACAAATGCAGGTCAATAGGCCGCTTCCCGATCACGCAGCCTCCGGGATATTCCATGGCAACCTCACCCATCCGGGCAAGCAATGCGCCCAGAAGCATAATCGAGGACCGCATCACCCCCACAGAATCGGCCGGCATATCGCACTCGGCCACCCTGCACGTATCAATGCGGATCACGTCCGCCTTTCTGCAGACCCGGCATCCCAGACTTTCCAATAGCCGCAGCATATGGTACACATCGGAAATGTCCGGGCAGTTTACAATCTCACAGGTACCGTCTATCAAAAGTGTCGCCGCCAGAATCGGCAGCGAGGCATTTTTTGACCCTTGTATCTTCGTCTGTCCCGAGAGACAGTTTCCACCATAGATACGAACAGCGTCCATAAACTTACCTCTGTTTCAATTATGACCTATTCTATCTATATGGATTTTCGACAAAAAATTATCTTGTCCTCATAAATCTTTTAGCCGTATTCCTTTGGCCACGCTTAACGTCATCCCGATTTCAATCAGCAAAAACATGACGGAAGACCCGCCGCAACTGATAAAC
>ERZ808037.711-NODE-711-length-27535-cov-5.029827_pt1 | contig 27535 bp, 23 predicted proteins | sample MGYA00380190_ERZ808037 | MGnify/ENA primary metagenome ERZ808037 (study PRJEB31490, sample SAMN06133399) | mouse gut metagenome | isolation source: J9 | host: mice | place: China: Chengdu | collected 2015-05 ...
TGGTTTGCGCGGTAATGTACATCTTTATCACCTCCAGTCAAAATTTAAAAGAACGGTTTCCCTGGCAGGAAATGAACCGTCCTTTTCATAAACCTTAAATCGTAAGTTTTATAATGTTTGGTATTTTGTGTTGCATTTTTGTGTTGCATGTGCTATACTCTAACAGTCAATTTCCTGCATTTGTGTGCAGTCGAAAAATAATAAAAATACTTTAAAACCCTGTAACTATCAGTGTTTCATTGGTTTTGTGGGATTTTATGAAAATCTTAGGCACCGGTTCGCCTCCGGTCGCCGGCATAAAAACCTTTGAGAAATCAAGGGTTTTTTTCTTTTACATTGTTGATATTGTTGATATTGTATTTTTGTTGCTGTTCACATAGGTCTGTGCACCCGTTGCTGTGAACATGTGAACAGTAATGTATTTTTGAAACAGAAGGTGAAAGGAGCATCTGAACATGGAAAGGAAAATTACGGATACGATTTATTATGCAGGAGTAAAAGATACCACATTGGATTTGTTTGAAGGGCAATATCCTATACCGGATGGCGTTACGTATAATTCTTACGTTATTATGGACGAGCAGACGGTGATTATGGACACCGTGGATCACAGGGCTGCCGGGGAATGGCTGGAGAAGGTAAAAGCTGTTCTTGGAACGAAAACACCGGATTATCTGGTGATTTCCCATATGGAACCGGATCATGGCGGAAGTATTCAGGTTCTGACGGAAGCTTATCCGCAGATGAAGCTGGTGGGCAACAGTAAGACATTCCAGATGCTGGAACAGTTTTTTACAATTGATAACCTGGAGAATCGGAAAGTAGTTGTTAAAGAAGGAGATTCTTTAGAACTGGGAAGCCATGTTCTGAAATTTTTTATGGCACCCATGGTGCACTGGCCGGAAGTTATGGTGACTTATGAGGAAAGTGAAAAAGTTCTCTTTTCTGCAGACGGTTTTGGCACATTCGGCATATCGCCTGAAGAGGGAGAATGGATAAAAGATGCACGCCGTTATTATTGTAATATTGTGGGAAAATACGGCGCACCTGTACAGGCCCTGCTGAAAAAGGCATCCGCCCTGGATATTGCTGTTATCTGTCCGCTTCACGGCCCGGTGTTAAAGGAAAATTTGGGATATTACCTTGAAAAATATGCTATCTGGAGCAGCTACCGCCCGGAAGAAGAGGGAATCCTTATTGCCTGCGCTTCCATTCACGGCCATACAAAGAAAGCGGCAGAGAAGCTGGAGGAACTTTTAAAGGCCAGGGGGGCAAATGTCGAATTTATTGATTTAACCCGCACAGACTTATCCAGGGCTGTAGAAGCAGCTTTTCGCTACAGTAAGCTGGTTCTGGCAGCTTCAACCTATGACGGCGGTGTTTTCCCGCCTATGGAAGATTTCCTCCATCATTTAAGTGCTAAGGCGCTTCAGAACCGCAAGGTTGCTCTTATGGAAAATGGTTCCTGGGCTCCTCTTGCCTTAAAGACAATGAAGGGGATTTTGGAAAAAATGAAAAATCTTTCTTTCTGCGAGAACAGCATTACGATAAAATCTGCAATGAACGAGGAGAATATCCGGCAGATGGAGCAATTGGCAGAAGAACTGTTAAAAGACTGAAAAAATTAAATAAAAATCAGCCTGAAAAAACGGTATACGGTTTCGGATTGGCTGCTGCAAAACTATGTGGTCGGCAGCTTAACCATCCGAAAAAAGTATACCGTTTAATATTGTTCCGGAAAATGTTTTGTGTCATCGGGAGTGTAGCGGATGATATCTTCTGGACGGCAGTCTAACAGCTGACAGAGGTAGTCTAAGGTGTGTATAGTAATATTCCGTCCCTGCCGCAGGCTGTCTAAAGTTCCTTTAGAAAATCCGTAAGTATTAATGAGGCAGTAGGTCGTAATTCTTTTTTCTTTTAAGGTCTTGAAAAACGGTTCATAAGTTATCATAAGTAGAAGTACTGCCTCCTTTCTTTCGTATTTAAGCCGCCCGATTCCCCGCGCAAGAATGACCGGATTTTTTGTCCGTGTATTTAAGTACATAAAGCATAACAGGGAAAACCAGGAAATCACAATCCCTATATCTCGGGTATAAAAAATAGAGATTGGTAATACACTATATTTCTGCCTTGTATTCTGTCTGTGTTTGTACTATAATGAAAATCTGAAATAGAAATAAGAGGAAAAAAAAAAAAAAAAGCAGAGAAACCAGAGAGGATTTAAACTGGAAATGTCACGGTTGTGGCTGCTGTTGCTTGTGCTGTGGATAGCACTGATTTTCGGACATTCCCTGACCCCGGCAGAACTTTCCAGTAAAGAGAGCGGTTGGGTGATGGACTGTCTTTTGAAGCTTCTGGGGGTGTTCGGAAGTAAAGGAAGCTGGCTTACGGGATACATTGTCCGCAAGGGTGCACATTTTACGGAGTATTTTATCTTCGGTGTGCTGCTGATACAAAATTTTTACGGACTTTGGCAGGATTTTGGCCGGAAGCGGGGAGGATTTAGGCAAAACCGCCTGGAAAAAATTTTTCCCCTGATGTTTGCCGTGCTGGCTGTACCATTTTTGGATGAAACGATACAATTGTTTGTTGATGGGAGAGCGGGACAGATTTCCGATGTGTGGCTGGATGTCAGCGGAGCCGTCTGCGGGATTTTATTTCGTAAGGCAGCGGCTGTTTTGCTTAAAAAACGGTCCGGATTGTTTCGCCTTCGCCGCAGAGAGAAAACAGCAGGAGGAAAGCCTTGGCGCAGATGACCAATTATCTTTTGACCCTTCAGTATGACGGGACAAGGTATGACGGATGGCAGAAACAAAAACAAAGCAGCAGGACGATCCAGGGAAAGCTAGAATCTGTATTGACGGAATTTGTTCAAACTCCGGTGGAAGTCCATGGTTCAGGAAGAACAGATGCGGGGGTACATGCCTTAGGGCAGACAGCCAGTGTTAAGCTTCCCGGATTTTTTAAGAAAGAAGAACTTTTAACCTATCTTAATCATTATCTGCCGGAGGATATCCGTGTGCTGTGTGCAGAAACAGTAACAGACAGCTTTCATGCCCGTCTTTCGGCGATTCGCAAAACCTATGCCTATCATGTGGATACCGGGAGTAAAAAAGATGTATTTGAGAGAAAATATGTCTATGGTTTCCCTTTTCCTCTTGACAGAGAAGCGATGGAACAGGCATCGCGGTATTTAACGGGAACCCATGATTTTAAGAGTTTCTGCGGCAATAAAAAGATGAAAAAATCGACAATCCGCACGCTGGAGAATATTTGCATCCGGGAACAGAACGGACGTTTTACGTTTGTCTATACGGGAAATGGGTTTCTCCAGTATATGGTCAGGATTTTGACCGGAACCCTGATGGAAGTTGGGCTTGGTCGAAAAAGCCCTGTGTGCGTGAAAGAAATTCTTGCGGCAAAGGATCGAAGCGCCGCCGGATTTACAGCGCCTCCAGAAGGGCTTTTCTTAGTATCCGTAGAGTATTCTATGGAGGAAATGATGTCACGGTGTGGTTACAATAGAAAACAGTCAGTGTGCAAAAAGCCCGGATAAAAAAATTATCGGTTCATGCAATAAGTTCAGGGGCTGCTGCATTAACTAAGTAGGAAAGGAATTCCATTCCATGGTATTATTGGGAGCCTTACATTTTCCTGAATCACCGGAGAATTCTTCCCTTGTGGAGGATTCATTGCTGCAGCAGGTGGCAGAAGGAAACCAGGAAGCATTTCAGCAACTATATCAGCATACCGATCGAGCGGTATACGGTTTTATCTTATCAGTTGTAAAAAATCCCCAGGATGCAGAAGAAATCATGCAGGAAACTTATATGAAGGTATGGACTTCTGCCCCCTCGTATCAGGCCCAGGGAAAGCCGTTAGCCTGGATATTTACCATTGCCCGGAATTTATGTTATATGAAGTTCCGTGAACAGAAGCACCAGGCAGATATCGGCTTTGATGATCTGGAAGGTACAGAGCAGGGGGAGATCTGCCCGCAGATTGAGCAGGCAGCAGATAAACTGGTGTTAAAGGCGGCCTTAGAGCAGTTAAAAGAGGAAGAACGGCAGATTGTACTGCTGAAGAATTCTTCCGGATTAAAACACAGAGAGATTGCCCAGGTGATGAAGATGCCGCTGGCTACGGTATTATCCAAGTATAACCGGGCGATGAAAAAGCTGGAACAATATTTAAGAGAGGAGTGAGGTGCGTGGAGCAAAGTGACGAGAAACTTAATTTTACCAGGCAGGAAATTGAACAGCACCTGCAGTCAGCGTTAGCGGCTGCTACTCCGAATGTATGGGAAAAATTAGATTTAAGCGTCCCTCAGGATAAGCCGCAGAAGGTTTCTAAAGTTTTGCGGCTGGAGCGAAGGCTGCGCCGTGCGGGCTGTGCGGCGGCCTGTATCTGTCTTCTGGCGGGGGGCGGGATTTACCACTATGAATATATGCAGGTGGATTCTGTCATAGGCATAGATGTTAATCCAAGCCTTCGGATTTCGCTGAACCGAAGAGAGAAGGTGCTGAAAGCCGAAGCATTAAATCCGGACGGTGAAATTGTACTGGATAAAAAGCTTCAGGGAGAAAGCCTGGAATCTGCACTGGGTCAGGTGGTGGATTCTCTGGTTGAAAAAGGGTATTTAAAAGAAGGGCAGAAGGAACAGGCCATTCTGGTGTCGGTATCGGGCAAGAATAAGAAAAAAGCCGAAAAAGTTAAGACGGAGGCAGCAGCAAATGTGGAGGACTCCATTGCCCAAAAGCAGGTAAGCGCCGTGGTCTATGACCAGACCATTCAGGTGACAAAGGAACTTGAAGAACTGGCGCAGTCCTATCAGGTTTCCGTGGGAAAAGCCAGTTTTATCGAGCAGCTTGTTCAGGAAAATGAAAGTTTAAGCCAGGATGTTCAGGCTTCCTATACATGGATGATGAATCAGTCGATGGAGTCCATTACACAGGAAATCAGTGAAAATGAATATTCCGTCAGCGAACAGGTGAACGTTATCCAGGTAGAGCCGGCAGCCGGTGCTTCAAAGTCAAAGCGCGATAAGCCTTCCCGCGTGGAAATGGATACAAAATCCGTTCGGGAAGATGAAGAAACGCAAAAGGAAAGAGAAAACACGTCCGGCAGCGGGCGGGAAGAAGAGCATTCTTTAACAAAAGAAGAGGACAGGTTAGAAGCCGGAGAAGCAGACGGGGCAAAGGAACAAACCGGGGATGAGGATAAGGACAGCCGGGAAAAATCCAAACAGCCTGCCGGGCAGAAGGAAACCGAAGCAGAAGATAGCCGGAAAGATAAGCAGAACCGGGAAGATGCAGATGCAGATAAAGATAAGGCAAATCCGGAAGACCGTGTAAGCAAAGGACAGGATGCTGAAGAGGAAGGACAAAACACCAAAGGGGAAGCTACATCATCTACGGTCGGGGCAGAGAATCCGGGTAAGGAAACGGCTGAAGCAACATCTGGCGAAACGACTGAAAGTGCAGACATGGCAGAAGATGAACCGGAAATTACGCCGGAAGATAAAGCGGATAGTGAAAAAGGGCATCCGGAAGAAACCATAGCAGATGAAACGCCGAGAATACCATTGGTCGAGTACAGTCAGCCGGTGAAGGACAGGGAAGAGCAGGAAGATCTGGTCGTAGGCAGTAATTTGTTCAACGGAGATTCTTCCAATCAAGAAGAGGGTGTGATGGAGAATCTTCGCCCGGAAGACGGCAGCGGGGATGTTAAAGCGCCCGAAAATCCGGAAGCCGGAGAAAATACGCAGGAAAGCACAGAAAGCCCGGAAGCCGGAGAAAATACGCAGGAAAGCACAGAAAGCCCGGAGGCCGGGGAAAATACGCAGGAAAGCACAGAAAGCCCGGAGGCCGGAGAAAACGAGCAGGAAAGCGCAAAAAGCCCGGAGGCCGGAGAAAATACAGAGGAATCCGCTGAAAATCAGAAAACGGATGAGCGGGAAGATAGAGAAGTTTCGGAGGAAGCAGGCAGTCAGGAAGTAAACCATCAGGAGAGTGTAGAAAATTCAGAGGAAACGGTTAAGAGCCAGGAAACTGCTAAAAACCCGGAAACCGGAGAAAACCCGGAAGACGCCGCTAAAGACCAGGAAAGCGCAGCAGATTCGGAAGGGATAGAAAAAGGTCAGGAACCGGACAGCCATAAAACCGATAATCAGGAAACCAGCAAGCAGAAAACCGATGATCAGGAAACCAGTAATCAGGAAATAAACAAAAATCCGGAAGAAACCGCTAAACTCCAGGAAGCAGGCAGAGAAGAAACCCGGGAGGAAAAAGCGGGAGAAGAACAGCAGAAGGAAGGAAACCTTACGGCAACACAGATTATTCGGGTAAAGGTGGAGAAAAAGGAATGGAAGGAGCCGGAAAAACCGGTATTAGCCTCGCAGTTTCTTGGATTTTCCCATCGCCGCCTCCTGAGCAGGGGACCTGGGGCCTTTGATTTTATTGTTGTCAATCCGGAAGAGTTAATGGCTAAAAAGAAACATTCCAAAGAACTGTCAGAAGAGGAAGTGAATGAGGATCAGGAATGGGACGAGGACACAGAAACCGACAAGGAAGGTAACGAGCGTTTTCCGGAAGCAGAGGAAGAGGAAGCATTCGGGGAAACTGCGGAGGAATGGGAAGCAGAGATGGGCGAGTGGCTGCACTTTGGCCCGGGTTATCTTGAACGGAAAGAATAGATAAAAACAAGAGAGCAATATGCACAAAGAGAAGACTATTTTTTGTTTGTGCATATTGCTTTGTTTTTTTCTATCAATCTCCTGTTTTTTGTCTGCAATGGAAGGAAAAGTTAAAATTTAGTAAAAAAAGGGAAAACTTTATGGTGAAACTATGTAAAATATAAATGAATTGGATAAAATTGTGAAAACTTCTCTAAACAAATCACATAATTCCATAAAGCGATCACATAATTCCATGTACGATACTGTGCAAATTTTTTATAATATACCCATCAAATGCAACGAAAATGACAAATAAAGTGGTTTTGGGTGCATGGTTTTTTAAAAAACTCCATAAAATCATGGAGTAAAAGTCAACAAAAGGAATAATGTTGCAAATAAAAAACGGAGGTGTTTTATGAAAAAGAAACTTTTATCAACAGCATTAGCAGGAATCATGGTTATGTCGTTAGCTGCCTGCGGCGGCGGTGGCGGGAACTCCGGCGGCGGAAGTGCCGATGGCGGTGACGCAGCAGGGGGGGCATCTTCCGGCGGCGATAAGGGAGGCACCATCACCGTAGCAATTTGGGATAACGGACAGAAGGCCGGCTTAGATCAGATTATTGCCGACTACACAGCAGCTACAGGAAACAAGGCAGAGATTCAGGTTATCACATGGGATCAGTATTGGACACTTTTGGAGGCGGGTGCTTCCGGCGGCGATATGCCTGATGTATTCTGGATGCATTCCAATGAAGTTCAGAAATACATGGAAAACGATATTCTTATGGATTTAACCGACCGTATCGCTTCCAGCGAGAAGCTGGAAATGGATAAATTCCCGGAGGACATCAAGAACCTGTATTCCTGGAACGGAAAAACCTATGCAATTCCCAAGGACGTAGATACGATTGCCCTGTTCTACAACAAGACCATGTTTGACGAAGCCGGCCTTTCTTATCCTGATGATTCCTGGACCTGGGATGATTTCTATGATGCAGCAGTAAAGCTGACCAAGGAAGACGGAAGCCAGTACGGTACGGCAATGAACCCATCCAATGAGCAGGACGGCTGGATGAATATTATCTACAGCATGGGCGGAAAGGTTCTGACCGACGACAAGAAGGCATCTGGATTTGATGATCCGAATACAATTAAAGCTATGGAATTCGTGCAGAAGTTAGTTGACAATGTAATGCCTCCGGCAACCGTTATGGCTGAAACCGGTACGGACGTATTATTAGGCTCCGGCAAGATTGCTATGTTAAGCCAGGGTTCTTGGATGGTTCCTCAGTTTAAAGAGCATGAATACATTTCCGCAAACTGTGATGTAGCCGTTCTTCCTAAAGACCCGACAACAGGAAACAGAGTTTCCCTGTACAATGGTTTAGGCTGGGCAGTTAGCGCCAAGACCAAAAACCCGGATGCAGCCTGGCAGTTAGTTGAGTGGTTTGGAACCAAGGATATGCAGTTAAAGCAAGCACAGCTCGGTGTTACCATGGCAGCTTACGATGGCGTATCGGATGAATGGAAGAACAATACCGATAAGTTTGACTTACAGCCATTCCTGGATATGCGTGAGAATATCGTGTTCCGTCCGTCCACAAGAGCAACCTTAACCTGGTGGAACCCAATGTGTGAAACCTTTAAGGAAGCCTGGAACGGAAATATGCCGATGGCAGATGCCTGTGCACAGGTAACCCAGCAGATGAACGAGGCGATTTCGGCTGAGTAATCCCACAGAAGCAGTTGACAATGGTAGAATTTAACCGGTGTACAGTACAAAAATACATAGGATACAGTGCACCGGATAAAAGGAAGAAAATAAAATTAAGAAGCAGGTGTTTGCAGACTGTCGGCCAAGAACGATGCAGGCAGTCCGTAAACGGCCTTAAATGAGCAGGAGGGATAAGGAAAAATGAAATGGACGAGTCGTCAGAAAAATGAATGTATCTGGGGCTGGGCATTTATCTTGCCAACCATGATTGGATTGATTGTACTGAATATCTATCCCATTTTTAAGACCATCATTGAAAGTTTTTATAAAACGGGCGATTTCGGTAAGGGAAATACCTTTATCGGACTGGCGAACTATCAGAAGATTTTGGGTGACCCGGAAATTTGGCAGGCTTTGCTGAATACCTTTAAATATGCGATTGTAGAAGTTCCCTTCTCGATTGCCATTGCCCTGGTGCTGGCTGTATTGTTAAACCGCAAGATGATCGGCCGCGCTGCTTACCGTACCATCTTTTTCCTGCCGATGGTAGCCGCTCCTGCAGCTATCGCTATGGTTTGGAGATGGTTGTATAACTCTGAATTTGGTTTGTTAAACCACATGCTCGGAACCAAGACCAACTGGATTTCCAATCCAAGTATTGCCGTATTTGCGGTAGCCGTTATCGGTGTATGGTCAATTTTAGGTTATAACATGGTGCTTTTCCTGGCTGGTTTGCAGGACATTCCAAAGGATTATTATGAAGCATCCAGTATTGACGGCGCAAATGGTATTTATCAGTTCTTTAACATCACCATCCCGCTGTTATCCCCCACGATTTTCTTCGTAGCAATCACCAGAGTTATCGGCGGCCTGCAGGTATTCGACTTAATCTTCATGGTTATGGATAAGAATAACCCGGCGCTCTACAAGACACAGTCCCTGGTATACTTATTCTATCAGGAATCTTTCGTTAATAACAATAAAGGTATGGGATCTGCCATCGTTGTATTCCTGCTGATTATCATTATGATTATCACAGTAATCCAGATGCAGGCGCAGAAGCACGTTTACTACAATTAGGAGGTTTAAATTATGGAAAGTATGCAGCAAAAACAGAGAATGACCGCAGCAGGCATCCATATCCTGTTGATTTTAGTATCCATTACCATGCTGGTACCCTTTGTATGGATGGCATTGACGGCATTTAAGACCATTACCGAATCGACTTCCGTTGATCCCTTTGTTATTTTCCCAAGCAGCTGGAAGACGGACAATTTCGCTACCGTAATTAATAACATGAATTTCCCGGTACTGTATGTCAATACGCTCCTGTTAATCTTAGGCCGTGTTGTCTGTGCCGTACTTACGGCAACCATGGCTGGCTATGCATTTGGCCGTCTGGAGTTTCCGGGACGAAACCTGATGTTCTCTCTTGTTATGTTCCAGATGATGGTTCCCGGACAGATCTTTATTATCCCGCAGTACTTAATGGTCAGCAGTCTGGGCGTTCTGGACACAATCTTTGCTTTGATTTTCCCAGGTATGGTAACGGCATTCGGAACCTTCCTGTTAAGACAGACCTACATGAGCCTTCCGAGAGATTTGGAAGAAGCAGCAAGACTGGACGGCTGCAATATCGGTCAGACCTTCCTGTTTATCATGGCTCCGCTTACCCGTTCCGGTATGGTATCTCTGGGCATTTTTACTGCAGTATTTGCGTATAAAGACCTGATGTGGCCTTTAATCTGTAATCGTAATGTAATGCCGCTTTCCGCAGCATTGGCAAAGATGCAGGGACAGTATACCAATAACTATCCGCAGTTGATGGCCGCTTCTTTGTTAGCATGTATCCCAATGATCGTTCTGTATTTGATTTTCCAGAAGCAGTTCATCGAAGGTATTGCTACCTCTGGCGGTAAGCTGTAAGAAAAAAACATCCCCGCCGGGTTTTTCGGCGGGGATTCTTGCCTTAATCTTTGTTCTAAAAGCTGATGGTAAAACCGGCAGTTTACTAAGTTGGATATTTTTTCATGAAAGGGTGCAAAAGGCTTATGCCCGGCGTTCGTTCCGGTAATTCTGCGGGCTGCATCCAAATCTGGTTTTAAATGTTTTTGAGAAGGTGAGCGGGTTGTCATAACCTACGGAGGAAGCAATTGTTTTGACAGGCAGGTTGCTTTCCGCCAGAAGCTTTGCACTTTCTTCCATCCTGAAGTTGAGCAGGTATTCCTGGGGAGAAACGCCTGTCAACTTCTTGAAGATGGAAGTTAAATATGAACGGTTAATTCCTATATAGTCCGCCAGCTCGGAAACACTGGTCTGCGCATAGTTTTTGTGAATGTAATCTATGGCATGTGCCACATAAATCTTGGGTGAATAGTCGTAATGAATGGTTTGCGGATAGCATTGGGTACTGTGAGATTCTACCAAAAGGCCGATAATCGAATAAAGAATACCAATTCGTTTAAGCTCATTGGCGTAGGTCAGTTCGGGAATACTTAAAATTTCTTCAACAAGGGTGGAAAAAGAGTCCGGTTTGACGATGGAGTCGCGGACATAAATTCCCTTGGGAAAACCTGCTTTTTCCATAAACGCAGAAGCTTTCACACCGTCAAATTGAATCCAGGAGTAAGACCAGGGTGTATTTTTATCGGCCCAGTAGGTAAACTCGATTCCCGGCTGGAGCAAAAAAATCTGTCCTCTGGCAAGGCGCGTGGTTGTTCCGTCAACTGCCAGATAGCCGCCTCCCGAGGTGATAAAGTGAAGATGCCAGCCATTTCTTGTGTAAGGCCCAATGACCTTTGGACTGTCAAAATGTTCTTCTCCGCAGCAGATGATGTAAAGATCATTGGTCTGGCGGAGGTCGTAATCCAGAACCCGGTAATTCGCTGTTGCGAAAAATCCAATCTTTCGTTCGATTTCCATAAAATCCCCCCTTTTTTTGACATTTTTTGGTGTATTGCTTATTGTTTGCATAAATTGAACTAATTAAAATTATAATTCTTTTGTAGAAAAAATTCAATCTTTTTTTGATGAATTCGGGAAGGGATTCGGAAGAGGAATCTCAGGCAAAGTGTTTCCTTTTTCCTTTCTTGTCGATCCGACATAAAACCATTTGGAAAAAACAAAAAGCTATTGAAAAAAACAGTGATGATGATAGAATGAAGCTTACAAAATAGCTGGACTAAGATTCCGGCAGACGTAGGAGAAGAATAGATATGGCAATTTTGTTTAATCAAGAAACACAGGTATTCACTTTACAGACAAAAAACTCTGCCTATCAGATGAAGGTAGCTGATTACGGCGTACTCCTTCACCTTTATTATGGAAAGCGCATTGACGACTGCGACTTGTCCTATTTGATTCAGCGTACCGATCGCGGGTTCTGCGGAAACCCTTATGAAATGCAGACAGACAGGACATTTTCTCTGGACTATTTTCCACAGGAATACTCCTGCTTCGGCATCGGCGATTATCGTACCGACTGCGTAAAGATTATAAATGCCAACGGAAGCTGCGCGGTGGATTATCGTTATCATTCCTACCGTATAGAAGAGGGGAAGTACAGCCTTCAAGGGCTTCCGGCATTTTACGGGGATAAAACCCAGGGAGAAACGCTGGTTATTGAAATGGAAGATAAAAACACGGGGATGAAGCTTGAACTGCTCTACGGCATCCTGTCTGAAGCCGATATGATTACCCGTGCGGCAAGGATTATCAATGATTCCACGGAAACCATCCATGTGATGCGGGCGATGTCCATGTGTCTGGATTTCCCTAATGATCAGCTTGACTGGGTGCATTTTTACGGCAAGCACACGATGGAAAGGGAATTTCAGCGAAGCCGCTTAATCCACGGGCGGCAGTCGATCTGCTCGGAACGCGGGACATCCAGTCATCAGCACAATCCTTTTGTGATTCTCTGTGATCCGATGACGTCGGAGGACTGGGGCGAGTGCTACGGCTTTGGCCTGGTGTACAGCGGTTCTTTCCTGGCTGAGGCCGAGGTGGATCAGTTTCACCAGCCGCGCCTTGTGATGGGGATTTCTCCGGAAGAATTTAACTGGCAGCTAAAGCCCGGCGAGAGCTTCCTGACACCGGAAGCTGCCATGGTTTATTCGGAGGAAGGCTTTACCGGTATTTCCCATAAGTTTCATTATGCCATTACTAACCATCTTCTCCGCGGGGAATGGAAGGATAAACGCCGTCCCATCCTGATCAATAACTGGGAGGCAACCTACTTTGACTTTAACCGGGACAAGCTTTTGGAGATTGCCAGGGCAGCGAAGAACGTAAACATTGAAATGCTGGTGCTGGACGACGGCTGGTTTGGAAAGCGTGACAGCGATTTCAGCGGCCTTGGCGACTGGATTGTGAATGAAAAGAAGCTTGGCGGAACGTTAAAGGCTCTGGCGGAGGATATTAATGCCATGGGGCTGAAGTTCGGTCTGTGGTTTGAACCGGAGATGATTTCCGAGGACAGCAACCTCTACCGCGAGCATCCTGACTGGGCACTGAGAATTCCCGGACGTCCGGGAAATGTGGCAAGAAGCCAGTTCGTCCTGGATTTCTCCCGCCCGGAGGTCGTGGACGGGATTCAGGAGATGATGTTTAAGATTCTTGATGAAGTGAATATCGAGTATGTAAAATGGGATTTTAACCGCAGTATTTCCAACTACTTCTCTTCCGGCCTTCCCGTGGAGCGCCAGGGGGAGATTGGCTACCGCTATATGCTGGGACTGTATCGGTTTTTGGAGAATTTAATTACCTGCTATCCCTACATCCTGCTGGAAGGCTGCAGCGGGGGCGGCGGAAGATTTGATCTGGGCATGCTGTATTACAGCCCGCAGATCTGGTGCAGCGACGATACGGATGCCATTGAGCGCTTAAAGATTCAGTACGGAACCTCCTTCTGTTACCCGATTTCCACGGTTGGGTCGCATGTATCTGCCTCGCCGAATCACCAGACCAGAAGAAGAACGCCGTTAGAAACCAGAGGAACCGTGGCGATGGCGGGAAGTTTTGGATATGAGCTGGACTTAAGTCAGATGACCGAGGAAGAGCAGGATATAATCCGGCATCAGGTAGAGGAATATAAGCAGTACTATGACCTTATCCATAACGGGAAGTATTACCGCTTAAGCAGCCCGTATGAGGACTGCAGGGCAACTGCCTGGGCCTTTGTGTCTGAGGATAAAAAAGAGTGCCTGTTCTGCGCCGTGATGACAAAATTACAGGCGAATCCTGACGCGGTGATTATTAAATTAAAGGGCTTAGAGCCTAAGCGGCGGTATCGGATGGGAGATAAGGTGTATACGGGAGAAGCCCTGATGTATGGCGGATATCTGCTCCCGATTCCGGAAGAAGAGTATCCGTCCTGGAGGGTTTATTTCAGGATGGAGGAGTAAGCGGAAAATAAATTTTAGGAAGTAAATTTTTAGAAAGAATTTTAGAAAGAATTTTTGAATAATACTTGACCAACGGGCATAATTGGTGTATAATATGCTCGTTGTGTTGATGGGCTATCGCCAAATGGTAAGGCAACGGACTCTGACTCCGTCAGTTCAAGGTTCGAATCCTTGTAGCCCAGCGCAGAGAACTTTCCGTTATTGGAAGGTTCTTTTTTTTGTGTTTTGAAGTTCAGGCAGCAGAGGAAAGTGGTAGAGTTGAGGATTTAACCTGGAAATGAAAAGAAGGTACACTTACTGACGAATACCATTGTTGACGGCTATATGATTGATGCAAGCGGATGCTGGATGGTGAATGGGGTTTAGCAGTTTAGATAAAAACGGTTTTGGCTAAACTTTTCGTGCCAAATATTGTATTTTTCGTGCAAATAGCATATAATGTAATTACTAGCAGGAAAGGAGATGGTCATATGGCTGGTTCTACTACAAATATCAGTATCCGCATGGATTCAGAACTGAAAGCACAGGCTGACAGGCTGTTCGGGGAGCTCGGCATGAACCTGACAACGGCATTCAATATTTTTGTTCGTCAATCTCTCCGTGAGGGGCGGATTCCTTTTGATATTTCTCTCAATCAGCCTAACAGTGAAACGGTTGCCGCTATGCTGGAGGCAGAAAGGATTGCGAAAGATCCGACAGTAAAGGGGTATACCGATCTGGACGAATTGTTCGCAGACTTGAAAACATGAGAAATGCAAAATATACAGTTAAAACCACTACACAATTCAAGAAAGACTATAAACTGGCCATAAGGCGTGGGCTTGATATTGAACTGTTGGAAAGTGTGATTTCAAACCTTGCTATGGGAATCCCTCTTCCAGAGAAAAACAGGGATCATGCTTTGTCCGGGAATTGGGCTGGACATCGTGAGTGCCATGTGCTGCCAGATTGGCTGCTTATCTACCGCATTGAAGATAATGTCCTGGTTCTGACCTTATCGCGTACCGGGTCACATAGCAATCTGTTTGGAAAATAATCTTTATCTGCCGCCGTATGGGGTGTTTCCTGTACGGCGGCTTTTTACAAGTTCTTTACTGCTGTTTTTTTGAGTTAGATTATTTTGAACGGATTATTTTATCCTGACTATTTGGTCATGGTATTTAGAAACGTGAGAAGAGCCTCCCTCTGTTCCAGATTAAGTTCATGGATATTGATCAGGAAAAAGAAACGGTAGAAAAATTTGCAGAAACGATTCCAAACATTGAAGTGTGCAGCCGGAAAATATCGGGAGTAAACTATGAAGATTACCGTTTGATGTACTGCAGTGAAAACGCTAAATTACCGAATGTGTTTATTTTAAAAAATGGTAATGTTAATTATGAAGCAAAAAATGGTTATATTATTACAGAAGAGATTTTCGTGGAAGAACTGAAAAAACTCGGCATAGAGCCCATGCTTCAAAAACTCGATATACCGATAAAGACTATTGATGGAAAAGAATATATGCTTTCCAGTATTAGTCGTTCACAGTGGTATAGTTACTTTAGAAGTGACAAAAGTGGAAAACAACAGGGTTTATGGAATATTTGATTTTACGGCATCGGATGATCGATATTATGATGATTTCCGCAAAGATGGAATACCGATCTATGAAGGAACATTTTATATTGAAGATTTTAAGTTCCGATTTGTTCATGATTTTATGGAAGATGCAGAGGTTTACTTGTTTTTTGATAGCGGAGTGGGCTGGATGATTCCCAAAGATAGGAAAAAATCCACTTCTGAGCCATCAGAAGAAGCTTCTGCAAAACCTGCTGCCGGTTCTGCTTTTGAACAATTTTCAATGTCATCTTCCGGAATTGAGGAAGAAGTTCTGAGAATAAGGAATGTATGGACAGAGAACCGGGAGGCGATAGCAAACGGAGAATTTGCCAAAGAACAGATAAACAGCAATACCACTATCTATTCTCTGGGAGGGGATATTCGGATGATTGAGATTTCCGGCAATGAAAACGGATTATCAACAAAAATGATCCAAATCGAAAATGGGAATCTTACATTTGCCTACTACGGAACAGCCCAGGGACAAGCGAGGTGTTATTTTAAAGACAATCATATGTTCCGCTGGGTACAAACAGATACAAATGGTCATGCAGTAACACATGATATGGAACTGGAGAATCCGGAATTTATCCGGCATGAGGAACAGATACTCAGTGATTTTTACGGACTGATTGATAACCAATAAATCCAGAAGAAACAAAAGAACTGCTGCAAAATCTCAATACAGCAGTTCTTTTTTCACTGGGCTACAAGGATTCGAACCTTGAAATGACGGAGTCAGAGTCCGTTGCCTTACCATTTGGCGATAGCCCATTATCTTGTTTTTCAGTCCTATGAGTGACTGTGAAAATCATTATACTTATCTTTTGGGGATTCGTCAAGTACTTTTTTGATTTTTTATGGTTTTTCAGCCCTTGTTTTTATTTTTTATAGCAGAAAATGATAATTCCATTCGTTTGATTGTAAAAAAATGTAAAAAACTGCAGAATAACGCAGGAAATTATGTTAAGATAACGATGTTGCCACTGCAAATGGCTGGACAGCGATAAGTAACGGGTAACCAGCCTATGGTTTAAGCCGCCATACCAAAAAAGGAATAGAACACCCCGGAGTAGCAGCTCCGGGGTGTTCGTTTTGTTCAGTGTGGATAATTGCTGTCTTTAATCCACCCATAGTATAACATATCCCATTTTGGTTTGCAATATTTTTTGTGTAATTTCAGGCGATTTCTCCCTTCCATGGTTACTGTTCACACGTTCACAGCAACAGGCAAGAATCCATGAAAATGACAGGGAATTCCTGTCACGGTAGATGACGAACTTGCTAAAGACCGTCCGCAGAGTAGACACTTAGCTGCCTGCAAGGGAGAATATGACCATCTATGAGGATGCAGTAAAGCAGTGATAAGCGCATTTGTTTTTGTCTGGATTGGGAGTATTCCTGCCAGCAATGGAACAGGTATTTATTTTAAATTCAGGAAAAAATGGAACAGGTAGTTATTTTTGGATGCAGGAAAATTAAAAAAATTAGAAGTTTTTCTGGAGTTGAAATGCTTTTTTTAACGCCCTGTGTGTTATACTCTAGTCAATCTACGAAGAAAGCGATCTGCTTTGCTTTATCGGCATTCTAAAATTTGTTTGACGAATGGATAGAAAGCCAGGCTTTTAAGGTGAGTTCTCGGAACATATTTTATTGAGAATCAGGGACTTTGATGTGCCAAAAAAGTGTAAACCAAAGTATACTTTAGTTGACACTCAAAGTTTCTTTTTTATTGTATAGAAAACTCAAAAAATATCCCTCAAATTATCTGTTATCTTTTTTGCAAATCTTTAAGTATTTTCCTCAATCAGAACAATTTTAAACCCAATTTTTGGAAAAATAAGTGTCAACTAAAGTATAGTTTGGTTTACACTCAAAAAACCTCGCAAAATAGCGGGTTAGCAGCTTTTTGGAAGTTAAAAAAGCTAAAAAAAAGTTGTAAATGCAGGGAAAGGGGATGCTTATGACAGGAAAGCCTTTCGACGGGTTTTATGCAAGGTTTTTGGGAGAATTTTCCCTGAATTTTGCAGACCAGAAAATACTTTTTGAAGTAAAGCCGCAGGGAAAAACAATGCAGCTTCTATATTTTCTTCTAAAAGCCGGTGCAAAGGGCTGTGAGAAGAAAGAACTGTTAGAGCTTGTTCGCCCTGGGGAAAAAGACAGGAAAAGGCGGATGAATAATTTCCGCCAGCAGCTGTTTCGGATGCGTGAACTGATTCGTCAGGCACAGTTCCCCAAAGGAGATTATATCGTTAATCAGGGAAACCGTTATTATTTTACACTGGATTATCCGGTGCATGCGGATACGGAGTATCTGGATGATTTAATCGGGCAGATGCGCAGAAATGTAGGGATAAGGGAAGAAATAGGCAGCAAGAGCAGGCAAAGTCCCTGGCAGCAGTATGAGGAATACTGTGAAGCCTACACCGGAGAATTTCTCCCGATTCTTGAAGGCGAGGAATGGGTAGCCCTGGAAAGTGCCTACTATCAAAAGTGGTATTTTATTTGTTTAAATAAGCTTTCTGTTCGCTTAAAAGAGCAGAAAAAGTTTGAGCGGCTTCTTGGGCTGGCCACTGCGGCAAGTCAGATTCATCCTTATGATGAATGGCAGGTGGTACAGATTGAGTGTCTGATGGAATTAAACCGAAAGCGGGAAGCAGAGCAGGTCTATGAGAAGGCAAATGCATTGTTTTATCAGGAATTGGGGCTGACATCCTTAGACCGGGTGATGGCAAAATACCAGGAAAAGAGCCATTCCTATTACTTACCTGGGGCAATGGAAAGAATGAAGGAGGAACTGGAGGAGAAGAAAGAGGGGGATGGCGCATACTATTGCAGTTATCCCAGTTTTGTTGATATTTACCGAATACGGGCAAGGATGGATGAAATGCACCAGGAACACAGTCTTCTTCTTTTATGTACCTTGTCGGGAGGAAAGGAGGGGTGGAAGGAGGCGGAAAGACTTAAACAGATGGAATTATTTCAAAAAAACCTGGTACACGGAATACGGGCAGAAGATGTGTATACACAGTACAGTAATAATCAATATCTGGTGCTTTTGTCCGGAGCAGGTCAGAGCGCAAAAAAGCAGATAATTGCTCGCTTAAAGACCGGATGGAAGAATGCCGGGGGTCAGGCAAAGGTGGAATATTCCGTAGATGAGGTCGAAGGGGCAGAGAAGGGTACTGTTTGACTGCAGCCTGTTTGTATTTGGAAGTTGCCCGCAGTATGGAGGAAGAAATGAACAGGAAAGAAACATTCATTGTGCATATCATCAGTCAGGAAAATGCAACCTGGCAGGGACAGGTGACATGGATGGGGAGAGAAGAAACCCTAAGCTTCCGCAGTTTCCTGGAACTGGTAAAGCTGATGGATCATGCGATGGCTGAAGATGAAACAGCAGGCTGAAAAGGAAGGATAAAAAGGCGGGCAAAAAGATTAGATGGAGGAACTCGCCTGCACAGAAGAAGGACTCCTGGAAATAAAAACAAAAAGAATCAGGAAGTAAAGGAAGCATTTGAAAAAGGAGGGAATAATTACAATGAAAGCAAGACACAAAGGTTTACTCAAGCGTGGATTTGCATTCTTTATCGCAATGACCATGTGTTTGAGTATGCTGCAGATGCCGACATTTGCAGCAGAAGCAGTTCTCAGTCAGGATGGCTGTGTGGCAGAAGCTTCCGTCAAAGAAAGTGCAAATGAAGCAGCCGATAAGGTATCGGGAAATGACGAGTCAGCCGATAAGGTATCAGGAAATGACGAGTCAGCCGATAAAGTATCAGGAAATGACGAGTCGGTCGATAAGGTATCGGGAAATGACGAGTCGGTCGATAAGGTATCGGGAAATGATGAAGCAACTGATAATGTTTCTGATAATAAAGATGCTGGTGATGTTTCGGAAGATAAGGAATCTGCAGATGAGACTTTAGATCAGGAAGACGCTTCTGAAGGGGCATTAACGGATGAGGAATCTGTGGATGTACCCTCAGAAAAGGAAGAAACCAGCGAAGCAGCTTCCGATAAAGAAAAAACGGAAGATGCAACGGAAAAGGATGAGAACATTGTAGAAACAACTCCAGATGAAGAAAAGCCGGAGAAAGAAAGCACAGATAAGGAGAAACCTGCAGAAACTGTTGAAGATAAGGTGGAATCATCCGATGATACTTTGCGTGACGAGGCAGCAGATACTATATTGGATGAGAAAAATCCTATAGTAAAGGAACCTGAAAAGGATAATGACAAGGCAGAGAATCAGGATAAGGCAGAAGCATTGGAGGAATCTAAAACAGAGGAATCAGATAAGGAAACTTTAGCTGATGAAGTGCCAGATGAACAGAAAACTCCGAAAAAGATTCCTGCGGAAGTTAAGGCTTTTTTAGATGCTGTTGCAGCAATCCCTGAAATTACGCCGGATAATGCCGAAGAAATGTCGGAGTATCTCTATGGTGAAGTAGCACAGTTTTTTGAGGATTTGCTGGGTACTGAATATGAAGATCGCAAAGACGTACAGGCTGCGGCAGCCGCCATGTCCGAAGCCATGAAGGCAGTGGATGCGGCGCTGGAGATGGAATCAGAATTGCTTGCTTCTGGTTATATACCTGTAGAAAATGTAACCATTAATCCGGATAAGAAGCCAACTGGGCAAACTGTTAATGGAAAAGTAAGGCAATCTGGTCAAAGCTTAACTATGCAGGTAGGGCAGAAGGCCAGCTTCCTTTTGGGAGCGCCCACTAATACTTTAATAGGCAGAAGTTGCAGGCATACTATAGCCGTTTATAATCCAAGTGATTATTGTGATATAAGCTTAATTGACAACAGCAAGCAGGAGCTTGTTGGAAATCCAACATATAAAGCTGGAAATAACAATGGAATAAGGGTTTTTGATACGATATTTGAAGCCCTGAAGCCGGGAAAAAGTAATGATGTAAGGGTTTGCTATTACGCTAATTTCGGCATTGTTTTTACAAATCCCAATTTAACATCTGCGTATGTAAGCTGCCCTGTATGCGGAAGTAGAACGTTAGTATATAAGGATGTGAAATGGTATAGATATAATGATGTTTTTGGTATTACGGTTAATGCTGATTACATGTTGGAGTATGATACGCAAGGCGGAAGTGCGATTGACCCAACAAATGAAACAACTTCTGCTTCAACTGCAAAACTGAAAGTTACTGTTGATGAACCTATAAGAGATGGTTATACATTTTTGGGTTGGTCAGAGCGGGCAGACGCAGAGCACCCAACGTACAAAGCAGGTGATTCAGTCGTTTTAAGCTGGGAAAACGATGGAAAAGGAGATTATGCTGGAAGCAAAGATAATCCTGTTAAAAAGACACTGTATGCTGTATGGGAGAAAAACGGAGATTTAGATGAAACCCCTGAAGCACCTAAAAGAACAGATTTGTATGGTATATTAGGTAAATTTGTTGAGGTCAAGTGTGTATCAGAAGGCGAGAACCTTCCACATGAGGAAAAAACCTATTCTACTTGGACTGGGTCGATAGATGGGCAGTATGAGGCTTCTGTTGGCTCCGTATATTTAACAACCGATGGGGTTTATAAAGTGGATGTTACCTTGTATGGCAAAGTATATGTAGGAATGTATGGAGCAGAGCCTGACTTTGGCGTAGGTAAAGATCATAAATTGGCTGAAAACGAAGACAAAACAAAGACAATTACATTAAAATGGGATGCCAATAGCGAGAAATGGAAAGAGGAAAATGGAAACCCCAAAAAGACTGTGTTAGCTACATTTGAAGTGGTTTGTAAAGAAGAACCAGATCCAGAAGCTGAGTATACAGTAATACATGAATATTACACGAATGATAAGAAAGATGGTGAAATTAAGAAAACAATTACGGATAAGAAAGTAAATGCTACAATCAAGGCAGAGGAAATTGAAAAAATCACTACTTATGATGATAAAACTTATGAGTATAAATTATCTACACCTGACGAGATAGTTTTGAAGGAAAATAGTGAAAAAAATGTAATTACTCTGCGCTATGAGAGAACAGAAACAACCAAGCCAGATCCGGACCCAAATCCCGATCCAGATCCCGGTCCGAATCCAGATCCCGATCCGGATCCAAATCCAGATCCAAATCCCGGTCCCGATCCAGAACCAAATCCAGATCCCGGTCCCGGTCCGAATCCAGATCCCGGTCCAGGTCCGAATCCAGATCCCGGTCCAGGTCCGAATCCAGATCCCGGTCCAGAACCAACACCAGAACCCATAGAAACAAAAGCAAAGTATACTGTGGAATGGTATGATGCATCAACGAATGAATGGATTAAAGAATCCGAAACCCGCTCTGGCATTGTAGATCGTGAGGTTTCTGTTACGGAAGGTGATAAGCATATCTCCGGCTATACCTTTGTGCCGAAGCATGAAAATAATATTTTAACCGCTTTGGTTGCTGAAGATAATCGCACAGTGTTAAAATTGTATTTTACAAAAGACGGCGAAGGAACAGTACCAACACCGACGCCCGACCCACAGCCAGAGGAAATTACCTACATTGTTATTCATGAGTATTATACCAATGGCACTAAAGATGGAGAACGCACACTGACAATTTCCGGAAAGAAGGTCGGTGATACCGTCCGTGCTTCGGATATTGGAACGAGTACTTCTTACGACGGAAAGCTTTATCGACATACATCAACCAATCCTGAAGATTTGGTTTTAACCAAAGATTCTGACAGCAATGTTCTTGTTCTCCGCTATGATCGAACGGTTGGCAGCAATGGCGGCGGCTCCGGTGGGGGCGGCGGTGGCGGCTCTACGGCAACGAACCTGACTGGTCGTGTCCATAGAGGCACCCCTGAACCTGCAGTTACCGTTCCCGGGGAAGGTGCAGCTTTGGCAGATATTCCTGAAGGGACAGATATTCCCGATGAAGATGTACCACTGGCAGCGATTCCTGAAACAGACATTCCTGATGCCGATGTGCCGCTTGCAGGAATTCCCGATTTTATGAGAATCCCGGATGATGATGTGCCTCTGGCAAGTGTGCCGAAAACCGGTGACAGTTCTGGTGTGTGGCATTTGATGGCTCTTTTGTCTGCGGCAGGTTTGATGGCTATAAGTATGCTGGAGAAAAAGAGGCACCAGAAAGAAAAGTAATAACTGACCATGTATAAATTTGCCTGCCGGGGTTCCTATGAACCCCGGCTATATCTTATCATAATATCATAAGCGGAAATAAGTATAGAATGGAGAAGGCAATGAAAAAGCGCATAGTACGCCTTATGCTGTGGCTGTGTTTCATAGCAGGGCTTTCAATGTCGTTTTGCAAATTTCTTGATACCCAAAACACAGAAAGGGTTCATGAAGAAGCAGCACAGATCGCGGGCTTGTATTCAACGGATAATGCATTGCAGAATCGGATGAATTTGCCTGGAGGCGGAAAAAAGCTGAAAATAACCAAAACAAACCTGAAAGCCAAAGCAGGGGTAAAAGCATGGGTAAAGCTGAGAAAAATGCCGGAAACAAGCCCCATACCCAAGGAAGCAGCATTTCTTGCAGATATGGATCTGGAGGCTTTACAGGAGATAAATCCGGATGTGATAGGCTGGATTGCCATACCTGGCACGAAGCTGTCCTATCCGCTGGTGCAGGGGGAGGACAATGAATTTTATTTAGATCATAATTGGAAAAAGGAATCCAATATAAGCGGAGCCATTTTTCTGGAAAGCACGAACCAACGTAATTTTTCCGACTTTCATACCATTATTTATGGCCATCGGATGCGCGATAATTCCATGTTTGGGCTTTTGAAATATTATCAGGAATCTGCTTATTGGAAAGAACATCCCGATTTTTATGTGGCTGTCGGGAAAAACATTTATCGCTATGCGGTATTTTCTGCCCATGAAACCAGTATAACAAGCCCTGTTTACCGGCTGGATTTAGAGGAGAAGGGGCTGGAGAAGGAATTTCTTCAATTTTGTATCGGCAGTTCGGTTCTTTTGACCGATAGTATTCCTGAATGGGAAGCTCATACCACAACATCAAAAGTACAGGTAGTGACACTTTCTACCTGCACGGGACGCGGGCATACTACGCGCTGGGTGGTACAGGGTTATTTGGTTCAAAAGTACTTCAAAACATAAAATGAAGAAGAAAGCTGTGACCATCATCGCTTCTGCGGGGCATGCGTGTGGAAGTGATGCGATTACAGCTTTCTTTATTGTAGATGAGTTATGATTGTTTCTGGTATATCCCTCAAATTTTACAACATCCCCTGTAAGTTTTTTGCAATTTCATTATTTTTTGCCTGCCTGGCGATAACATACTCTGGACAATTAGCAGAGAATCATATATAATAGTAATGATTTTTAATTTTCCGTTTAATGTTTTAATTCTTTGATGAATGAAAGGTTTTACCACCATGTATCAGTTTAGCAGCCGTGTCCGTTACAGCGAAACCGGAGAGGATGGATGTCTGAGTCTGACCGGGGTGATTAACTATTTCCAGGATTGCAGCACCTTCCACTCGGAGGACTGTCATATGGGTATTGCTTATCTTAAAGAGCAGCGAAAATCCTGGATGCTGTCTTCCTGGCAGCTGGAGATTTGCCGTTATCCTGAACTGGGAGAGGAGATCACGGTGGGAACCTGGCATTGCGGGAGAAAAGGGATTTACGGTTACCGGAATTTTATCCTTCTCGACCAAAAGAACCAGCCGCTGGCAAAGGCAGATTCTACATGGTTTCTTTTGAATCTGGACAATGGCATGCCCTGCCGGGTAAGGGCAGAGGATGTAAAAGGCTATGGAATCCCGGGAGAACCTCTGCCTATGGAAAAGAATCCGGGAAAAATCAACCTTCTGGGAACTGGTATCTGCGGTGAGAAAATCACGGTGGACGCTTATCACATTGACACGAACCATCATGTAAATAATGCCCAGTATATAGCGTTTGCCAGGGAAGCTGCCGGGATTTCTTTTCCGATAGAAAGACTTAGGGCAGATTACTGCAGGGCGGCCGTTTTGGGGGATGTGATTGAACCCAGGATTGACCGGCAGCCAGAGGAAGTAACGGTAGGTTTGTTTAATGCGCAGGGAGAACCATATGCCGCCGTGTGGATGAAGGCAAAAGGCGAAGAAAAAAAACAAAGTTTATAAAAAACCATAAAGACAGCAAAAGCACCATAAGATTACTACAGGAACAAAAAGGCAGCATAACGGAGGGAAGAATGATTGAGTTAGGAAAAGTGCAGGAGTTGGAAGTTGTCCGTATAAAGACATTCGGCGTTTATTTAAGTGAGGACAAGACAGGGGAAAACAGCGTGCTGCTTCCGAAAAAACAGGTTCCTGAAGGAACACAGACCGGGGATCGGCTTAATGTATTTATTTACAAGGATTCCGAAGACCGTCTTATAGCAACAACAGGAACCCCGAAGCTTCAGCTGGGGGAATGTGCGGTTCTGACCGTTAAGGAGGTCGCTAAAATCGGCGCTTTCCTGGACATGGGCCTGGAAAAGGATCTTCTTCTTCCTTTTAAAGAACAGAGCCATCCCGTGCAAAAAGGGGAGGAGTGCCTGGTTGCACTCTACATAGACAAGAGCAATCGGCTTGCTGCCACGATGAAGGTTTATTCCTACATGAGCAATGTTTCGCCCTACCATGCCGACGATGAAGTCCGGGGAAGGATTTATGAAATCAATGAAAAGCTGGGCGCGTTTGTCGCTGTGGACTACCGCTATTACGGATTGATTCCCAAAAAGGAGTTATTTGACAATTACCGTGAGGGGGATGAGGTGGTGTGCCGGGTGATCAAGGTCAGAGATGACGGCAAGCTGGATTTAAGTCCCCGGAAAAAGGCTTACCTGCAGATGGATGCGGACGCCGAAGCCGTGCTTAAGGTGATTGGAGAATTTGACGGTGTTCTGCCGTTTAACGACAAGGCAAGCCCTGAAACCATTAAGCGCGAGTTCCATATGAGCAAGAACGCATTTAAACGCGCCGTGGGGCGGTTGTTAAAAGAAGGTAAAATTAAAATCACAGAAAAAACGATTGAACAATTATAGGAGGAAGACGTGGACCCGATAGATTATTACAATAAGTACGCAGCAAAAGTGTTTGAGGATACGGTAGATCAGAATATGGAATCCATTACCGGTGAATTTTTGGCTCTTTTGGACGAGGGCGATACGATTCTGGATATGGGATGCGGTTCCGGGCGGGACAGCCTGACTTTTTATGAACTGGGCTATGATGTAACGCCGCTGGATGCTTCGGAGGAGATGTGCAGGCTGGCAGAGGTACATACGGGCCTGGATGTGCTGCAGATGAGTTATGAGGAGATGGAGTTTGACGGTGCATTTGACGGCGTGTGGGCCTGTGCAGCGCTTATTCACATCCCCAAGGAGGAACTTTCGGGAATTTTTGCCCGTGTGGCAAAAGCGCTTGACGAGGATGGTATTTTTTATCTCTCCATGCGCCTGGGCGATTTTGAAGGTTTTCGCGGCGAACGGTATTTCAGCTTTTATTCTGAGAAAGAACTGCGTTCTTACCTGGAGGCAGACGGATTCTTCCATGTAGAAAAAGAATGGATCACCAAGGATGTCCGCTCAAACCATGCGGACACCCAGTGGATTAATGTATTGGCAAGAAAGCGTTAAAAGCGGAAGAAGGGCTGCTGTTTATACGGACAGCCGCGGAAAATGTTCCTATTATAAGGCAGTCAAGAATTACTGACTGCCTTTTTCTTTTTTGGATATACTTATTATTAAAGTTCAGGCATGGAGGAGAAGATGAAAAAAAGAACAGCAGCGATGGATTATCTGTTATTGATCGCGGGAGCCTTTATTATGGGCTTTGCCATTAAAAATATTTACGATCCGCTGAATCTGGTTACCGGAGGAGTATCGGGTCTTGCAATTGTTATTAAATCAAAGGTGGGCGTGCCGCTCTGGCTGACCAATACCCTGTTAAATATTCCGCTGTTTCTGGCGTCTTACCGGATTAAGGGATGGAGGTTTATCAAACGAACCCTGGTTTCTACGGTTTCTCTCTCCCTCTCCCTCTATGTTATCCCGGAAATGATGATTATGCCTGCGGATGATATCCTTCTGTCCGCACTTTTTGGCGGGTTAATCAGCGGTGTGGGAAGCGGAATGGTATTTATGACGCAGGCGACTACAGGCGGAACGGATATGCTGGCTGCCCTGCTGCAGAAAATCATGCCCCATTACAGTGTGCCGCAGATTATGCAGGTTTTGGATGCAGCCATCGTTTTGACAGGTGCGGCTGTTTTTGGCATTCGTCCGACACTCTATGCCTTAATCGCCATCTATGCCGTAACCCGGATGTCCGACGGGATTTTGGAAGGGCTGAAGTTTTCCAAGATGGTCTATATTATCTCGGATCGCTATGAGGAAATTGCGGGGACAATTATGGAGGAGATCGATCGGGGCGTAACCGGTCTTCGGGCCGAGGGGATGTATTCGGGCAGCGATAAAATGATGCTCTGCTGCGTTGTATCGCGAAAGGAGATCAGCCAGATTAAGGAAATCGTCCGGGAATACGATCCGAGAGCCTTTGTTATCGTGAGTGATGTCCGGGAAGTGCTGGGAGAAGGCTTTATCGAATATTGACAAGGCGTATTTACATTTTCTTACGAAAATTTGACATTTCGGATAATTTTTCTTTTCGATGTACAGATTAGCCAAAAAGAAAATTTTCTTTTTGGCTATTTCAAGGGTAGTAAAAAAAGTAAATCTTTTGTATGATTACAGCATGAAGATAAAAGCGTCCGGTGGGGGCCGGAGTTTATTATCTTGAACCACAAATTAAAATGTATTGATTGAGAGAAAGTAGGAGGATCGGTAATGGCTAGTTTATCGTTAAGACATGTTGAAAAGAGATATCCCAATGGATTTGTTGCAGTTAAGGATTTTAACCTGGAAATCGCTGATAAGGAATTTATCATTTTCGTAGGACCGTCCGGATGTGGAAAGTCTACCACACTTCGTATGATTGCCGGTCTGGAAGATATTTCTTCTGGTGAGTTATACATTGATGACCGTCTGGTTAATGATGTAGAGCCGAAAGACAGAGATATCGCGATGGTATTCCAGAACTACGCTCTGTATCCGCACATGTCCGTATATGACAATATGGCATT
>ERZ808037.712-NODE-712-length-27505-cov-11.247448_pt1 | contig 27505 bp, 22 predicted proteins | sample MGYA00380190_ERZ808037 | MGnify/ENA primary metagenome ERZ808037 (study PRJEB31490, sample SAMN06133399) | mouse gut metagenome | isolation source: J9 | host: mice | place: China: Chengdu | collected 2015-05 ...
GCCCCCATCATTTCAAAAATATGGTGTGCATATGCATTAAAGGCTTCACGCTGCGTTTTTAATTCATCGGTCAGTTCAAAGAACAAGTCCTTATCATCGTAATCCCTCTTGAAAAATGGCGTAAACAGGACTTCCCATTGCGGGAGATAGGTAGATATTTTGCGGGTATAACAGGTTCTTGCAGTCGCCTGTTTGCGGTAAGTCTTGTCTACAAAGGAGGCGACAGACTTGTGGATGGCAGTGTCCTCTTTTGGAAGATAATAGTATTCCTTGTAATTGGAATAGAAATATTTTAACTCGCCTTCATAGACGGGAACACGCAGTTTGCCGTCTATACCACAGCCGTTGAAATAACAGCCATTTGCCCCGTAGGACAATTCTGTCGGCAGGGCTGTAGGAAGTTTGAGGTTCATGATAATTTCAGAACATTGTTTTTGATTGACATCCTTGTAATAGTTTGCCTGAACCCTCGTGACGGTGACTGGAAGGCGGAATAAGTCAGGAATGGCGAGAGCGGCAGCGATTTCAAGCATTCCTTTGAGATCCTCCTCGTTATGGAGCAGGAGAAAGTGCTCTTTCTCTTCATCATGATGGAGTACATACTCATGATATACGTCAATTAATTCGCCGCCTGTAAATTGATCTTCCCGAACAGTGGCAGTGACAAAATTTTCGATGGTTTTTTGTTTGCAGTCAGGAAGTTTTAGGAACGTCTTGTAGGGCGCAATGCGCCTGTAGATATCAATTCCCTCAAATTCGTCAAAGCGAAACGGAATATTGTACTGCTGCATCTTATTTTGAAGATAGGGAATATCAAACTGGTTTCCATTAAAATGTATCAGATAGCGGTATGCCTTGGAAAATGTCACAAAGGCGTTCAGAACATGAACTTCCTCCTCGTAATTGGTTGCAAACCACTGGATTGTGCGCCAGCACGCAGGTTTGTCGGGCGTTTCGTCGAGATAGGCACAGCCAATCATATAGAGATTCGAGCTGTGTACGTACAGCCCGGTAGTCTCTATATCAATGAAAAGTGTTTGTCGGGGAATACACAAATTTTCGATCGGATATTTGGGGGATAAAATTCCTAGGCTTTTTTGAATGCATTTCATAGTGGTGAACCGCATAATCCTTTCTGAATGCCAATAACTGCAAATTTTCTATAAATATAACTTATCACATGTACTATCTGATGTCAAATATCTATCCAGCCCAAAATATTTTTGTATCATTGTTGCAAAAGGAGAAACATGCTCTAGCAATAATGCAATAAAATAATACAAAAAATATTATATTTTCGTAAAAATTAGTGAAATTATGATAAAAAGATAGTATAATATATCTAGCGTGTTTGATGTTTTCATCAAAATAAAAAGGAAAGAAGGAGCGGAAATGGCAAAACTAACATTTCGAGGCGGCGTACATCCCTATGAAGGCAAAGAACTGTCAAAGGATAAGCCCATGAAAACCATTGTGCCGAAAGGCGAAATGGTGTATCCACTCAGTCAGCATATTGGCGCGCCGGCAGTGCCGGTGGTAAAAAAGGGGGACAAAGTACTCGCTGGTCAAAAAATTGCGGAGGCGGGAGGATTTGTCTCGGCACCGATCTACGCGACGGTGTCTGGTACAGTCAAAATCATAGAGCCCAGACGTGTTGTTACGGGCGATCTGGTCAATTCTATTATCATTGATAATGACGGACTCTTGGAGGAAGTCGAGTACACTGCACATGATCCTGAAAAACTAAACAAAAAGGAAATTCTGGAGTTGATCAAGGAGGCAGGTGTGGTAGGTATGGGCGGCGCAGGCTTCCCGACCCATGTGAAGCTGTCTCCCAAAGAGCCGGAAAAAATAGAGTATGTGATAGCAAACTGTGCGGAGTGCGAACCATATCTGACGTCGGATTACCGCAGAATGCTGGAGGAGCCGCAGAAGCTGATCGACGGACTGAAGATCATTCTCCGGCTGTTTGACCATGCACAGGGGATTCTGGCAGTGGAGGACAATAAACCAGACTGTATAGAACTTCTGACACGGCTGACAGAACAGGAGAGTAAAATAACAGTAAAGGCGTTGAAAACAAAATATCCGCAGGGTGCAGAGCGTCAGTTGATTTATGCTGCGACAGGCAGAGAGATCAATTCTTCGATGCTTCCGGCAGATGCAGGCTGTGTTGTTGACAATGTCGATACGATTGTGGCGGTTTATCACGCGGTTGCGGAAGGAAAGCCGCTGATGAACAGGATTGTCACTGTAACAGGTGATGCTGTCAATGATCCGCGGAACTTCTATGTACGGATTGGCATGAATTATCATGATTTGATCGAGGAGGCAGGTGGTTTTAAGACCGAGCCGGAAAAGGTGGTTTCAGGCGGTCCGATGATGGGATTTGCACTGTTTGATTTGAATGTGCCGACGACAAAGACGGCTTCTGCACTTTTATGCTTGACGAAGGATGAAGTGTCTGCGATGGCACCGAGTCCCTGTATTAATTGTGGGCGCTGTGTAGATGCCTGTCCGGGAAGAATCGTTCCACGAAAGCTTGCTGTTCTTGCACAGCATGGGGATGAGGAAGCCTTTGTCGCAAATGACGGGATGGAGTGCTGCGAGTGCGGCTGCTGTAGTTTTGTCTGTCCAGCAAAACGCCAGCTTACCCAGTCGATCAAATCCATGCGGAAAACGATTCTCGGAAAGAGGAAGAAATAGGGAGGGACGGACGTGGAAAAAATGTTTAAGGTATCATCAAACCCACATATACGCTCGAAGGATACAACGTCGCGCATTATGCAGTACGTGGCGCTTGCGCTGCTTCCGGCGACGATATTTGGGATATTTAATTTCGGTATGCACGCGATGTTTTTGGTGATGATCACTGTGTCGGCAACGGTGCTGTCCGAGTACATATATGACAGATGTATGAAGAAGGAAATCTCAATCGGGGATTTTTCAGCGGTGGTCACAGGGTTGCTGCTGGCATTGAATCTGCCGCCGGAAGCACCCTTGTGGATCGGTGTGATCGGCGGAGTGTTTGCGATCATTGTCGTAAAGATGCTCTTTGGCGGTCTGGGACAGAATTTTATGAATCCTGCGCTTGGCGCCAGATGTTTTCTGATCATATCGTTTACGTCTATCATGACGAATTTTGATTGTGATGCTTATACGGGCGCAACGCCGCTTGCGGCAATCAAGGCAGGTGAGGGCGTACCAGAGCTGATTGACATGATCATTGGCCGCACAGCCGGAACAATTGGCGAGACAAGCATGATCGCGCTCTTGATCGGCGCAGCGTTTTTGCTGGTGATGAAGGTGATCGACTTGCGCGTGCCGGGGGCCTATATTCTTAGTTTTGTTGTGTTTATAGTGCTCTTTAGCGGGCATGGGCTGGAGCTTGACTATATTGTGGCGCAGCTTGCAGGCGGCGGTCTGATGCTGGGCGCATTTTTCATGGCGACAGATTATGTCACAAGACCAATCACGAAAAACGGACAGTATGTGTTCGGCATTTTTTTGGGGATTATGACAGGTATTTTCAGAATTTTTGGACCGTCAGCGGAGGGTGTCTCCTATGCGATTATCTTAGGAAATCTGCTGGTGCCGTTGATCGAGAAAGTGACAAAGCCTACTGCCTTTGGTAAAAAGAAAACAAAAAAGGAGGCTGCGTAGTATGGATAACGAAAGGAAATCAATGATCAAAGATGCGCTCATTCTCTTTGTGATTACGCTTGCGGCAGGGCTATTGCTGGGATTTGTGTACGATGTCACGAAGGCGCCTATCGCAGAGCAGAAAGCAAAGGCAAAGGCGGCGGCGTGCAAGGAAGTTTTTGCAGAGGCAGAAGTCTTTGAGGCTTTGGCGGCAGAGGATGGTCCTACGGCGTATTTTATGAGCGGGAATGACCTTAATATGGATATTAATGAGGTGATGCAGGCGCTTGATGGTTCCGGGCAGTTGCTAGGCTATGTGATCACGGTGACAGACCATGAGGGTTATGGCGGTGATATCCAGTTTTCTATGGGCGTGACGCTCGACGGCACACTCAACGGCATCTCGCTGTTAAGTATCTCGGAGACAGCGGGACTCGGCATGAAAGCGGGTGATGTGCTGGTGCCTCAGTTTGAGAACAAGCAGGTGGAAAGCTTTACATACACAAAATCCGGCGCGGCAAATGACAGTGAGATTGACGTGATCAGCGGCGCGACGATCACCACCAACGCGATCGTAAACGGCGTGAATGGCGGCTTGATGTTCTTTCATTCAGTATTATCAGAAGCGGGAGGTGGCATAGATGAGTGACATCAACAATGAAGCAAGGCAAGGCTCTATGGAAATCTTTTTCAATGGGCTTGTGAAAGAAAACCCTACCTTTGTGCTGGCGCTTGGCATGTGTCCGACATTGGCGGTGACAACATCAGCTGTCAATGGTCTTGGCATGGGCTTGACGACGACAGCAGTGTTGGTGCTGAGCAATGCCATTATTTCACTGCTGAGACACATTATACCAAACAGGGTGAGAATCCCTGCATTTATCGTCATCGTGGCTTCCTTTGTGACGATGGTGGAGTTATTGTTAGAGGGGTTCATTCCCAGTCTCTATTCGGCGCTTGGATTATATATTCCACTGATTGTTGTAAACTGTATCATCTTGGGGCGGGCAGAGTCCTTTGCCTCCAAGAACCCTGTGATTCCGTCCATATTTGACGGTCTTGGCATGGGGCTTGGGTTTACGGTGGCACTCACGGCAATCGGTGCTGTGAGAGAGCTTTTGGGTGCTGGCGAGTTTTTTGGCATACCAGTGATCAATAAAGTACTTGGCGGCATTTCGTCCGTATTCGGATTGGCAGAGCCGATCGAGTATGTACCAATCAGTATTTTTGTGCTTGCACCCGGCGCGTTTTTCGTGCTTGCGGCGCTGACAGCTTTGCAGAACCGCGTCAAGAGAAAGATGCAGGAAAAAGGACAGAATGTGGACAAAATCCAATCAGGTTGCAGCTCCGACTGTGCAAACTGTTCTGACAGTGGTTGCGCGCACCGGTTTGTCGATGTGGACGGCGCGCCCGGGTCTGTCGCGGACGCAAAAGCAAATCAGAAGAGGGAGGGATAAGAAATGCTGGATGTGGTTAAGGATTTGTTAATATTGATGATCAGCTCCTCGCTGGTGAGCAATGTCGTGCTCAGTCAGTTTTTGGGACTTTGCCCTTTCCTCGGCGTATCCAAGAAGGTAGATACCGCAGTTGGCATGGGAGGCGCCGTAATCTTTGTCATCACGATTGCTTCTGGTGTGGCGGCTGTAATCTATCAATGCATCTTGGTGCCTTTTGATATCAAGTATTTGCAGACCATTGTCTTTATCTTGGTTATCGCGGCGTTAGTTCAGTTTGTAGAGATGTTTTTGAAAAAGTATGTGCCCGGTCTGTATCAGGCGCTTGGTGTATATCTTCCATTGATTACGACAAACTGTGCGGTGCTGGGTATTGCGCTGACAAATGTACAGAAAAATTATGGAATTGGCTTTAGCATCGCAAGCGGGTTATTTACCGCAGTTGGATTTTTGATTGCGATTGTGATTCTGGCTGGAATCCGTGAAAAAATGGAGTACAATGACATACCAGAGTCCTTCAAGGGAATGCCGATCGTGCTGATCACGGCGGGATTGATGGCAATAGCCTTCTGTGGATTCTCGGGATTGCTGTAGTGAGGAAAGGAGTAGCATATGAATATATCGGCAATAGTGACTGCCGTGGTCGTTGTGGGCGGTGTAGGTTTATTTCTGGGCATTTTCCTCGGCATTGCAAGTATTGTATTTAAAGTGGCTGTGGACGAGAAGGAGGAGGCTGTGCTGGGCGTTCTTCCCGGAAATAATTGCGGCGGCTGTGGGTATCCCGGCTGCTCAGGTCTGGCGGCAGCGATCGCAAAGGGTGAGGCGCCAGTCAATGCCTGTCCGGTCGGCGGCGAGCCAGTCGGCAAAAAAATTGCCGCCATCATGGGCGTTGAGGCGGGAGAGTCTGTCAGAATGACAGCGTTTGTGAAATGCGCAGGGGACTGTGACAAGACGACAAAAATCTATGAGTACTCAGGCGTTGAGGACTGTGGAATGGTTCGTTATGTGCCAGATGGCGGTGCAAAATCCTGCAATTATGGGTGTCTGGGATATGGCAATTGTGTGAGTGCCTGTCCGTTTGATGCGATTCACATTGTAAACGGTATCGCAAAGGTTGATAAGGAGAAGTGCAAGGCGTGCGGCAAGTGTGTAGCTGCGTGTCCCAAACAGCTTATAGAGCTGATTCCCTATGAGGCAAAAGCGGTTGTGGCGTGCAGCTCTAAAGACAAGGGGCCTGTCACCATGAAAGCATGCCAGACAGGGTGTATCGGGTGTAGTCTCTGTGTGAAGGTGTGTCCGTCAGAGGCAGTGACCGTGACAGATTTCCATGCACACATTGACCAGAGCAAGTGCACTGGCTGCGGGGCGTGCAAGGAGAAATGCCCGAAGAAGGCGATTGTGTAAAGATTGTGTAAAGATTGTGTAAAGAAATGAAAGACCTTACTGATATTCGTTGAGATGTGCGGGGTGTCGGTAAGGTTTTTTAGATTGCAACTGGAAGGTGCCAAAAAGCACTTTCATGTTGGTGGTAAATAGTATTGTTATTTTGTATAATACAAATATATTTTGATTGGGGGTGAGAACGAAATGAACAAAGGAAAAGAGGCGTTTCATAACAATTTATATGCACTGCGGCTTATGTGGCAGATATGTCCCAGACAAGTATTGCATAGAGCTATTATCCGGTTCTTAGGATATTTTGAGTGGCTATTTTACAGTGCCTTTTTTATGCGTTTTGTGATGAATGCATTGGAAACGGAGCAGGAATTTTCTGCAATTATGATATTTATCGGGGTCACAGTGGCTGTATTTGCAAGCATCTCCCTATATAACAGTTATGTAGATGGAACAGTGACACCGAGTACAACCATTATTGTGAACAGGGAACTGAGCAAAAAGTTGTTTCGAAAGTCCAGAAATGTAGAACTATCCTGCTACGAAGACAGCGAATTTTATAACAAATACACGTTGGCCATGGAGAAGGCAGATGAGCGTCTTATAGAAACAGTAGATGTGATCTGGGGGATTGCATTTGGGGTGATGGCGTCCGTTGCAGCATTTCTATTTCTCTTAGAAGTGGACAGGTATGCAGTACTATTTATAGGGTTTCCGATTCTGGGGAACTTTTGCTTCAACAAAGTCTTGGGGAAGATAGACTTTGAGCGAAACAAGGATATGGTTCCCTATAATCGCAAAATAGCGTATGTAAACCGTGTCATGTACATGACGGATTATGCGAAGGAAATACGTCTGACCAGTGCGTTTGCTTTGATGCAAAGAAACTATCAGGAGGCCATACAGGGGCTTATTCAGTGTACCCATAAGTACACGAAAAAGGGTATGGTTTTCCACTGGCTGCGTGTCATATTTACGTTTAGCTTTATTTTTGAGGGGCTGCTGATCTACGGAGCTTACAGGGCTTTGGTAAGCCATACGATCTCACTGGCGGAACTTTCGGTGATTACCAGTATGATGGTATCTACTACATGGATATTAATTGGGTTTACAGAATCCTTGATGAAGGGTTTTAAAAACGGACTTTTTGTGTGGAATCTGCGGACTTTTCTGGAGTATGAGGAAGTGATACCGGAGGATTACGAAGGGGAGGACCCCGGAACAGAAATTCAGAGTATTGAGTTTTGTAATGTGAGCTTTTGCTATAAAGAGAAACAAGTATTGCGTCATTTATCCTTTGAAATCCGGGGAGGAAAAACCTATGCTTTAGTGGGACATAACGGCGCAGGAAAGTCAACAATTATTAAGCTGCTGATGCGTTTTTATGACCCTACGGAGGGAGAGATTTTCTGTAATGGCAGAAATATTAAGGAATACAATTTACAAAAATACAGAGCGTTGTTTGCAACGGCGTTTCAGGATTGCCGCATTTTTTCTTTGCCGGTAGTGGAGAATGTGCTGATGCAGAAGGCGGAGGAAGGCGACAGAGAACGCGTAGAGGAAGCCTTGCGGCTGGCAGGTGTCTATGATAAGGTCATGTCGCTGCCGAAGGGTATGGATACGGTTTTGACGAAGGAATTTAGCGAGGACGGCGTGGTGCTGTCCGGCGGCCAGTACCAGAAAATCGGGGTTGCCAGAGCCTTTGTGAGACAATGTCCTGTAAAGATATTCGATGAACCCTCCAGTGCATTGGATCCTATTTCGGAATATGAGCTGTTTGACAATATGCTGAAAAGCAGTAAGGAAAAGACGGTATTGTTTATTTCTCATAGATTATCCTCTGTCCAGAATGCAGACTGGGTGTTCATGCTGGAAAACGGAATGGTCAAAGAAGAGGGGACGCATAACATGCTGATGAAGCGGCAGGGGCTCTATGCAGATATGTATAAAAAGCAGGCAGAGAACTATCTGGCGGTATCCTCCTCTGAAATAGACAGAGGAATCTTTGCAATGACAAAGGAGGAGATCGTGTGAGAAAAGTATTCAAAAATCATCTGTTTCTTTGGCGGCTTTGTTTTCGTACAGCGCCGGGATTTATGTTATACTCTATATATGATGCTTTTAGAAATCCGTTTCTGATCTTTTTGGAACATACGATAGCTGTCCGCTATGTATTAAAATGTGCAGAATATGGAGAACCTTTTTATAAAGCATTGATTGTAGTAGGCATCGTATTATTAGCTTATATGGTAGCAATCATACCAGATGGGTACTATATTCATAGCTTATCATTATGTGCAAGACCCAAGATCTATCAGGCGTTAAAGGACCAAATGTATCATAAGGCGGCTGAGATTGATTTGGAATGTTATGACGAACCCAATTATTATAATGAGTTTGTTTTGTCTGTGTCTGAGGCGGAGAGTTCGATCGAACGCTTTTTGGCATTGCTTAATTCCTTTATACAAAGTGTTACAATTATGCTGACAACGGGCGTATTCTTTCTTGTAACAGATGCTGCGGGAATTTTATTTGTCTTGGCGTCCTTTGTACTTAATTTTTTGTTTGCAAAGGTATTGAACAAGCTAAATTACGAAGTGCGGATACAAACAAATCCATTGGAGCGCAAGCGAAATTATGTGAGCCGAATTTTTTATCTGAGCGATTATGCGAAGGAGCTGCGTTTATACCCTAGAACGGCAGAGCTTATGGAGCAGGACTTTATACAGGCGAATGGGGAGATGATTGAAGTGCAGAAAAAGGCTTGCAGGAAGCGTACAGGGCTGCTTTTTGCACAGGGGTATTTGGCTGGGAATTTTATTTTAGATGGACTTTATATAACGTACTTGATATTTCAGGCAGCAGTGTTACATACCATTGATTACAGTAATGCAGTAGTTTTGTTTAATCGTACAGGCAGTCTGAGAAAAGGCATGAATGGTTTTGTCGAGATGATACCTAAGGCAAGCGAAAACAGCATGTACATTGACAAGATCAGAAGCTTTCTGATGTATGAGCCGAAGATCAAGCATGATGTGGGAGAAAGCTTACCTGTAGATTTGGGAACAATACGTTTTGAGCATGTCAGCTTCCGCTATACGGAGGATTCGCCGGAGGTGTTAAAGGATATTACACTACAGGTAAATTCCGGCGAAAAAATAGCAATTGTAGGCTATAATGGCGCTGGTAAGACAACACTTATTAAGCTGTTGATGAGGCTGTATGATCCCACAGGCGGCACGATTTTTTATCATGATAAAAATATTGCGCAGTACAATTTGGACGACTATCATAAGCGTTTTGGCGTAGTGTTTCAGGATTTCAAGATGTACGATGCAACACTGATGGAGAACGTCGTGTTGGACGACATAGAGAACATAAAAAAGGAAGAGGAGGCTGTCAGTCAGGCGCTATACAACAGTGGTTTTGGTGAACGCTTGAAAACACTTCCCAAAGGACTGTATACATCAATTACCTCGGAGTTTGACGAGAGCGGCGTGAATCTGTCCGGTGGAGAGAGCCAAAAAGTTGCCATCGCCAGAGCCTTTTACAAGCAGGCGGACATTTTAGTGATGGATGAGCCTTCCAGTGCGCTAGACCCTATTGCAGAATATAATTTAAACAAAGCGATGCAGGAAGCTGCACGAAATAAGACGGTATTCTATATTTCCCACCGGCTGTCTACCACGAGAGATGCGGACCGCATTATTATGCTGGAAAAAGGTGAAATCATCGAGGAGGGAACCCATGAGCAGCTTTTAGCGCAAAATGGTAAGTATGCAAAGATGTGGCATGTACAGGCAGGGAATTATAATTTTTGATATAAGGGAGAAGGAAAATGCAGTCAATCTATGATCGAAGAAATCGCAGTAGGCTATCCAGATGAAGCGCCGCCCCGGCGTCCGCGAAAAGCGCTGGAAGAGATTGTCGAATACAGATGGTAAATGTAGAAAAACAGGAACAAAACTGGTATGAGATACAGCGGGCAATATTGAACTGAACCGAATCTTATGGTATACTACATCAGAAAGAGCAAATGAATAAAATGTATGGTATATCATATGAAAAGGAGTTGTCAACATGAGCAAGGGATTTTCTATTGAGACAAAATGTATACAGTCGGGCTGGCAGCCGAAAAATGGAGAACCAAGAGTTCTGCCAATCTATCAGTCAACAACCTATAAATACGAGACTTCGGATGAGATGGGAAAGTTGTTTGATCTTGAAAAAGAAGGGTATTTTTATACTAGATTACAGAATCCTACAAATGATATGGTCGCAGAAAAAATCTGCGCGTTAGAGGGCGGCGTGGCAGCAATGCTGACTTCTTCAGGACAAGCAGCAAATTACTATGCAGTGTTTAATATCTGTGAGGCAGGCGATCATGTTGTGTTATCCTCCACTGTCTATGGCGGAACTTTTAACCTGCTGACTGTCACCATGAAAAAAATGGGGATTGAATGCACGATCGTAGATCCCGATGCCGACGAGGAGACTTTGAATCAAGCATTTCAGGATAATACAAAATGTGTTATGGCAGAGTCTATTGCCAATCCCGCGCTGGTGGTGTTAGATTTTGATAAGTTTGTGAAAGCTGCACATGCACATGGCGTTCCGCTGATTGTGGATAATACATTTGCGACACCGATCAACTGCCGTCCGTTTGAGTTTGGTGTTGATATTATCACACATTCCACGACAAAGTATATGGACGGGCATGCGATGTGTGTAGGCGGTGCGATTGTTGATTCGGGCAATTTTGACTGGACAAAGTACGGCGACAAATTTCATGGCCTGACGACACCGGATGAGTCCTATCATGGGATAACTTATACTGAAAAATTTGGAAAGAACGCTTATATCACGAAAGCGACAGTACAGCTTATGAGGGATTTGGGGTCGATTCCCTCTCCAATGAACTCCTTTTTGCTCAATATTGGTCTCGAAACGCTGCATTTAAGAGTTCCAAGACATTGTGAAAATGCCTTGAAGGTGGCTGCATGGCTTGAGCAGAATGATAAGGTGGCATGGGTAAACTATCCGGGCTTAAAAGGAAATAAGTATTATGAGCTGGCGCAAAAATACATGCCAAATGGTACCTGTGGTGTCATTTCCTTTGGATTAAAGGGCGGCAGAGAGGTCAGTGTATCCTTTATGGATCATTTGAAGCTGGCTGCGATTGTGACACATGTGGCAGATGCCAGAACTTGCGTTCTACATCCGGCGAGCCATACCCACAGGCAGATGAATGATGCGCAGTTAATCGAGGCAGGTGTTCAGCCGGATTTAATCAGATTTTCAGTAGGAATAGAAAATGCTGATGACATTATCGCGGATATAGAGCAGGCCCTTGCACATATTTGAGTATGAATCGCGTATGAATAAAAAAAGTTGGCTGACAGGTTTGCTGATTATCATTCTGTCAAGTATCGCTGTTCTTGTAAGAATTTATTATGTAAATACCTTGATGGCGGAAGTAAATATCAGCGAAGATATTTATAATGCAGCAAAAGTAAGTATTGATACAAACGGCTTACAAACTGCTTTTACAGATGGATTCCATATAGAAGCCTTCTATATTTGTAACCTGTATCTGGCATTTCTGATTTTTGGAAATTTTACGGTCGCAGGTGTCTATCTGAATATTTTGTATCAGGTGCTTACGATTTTACTTGTATATATCATGCTCAGGAAGCTGGCAAACAGGTTTTGGGGTTTTGCCGGAGGTCTTATTCTTGCGCTTTTTCCGATATATATTGAAAGTCTCTCGAAAGTGACGGTATTTCATATGCAGCTTTTGCTTGCTGTGTTTGCGTGTACGGTGGTTGTGTTGATTATCAGTTTGTTTTTCAAAAAAAATGCAGTGAAGCAAAGCGGCATGATCAAACAGACGCCAAATCCTCTGCTGCCAGATGCGCCAGAGGAGGAGAAGGCACCAGACGGGAGCGCGGGCATTTTGCCAGATACTTCCATGAAAGAAATCCGGTATGATGATTTGGTGGACAATAAAGTCCAGTATATCGAAAACCCGCTGCCAGTCCCGAAACGCAGAGAACATAAAGAGATGGATTATGCGTTTGAACCTACTGGTAAAGATGATGACTATGATGTGAGGGATTTGACCGGCAAAGATTATTTTGATATTGAATAAAAAAATCATATAAATGTACATACTAAAAAGGACTCCTGAATATGGGAGTCTTTTTTATGCACACGAGCGTCCAAAGGAAGATGTCAGCAGCAAAAGCAGAAAATAATTATGTATTAGGGAGGTAGCCAAGATGGCGCAGCAGAATGATGAAAAGAATGACGAATTAGACAACCAAAAGTATAAAGATGAAAAAATTGAGAAGGAGAGTCAGGTAACGTTAGACGAGAATAACAGCAACCACAAGATTCATCTGATTACGATTATAGGTGAGATTGAGGGACATGAAAATGCTGGAAACCAGTCCAAGGTGACAAAGTATGAACTGCTTTTGCCACAGCTTGCCTCCATAGAGGACAGTGATGAGATTGACGGTGTGTTGTTATTGCTAAACACTATGGGAGGCGATGTTGAGGCAGGGCTTGCGATTGCAGAGATGGTGGCTTCGCTCAGCAAACCTACGGTTTCTTTGGTTTTAGGGGGCAGCCACAGCATAGGCGTTCCGATTGCGGTGAGTACGGATTATTCATTTATTGTGCCTACGGGGACGATGGTGGTGCATCCAGTGCGGATGAATGGAATGGTAATCGGCGTGCCTCAGACCTTTAATTATTTCAGGGACGTGCAGAACCGCATCACTGGTTTTGTGCACACGCATTGCGGAATTTCAAAAGAGCGGTATGAGGAGTTGATGATGGAGACAGAAGTGCTCACCAAGGATGTAGGAAGTGTCTTGGAGGGCGAGGAGGCTGTCAAAGAAGGGATTATTAACGAAATCGGCGGAATTTCGCAGGCAGTTGCAAAATTGCACGAGTTCATCAACAATGGTTCGAAAAAAAGTTCGAAAAAAATGAAATAAATTATGACAAGTTTCAAAAAAAGTGCTATAATACTTTGTAAAACTCATTTAGGGGGAGAAGTATTATGGCATCTGCAACAGAAAATCGTGCATCAAGAAGCAGAACAAATACAAAAAAAAGTACATCCAGAAGCACTGCGGGAAGCTCAAGAAAAACAACATCCAAGGCAAGGGGCAGAAATGCTGCGAGAAAAAGCGTTGACATTGCAGTAAAAAATGAGGTTATGCTGATCGTCATTTTTGCGGCTGCGATTTTTATATTTTTATGTATTACAGGAATCATAAAGGGCGCGGCAGCCACAGGCATCAGCAATGCGATGTTTGGCATTTTCGGACTGCTGGCGTATCTCATACCTGTCTTTATTTTTGTGGGCTTTGCATTTGGCATTTCCAACAGGGGAAACACCATCGCAGTGGTCAAAATGGTCAGCAGCGTGATTTTGTTCTTTCTGCTCGGCGTGCTGGCATATATGCTGATGAAACAGGAGGCTATGCTCAAGGGCGGCCCGCTGGTTGAAGAGCTTTTTCAAACGTCGTCGGAGCATCGCGCCGGGGGCGGGGTATTGTTTGGCAGTATTGCCCACGGCATGTACAAGCTGATGGGCTTTGGCGGAACACTTTTTGTCGTAGTGGTGCTCGGGATTATCTGCATTGTCTTTATTACAGAAAAAAGTTTTCTCTCAGGCGTGAAGAAGGGGAGTTCTTATTTGATTGAAACTGCCAAAGAGGACGCAGTGCGTATGAGAGAGTACAGACAAAGCCTGCGTGATGAATATGACGATGATGAGTACTACGAGGACGATGAGGACGATGATGATTATGAAGCTTACGAAACGCCAGCCCGCAAGGAAAAAGTGCATTCTAAACGTCCCAAACGGGTGAGAGAAGAAAAGCCAGAACCACCCAAAGAGAGTGTCAGGCGGATGGATAAGAGAGCAAGAGGCGTGGTGTCTAGTTCTGCGATTACACTCAAGGCTGGAATGCCCCAAAATACAGGACGGCAGGATATTCATGAGATTGTTCTGCTGGACGAGGAGATGGGGGCAGCAGGCGCTGCTTCATTTGAGGAGATTAAGGTACGGCCATATAACGAAGCAGTGTCTCCTGAAGCGGCAGCTTCCATGTATACTGAAGCAGCGTATGTGGATTCGGGATATACGGATTCAGCATATGCGGAAGCAGAATATTCGGATACAATGGCTGCGGAACCTGAATTTTCAGAGATGGAATACGCTGGCGCGGAGCCTTTGACAGTATCTGTGCAGGACAATTCAGGGCAGGATTTGTATGATGATACTGCGTACAATGAGGAACTTTATGCCGGAGAAGCTGACGGTTTTAATGAACTTGACAATAACGGCAATATTGAAACTGACAGCGAAATGGCAGATTATTTTATAGACAATCCCGGCGTATCGGCAGAGCGCTCGTTTTGGGATGGCTTTGAATCTGTTGAAAATGAATCTGCCGAATATGATGCTGAGGCAATCAACAGTATGCCTGAGCCAGTGACAGAAGATATCGTCTTGCCACATCCGGTAGCGGAGGAACAGTTCACACCTGAGGCAGAAAGTGCATCTGAGCGGCAGAGGACAGCGAACGAAACTGTAGCACAGCCGGCGATGACAGAACAGGCAGCAGCAAACGACCGCATAGCGCTAGAGCCGCAGGAGGAGGCGCCCAAACCATATCAATTCCCATCGTTAGAGCTGTTAAAAAAGGGCGATGGCAAAAAAGGGGATTCCGCAAATCAGTTAAAGGAGACTGCGCTTCATTTGCAGCAGACGCTGCAGACCTTTGGCGTTCGGGTCACAATCACAGATATCAGTCAGGGCCCCTCTGTCACAAGATATGAAATGCAGCCTGAGCAGGGTGTAAAAGTCAGCAAAATCGTGGGCTTGACAGACGATATCAAGCTGAATCTGGCGGCGACAGATATACGAATCGAAGCGCCGATTCCCGGGAAAGCCGCGGTTGGCATCGAAGTGCCCAACAAGGAAACCAGCGCCGTTGCACTGCGGGATTTGCTGGAATCCGACAATTTTCAGAATTTTTCCTCAAACCTTGCCTTTGCGGTGGGAAAGGATATCGGCGGTCAGGTGGTAGTCACAGATATCGCAAAGATGCCGCATGTATTGATTGCGGGCGCAACGGGTTCCGGTAAATCTGTGTGTATCAATACGATTATTATGAGTATCTTGTACAAGGCAAATCCGGCAGATGTAAAGCTAATTATGATTGACCCAAAGGTAGTTGAGCTGAGTGTATACAATGGGATTCCTCATTTGATGATTCCTGTCGTGACAGACCCCAAAAAGGCTTCTGCGGCGTTAAACTGGGGCGTTGCAGAAATGAATGACCGATACAAAAAGTTTGCAGATTTGAATGTCCGTGACTTAAAAGGCTATAATAAAGCGGCGGAGATGGGAAAGACCAGCCCCGACGGAGAACCCTTACATAAACTGCCTCAAATCGTGATTATCGTGGACGAGCTTGCGGATTTGATGATGGTGGCATCAGGGGAGGTGGAGGAGAGCATCTGCCGTTTGGCGCAGCTTGCGCGCGCCTGCGGCATTCACTTGGTGATTGCTACCCAAAGACCATCGGTTGATGTTATCACAGGTCTAATCAAAGCGAATATGCCAAGCAGAATCGCGTTTAGCGTATCAAGTGGCGTGGATTCAAGGACGATTCTTGATATGAATGGCGCAGAGAAGCTTTTAGGAAAGGGTGACATGCTTTTTTATCCGCAAGGGTATACGAAGCCTGCCCGCGTGCAGGGGGCTTTTGTGTCGGATTCAGAAGTGTCCGATGTCGTTGATTTCCTCAAGAATCAAATGCTCGGCAATGTTACGGATTGCAGTGATATTGAGGAGAAGATTAAGAGTTTGCAGTCCTCAGCAGGTGCTTCGGGCAGTGCGGGCGCAGGAGGCGGCAGCGAATTTGACTCGTATTTTGCAGAGGCAGGAAAGTTTGTCATAGAGAAGGAAAAGGCGTCGATTGGTATGCTCCAGCGTGTCTTTAAGATTGGATTTAACCGTGCAGCGCGCATTGTAGACCAGTTGGAGGACGCCGGCGTGGTTGGTGCGGAGGAGGGCACAAAGCCCCGCCGTATCCTGATGAGTATGGAGCAGTTCCAAAATTATATAGAAGAACATTTATAATTTTATAGACAGTAGAGTTGATAAATGGTATTCTATTAAAATAGGTAAATTGGTAGTGGTACTTGAATGGAATATAAATGGAGTTTTTTGAATGGAGTTTTGAATAAAACTTTGGCTAGGAGGAACCAGAACTATGAAATCAGATATCGAAATCGCGCAGGAGGCTGAACTGTATCCTGTTACAGAGGTTGCAAAAGCGCTTGATATGACAATAGACGACTTGGAATTATACGGAAAATACAAAGCAAAGATTTCCGAGGAATATTTAAAAAAGCTGGAAACAAACAAAAATGGAAAACTGATACTCGTGACGGCGATTAACCCGACGCCAGCCGGAGAGGGAAAGACTACCACAAGTGTCGGGCTGGGGCAGGCATTTGGCAAGCTCGGAAAGCGCGCTGTCATTGCGCTCAGAGAGCCGTCTCTTGGTCCCTGCTTTGGCATCAAGGGCGGTGCCGCAGGCGGCGGTATGGCGCAGGTTGTGCCGATGGAGGATTTGAACCTTCATTTTACGGGGGATTTCCACGCGATTACGTCAGCGAATAATCTTTGTGCAGCATTGCTTGACAATCATATCCAGCAGGGAAATGAGCTTGGAATTGACACCAGACAGGTTGTGTGGAAGCGGTGTCTCGACATGAATGACAGAGTGCTCAGAAATATTGTTGTCGGCATGGGAAACAAGATGGACGGCTTTGTCCGTGAAGATCATTTTGTCATCACCGTGGCGTCAGAGATTATGGCGGTACTGTGTCTTGCCGAGGATATGGAGGATTTAAAAAGGCGCCTTGACAGAATGGTCGTGGCGTACAATTATGCAGGCGAGCCTGTCTGTGCCGGACAGCTTCACGCGACAGGTGCGATGGCGGCGCTGTTAAAAGATGCCATCAAACCGAATCTGATTCAGACGCTCGAACATACGCCAGCGATTATTCACGGGGGGCCGTTTGCCAATATTGCACACGGCTGCAACAGTGTACGAGCGACAAAAGCTGCGCTGAAGATGGCGGATTATGTCGTCACAGAAGCAGGCTTTGGCGCAGATCTTGGCGCGGAGAAATTTTTTGATATCAAATGCCGGCAGGCGGGACTCTCACCAGATGCAGTTGTCCTGGTGGCGACAATACGTGCGCTCAAATACAATGGCGGCGTGGCGAAGGGCGACTTGAATACAGAAAATCTGGAGGCACTCCAAAAGGGTATTGCAAATTTGGAAAAGCACATCGAGAATATACAAAAATATAATGTGCCTGTAGTTGTCACATTAAATGCATTCGTGTCGGACACACAGGCAGAGATTGCGTTTGTGAAAAAATTCTGTGAGGACAGAAATTGTGATTTTGCGCTCTCAGAAGTGTGGGAAAAGGGCGGTGACGGCGGTATAGAGCTTGCAAATGCGGTTCTGAATACGTTGGAGACAAAGGAGAGCCATTTTGCACCGCTCTATGAAGATACCATGCCAATTGCAGAAAAAATTGAATGTGTTGCCAAGGAGATTTATGGTGCGGCAGAGGTGGTGTTTGCACCTGCTGCCATCAAACAGATCGAGAAGCTAGAAGCACTTGGCTTTGGGACATTGCCAGTATGTATGGCAAAAACACAGTATTCACTCTCAGACGATCCGGCGTTATTGGGGAGGCCGGAAGATTTCCGCATGAATATCAGAGAGATTTATGTCTCGGCTGGCGCAGGCTTTGTCGTCGTACTGACAGGGGCAATTATGACGATGCCCGGACTTCCCAAGAATCCTGCTGCTTATAACATTGATGTTACAAATCAAGGTGTGATAACGGGATTATTTTAAGGAAGGGTCGTAACCTAGTGAGGAGTCTGTAAAGCATGAAGTGTCCAAATTGTGGAACGGAGTTGGAAGAGGAGAAACTGCTTTGCGAAAACTGCGGCTATGAGGTTAGAATCGTCCCGGAATTCGATATAGAGCTTGAAGATACCTTAAAAGAATCCATCAGTGTTATGATGGAAGATATGGCTGAGGAGGAACTGAAAAGCGTCCAAGACGACTTTGAGGAGGATATCAAGGAATCCATCAGTGACTATTTCCCAGACAGACCTGTCCGGCCGCACAGAAACAAAAAAATAATAATATTCGCTCTGGCAGTTCTTTTGTCTATGTCGGGCATCGCGGCACTGTCGAGTCATCTGGTAGATGATTACAGGTACAACTCTTTTGAGTACCAGTACCAGAAGGCTGTTGAAAGCGCAGCACACAATGAATACTCTGAGGCGGTAAGCTATCTTGAGCGTGCACTTGCCATTGACTCAGAAGATTTAGATGTGAGATTTTTACTTGCAAAATATTATGAAAGGAATGGACAGCAGCAGAGTACGCGCGCGCTCTTGGTTGAAATTCTCGAGGCGGACCACGCATATCCAAAGAGAGATGAAGTTTATGACATGCTGTTAGGAATATTTGAGAATCAAAATGATTATGAGAAAATTGCTACCATTTTGAGACATTGTGATGTACCTAGGATCTTGTCGAAATACAATAAATATGCGGCGCTAAAGCCTGTGTTTAACAAACAGGGCGGCGTGTATGATGAACTGATTTCTATATCATTAAAAGGAAATACGACAGGCTTCGTATACTATACGCTGGATGGCACAGCACCGTCAGAAAATTCGAATGTATATGAGACGCCCATCTTGCTGGAGTCAGGAGATTATACGATTAAGGCAATGTTTGTGAATATGTACGGCATCGCAAGTGAGGTTGAAACCCAGCACTATTACATCAGCTTATCAGCGCCAGACAGTCCGGCAATCAATGCAGACAGCGGCACATATGCAGAACCTATGTTAATTGAAGCGTATCATGATTACAGCACAAAAGTTTATTATACGACAGATGGCTCTACGCCTGATCAAAACAGCAAACGCTACACTGACCCGATAGAAATGCCTTATGGAATCAGCAATTTTTCGTTTATTGCGATAGATGAATCAGGGCTTGGCAGTGAGGTGGTCAACCGGACATATCACTTGGAAATCCAGACAAATTTTTCACCAGAGCTTGCGTTGCAGGTATTGAGGAATAATTTGTGGGCTAGTGGAAAGCTGTTGAATGTGGAGGGCAATGTGCCCAATAAATTAGGCGTGAACCAATATAATGTGAGAACGCTGTTCAAGGCGAATGATACAATATACTACATTGTCTACGAGGAGTATAAGGATACGATGGGGAAGGTTCATGATACCAATAATATCTACGCAATTGATGCAAATACGGCTGATTTATTTAAGGCTTATAAAGTAAATGAGGGCAGTTACACATTGCAGCCGTTTGCTGAAACATGAAAAAAGTTGAAATAAAGCAGCATTTCGTATACAATAATAGCGATATATGAATATACACGCTGGGCGCCTGTCAGCTCTTTGGGTGCCCTGTGCATAAAAGAAATGAAGAAAGGTATGGTGAAACAGCGAATGTACAAAATTTTAGAGGCAAAAGAACTCACTACCAATATCTATTTGATGGTAGTGGAAGCGCCGCGTGTGGCAAAGAATTGTCAGCCGGGGCAGTTTGTGATCGTAAGGATGGATAAGGATGGGGAGAGAATACCTCTCACGATCTGCGATTATGATAGAGAAAAAGGAACCATAACGATTGTATTTCAGACGGTGGGGGCTGAGACGGCGAGAATGCAGGCGTTAAAGTCAGGCGATTCGTTCCATGATTTTGTGGGACCTCTAGGCTGTGCGTCTGAGATGGTCAGCGAGGACCAAGACAAGCTTGCGAAGAAGAAAATTCTCTTTGTGGCGGGCGGTGTCGGCACAGCGCCAGTATATCCACAGGTAAAGTGGTTACATAATCAAGGCATTGCGGCAGATGTCATTGTCGGTGCAAAGAACCATGATCTGCTGATTCTCGAGAAAGAGATGGAGGCTGTGGCTGGCAATCTGTATATCACCACTGATGATGGCTCATATGGGCGCAAGGGTATGGTGACACAGACGATTCAGGAGCTTGTGGATGAGGGCAAAAAGTATGATTTGTGCATTGCCATCGGTCCTATGATCATGATGAAGTTTGTATGTAAACTGACAAAAGAGCTTGGAATCCCCACGATTGTCAGCTTAAATCCGATTATGGTGGACGGCACGGGTATGTGCGGTGCGTGCCGTGTTACAGTCGGTGACAAGGTGAAATTTGCTTGTGTGGACGGTCCAGAGTTTGACGGGCATCTGGTGAATTTTGACGAGGCGATGAAACGCCAGCAGATTTACAAGACAGCAGAGGGACGGGCGATGTTGAAAGTACAGGAAGGTGATACCCATCACGGCGGATGTGGTCAGTGCGGAGGTGAAAATTAATGGATGTGTTAACAAAAGTACCAGTACGAGAGCAGGAGGCAGCAGTCAGAGCAAAAAACTTTGATGAGGTCTGTCTTGGATATAATAAAGAAGAAGCGATGGAGGAAGCGTCGCGCTGTATCAACTGTAAGAATGCGCAGTGTATCAAGGGCTGTCCGGTAGCGATTGACATTCCGGCATTTATTGAGCAGGTGAAAGCTGGAAATATTGAGCGCGCATATCAGATTATCAGCCAGTCATCGGCGCTGCCTGCTGTGTGTGGACGCGTTTGTCCTCAGGAGAGCCAGTGTGAGGGAAAATGTATCCGAGGTATTAAGGGCGATCCGGTTTCCATTGGTAAGTTAGAGCGTTTTGTGGCTGACTGGGCGAGAGAAAATAATATCAAGCCGGAACCGGCAAAGGAAAAGAACGGAAAAAAAGTGGCGGTGATTGGTTCTGGTCCGGCGGGGCTTACCTGCGCAGGAGATCTTGCCAGACTTGGGTATGATGTCACAATTTTTGAGGCGCTTCATGAGGCTGGCGGTGTGCTGGTCTATGGCATTCCAGAGTTCAGGCTTCCGAAGGAGGAGGTTGTGGCAAAAGAAATTGCAAATGTAGAATCTTTGGGCGTTAAGATCGAGAAAAATGTAATCATTGGCAAGTCTATCACAATTGATGAACTGATCGAGGAAGAGGGTTATGAGGCAGTATTTATTGGCTCTGGCGCTGGACTTCCGAAGTTTATGGGGATTCCGGGAGAAAATGCAAATGGCGTATTCTCTGCAAATGAGTATTTGACCAGAAGCAATCTGATGAAGGCGTTTGATGAGGATTCCAACACGCCCATCATGCGCGGCAAGAAGGTCGCTGTCGTGGGCGGCGGCAATGTTGCTATGGACGCAGCCAGAACAGCTCTCCGATTGGGCGCAGAAGTACATATCGTGTACAGGCGCAGTGAGGAGGAGCTTCCCGCGAGAGTGGAAGAAGTGCATCATGCAAAAGAGGAGGGCATTATCTTTGATCTGCTCACCAACCCAACAGAGATTTTGGAAGATGAAAATAACTGGGTAAGGGGCATGAAGTGCATTAAGATGGAACTTGGCGAGCCAGACGCATCAGGGAGACGCAGACCGGTAGAGATTCCAAACAGTGAGTTTGAGATGGAGCTTGACACGGTGATCATGTCGCTTGGCACTTCACCCAATCCGCTGATTTCTTCGACGACAGAAGGCTTGGAGACAAACAAATGGAAATGTATTGTCGCTGACGAGGAGTTTGGCAGAACATCAAAGGAAGGTGTGTTTGCCGGCGGTGATGCAGTGACCGGCGCAGCGACGGTAATCCTTGCAATGGGTGCGGGAAAGGCTGCTGCAAAAGGGATTCACAATTATTTGAGCACACAGGCGACTAAATAAAAAATCAGTAAACTGATATTTTCCCTTTGGACGCCCGTGTGCATAAAGATAACCTGCACGAAAAATGTGCAGGTTCTTTTTGAATATATGCTTTATTAGATATGACTACTTTTATGTATTCAACAATAAATCGACTGCACTTTGGGGGATGTGACAATGGAAATGAATGCTTCTAAGGTAAAAGACATCATAGGAGATAACCCGAGATTCCATTTTGATGAAAATGAACCATATGGCTATTATATTTGTTCAGAAGAAAATCAAACCATTAGAGATACAAGTATTCTAAAGTATTGGGAAAAGCTAAAGTATATGTCTGAAAATGCGGACTTTTTGATACAACAGGCATTTCAAGCATCATTTTATGATTTTTATGGTGTCAATCGGAAATTTATTGCATCTTCTGAAGAAATGTGTCAACAATTAATCGTCGATAGTTTTGTTTTATATGCACATGATGATTCGATCGGGTGCTGTTTGTCAAATTCACGGTATATGTTCGGGCACTTTATTGAGTGTTTATGGAATGTGCACTGGGCGTTGATTTATTCCACTATTTGCTGAGTGTAGGTTAATATTTGCAGAAACACTTTCCTTTATGGAAAAATTGCTGAGTGCAGGTTAATATTTGCAGAAACACTTTCCTTTATGGAAAAATTGCTGAGCGCAGGATAAAATTTGTAGAACCACTTTCCTATATGGAAAAATTTTATAGAAACAGGAGGTTTGGCGCATGTCAGACAGAAATGATGAGGTAAAGGTATATCAGGATAAGAAAGCAAAGGCGGAGGATTACAAAAGCTCTGCCTATACGCTTTTGATGGTTGGGGTGCTTGGAATTGCAGCGTTTATCCTGATGGAAGCAGGCGTGCTTCCTTTCCGGCTTGCCGGTTCGGGAAAATATATTACCTACGGTGTGATGGGGACTATGTTTGTCATATTTATAGTGATGGGGATTTTGTCGTTAAAATCTTCCCATAAATACACGCAGGAGGCCGCCGTGGAAGAGGATTTGACTGGTAAGATCAAGACATGGGCAAAGGAACATATCACCGCAGCGTCCATTCAGGAACGTGTTTGGTTTGAGGATGGGACCCCGGAGGAGATGAAGTATTTTAAGTACTTTGAGGGAATCAAGGCTGCTGTGACACAGGAGTTTGGCAGTTTGGATGCGTCTTATCTGGACGCTTTGTGCGAGGAGTTGTACGCTGACATTTTCGATCGGGGTTGATTGGAATGAGTGCAAAAAAGCGTTAAAAAGAATTAGGAATAGTATGTGGAAGCTTTAATGCTGTCGGAAAATAAATCTGTTTGCCTACAATATTGGGTAAATGGAATCATTTTCCGACAGTTTTTTATTCTATTATTTTTAGTGAAAAAAAGTTGCACAAAAAATAAATTATGTTATAATAATAAATAAAAGGAAGATTGACGTGGAGGTATGTGCCATGATAATAGAGATTAGAGCAAAAAACTGTTATGCATTTGAGAATGAAATAACGTTTTCAATGAAAGCAGATATGAGATATAAAAAATTCGGAACTAATGTTCATAAAGTAAAAAATTTTAATATACTGAAATCGGCTGGTATTTATGGACCGAACAATGTGGGAAAGACCTGCTTGATTAAATGCATGAGAGCGATAAAGGCCGTACTTTTGAATAAAAAAAATAATTTAATGCCCAATATATTTACAGAGTGTACTGTCTGTGAACTGGGCGTAACTTTTGTGGCGTTGGGAAGAACGTTTTCATATGACTTTAAATATGATACCGAAAAACAAGCGTATATATATGAATCATTTTCAGAGATTATCAAAGATCAATATAACAATGAAAAAGAAGTATGCTGGCTGAAAAAAGACAGTATTGGTGAAGTATATGAATGTTTAGACAAAGATGTGCAGAATATGATATCAGTTATGTCGAATAATACGCTGTTATGCTATATAATAGATACAAGTAAATTTGAGCATGTAGACGAGATGAAACAGATTCTAGTTGGGTTTGCGAAAAAAATTGATATTATTAATATGAATAATATACCGATGCAGCACACCATAGATCTCATGAAAAATAAAAATCAGTTGCAGGAAAAAGTTGTTGAATTTATTAAAAACGCAGATTTGTATATGGATAATTTTGAGTTTGTCGATATAGAAAAGATACAGCGAAAAGCTAGTGATGATCAAGAAAAACCTGAAGAGAAGGTTCTGGATATACCAGAGAACATCATGGATCAGATCAGACTGGTTTCCACATATAAGGGAGTGCATGTACCAAGTATGTTATTTGATTCTACAGGTACCAAGAAGATCGCAGCCATTGCCAGTTATGTGATAGAGGCACTTGAACAGGGCAAAATTCTTATTGTTGATGAATTGGATAGCAGTATTCATTTCAAACTTACCAGAGCAATTGTTGCGATGTTTAATAATGAACTGAATACAAATGCACAAATGGTATTTACTGTGCATGATATCAATCTGATGGATTGCAGGAGAATGTTTCGGAAGGAGCAGATTTGGTTTATTCATAAAGATGAAGATAGTGTATATCTATATTCACTGGCAGATTTTACTGCACAACAGGGTGTGAGAGATACTACAGATGTTGTGGAGAAGTACAAAAAAGGTGTCCTTGGAGCGTTACCTGACCCAGAATTGATCAACTCCTTGCTTCGTATTAAAGGCGATGTAAAGGGGGATGATGTCAATGATAAATAAGCTTCCTAAATTTTCTGATAATCATAAAATCTGTATTGTCTGTGAGGGCAATGAAGAATATGAGTATCTTAACCGCCTCAAAGAATTGAAGGTGTGGTGTAAGCAATACGATATTTTGTTGGTTAATGCCGGTGGAAATGGTAATATACCAGCGAGATATCAGGATCTTTTTCAAAATGACTCATATGAAATCATACTTGTATTTTGTGACACAGATAATAAACCTTATGAACAGTATGAAGATATTAAGCGAAAAATTAATGCGTTTCATGGTGTTGCGAATGCTGCGGATGAAGTAGTTTTGTTTGGCAATCCGTGTACTATGCAGATCATCGTGAAGCATTGGACGGATGAAAATTTAAAATCACCAGCAAAACCAATCAATGCTCCATTGATATACAAATATACTGGAGTAGAAAATTATAAGGGAAGGATAGATCAGATCAAAGAAGTCATGAAATATGTTACTGTGGAAAACTATGCAGATATGTGCAAGCGGGTGAGTAGATTGGAAACTTTTGACCGGGTGGCTGGAAGTAGTAATTTTGTGAAGTTCATAAAGCTGTTTGAGAATGATGACAGTGGTTGGATTGAGGAGATTAACAGAAAATTGGAGGAGTAGAGAGTAGAATACAATGAATATAACACTCGTTACAGTTGGGAAAATCAAAGAAAAATATTTCCGGGACGCGATTGCCGAATATCAAAAAAGGCTTTCAAAATACTGTAGGCTGGAGATTGTGGAGGTGGCAGACGAAAAGACACCAGACAAGGCATCGGAGACAGAGGAGGCGCAGATTCGGCAGAGGGAAGCAGCGCGCATTCTAAAGGCGGTGCGGGACAATGCTTATTGTATCGCACTGACAATTGACGGAAAAAAGCGTGATTCTGTCAATCTGGCAACACATATAGAACAGTTGGGGCTGAGTGGGAAAAGCAATCTCGTGTTTGTAATTGGCGGTTCGCTGGGGCTGCACGACAGTGTGGTACAGCGTGCCGATGAAACGCTTAGTTTTTCGGAGCTGACATTTCCGCACCAGTTAATGCGGGTGATTTTGCTGGAACAGATTTATAGGTGTTTTCGCATCATAAATAATGAACCATATCACAAGTGAGGGTGAGAAGGAACAGAGATCTATGAAATAAATGAGGGGTAATATTTGTACAAGAAATGGAAGGGAGAACAAAGCTTTGAAGGAGAATCTGAATATATTAGCCAGAAATCGAAGCGAATGGTCTTTGCTGGAGTACAGAAACATGGAAGAATAAAAAATAAGACACTACGACCGGGCGACTGGAGCATATTCAAGCGTTTGTATAAAAGAATGTTACTTTATTGGCGAAAAAAATGTTTGATAATGTGAAAGCGGGGAAACCTAGGAAGATGTTGCCAAGAAACAAAATATTAGCCCCTAGGCGGTAAGTAGACTGAAAAATATAGTGGTCTGTTCGTTTGAAATATGATAAAATATCAGTAAAAGCAGGGGGTGAGGCCATGAATACAGATACTACCATAGCGAAAAATATCCGTGTGGCTGATGAGAAAGCCAGCTATGACGCGGCATGTAAGCGGTTGCTTTCGGAAAAGATTATTCTGGCATGGATTATGAAGAACTGTCTTGAAGAATACCGTGATTGTGATGTGGATGAAATTGCGGAAAAATATATTGAAGGTACACCGCAGGTAGGTGAAGTAGCAGTGGTCCCAGATGAATCCAACCGTGTTTCTGTGATACAGGGAGCTGGAAATGAAGATACTTCTCTGACGGAAGGGACGATTTTCTATGATATTCGATTTCTTGCAATCGCTCCTGTATTCGCCGAATTAATTCGCTTAATTATCAATATTGAAGCTCAGAATGATTTTTATCCGGGGTATCCGCTGATAAAGAGGGGAATCTATTACTGTAGCCGGATGATTTCCGCCCAATATGGAACAGAGTTTACAAATTCTCACTATGAGAATATCAAAAAAGTATATAGCATATGGATTTGTATGAATCCGCCAAAGAGCCGTGAAAACAGCATTACCCGTTATTACATTGCGGAAGAGAATTTGGCGGGCAGTGTAAAGGAACGAAAAGCAGATTATGATTTGATGGCGGCTGTTATGATTTGTCTTGGGAAAGAGGAAGATTCGGGTACGAATTTATTGAAACTGTTGAATGTGCTTCTGTCCACGGAAACAGGTTCACAGGACAAGTGCCAGATATTGGAAAAAGATTTTCATATCAAAATGACTCAGACATTGGAAAGTGAGGTGTCGCTCATGTGTAATTTAAGTAAGGGTGTGGAAGAGAAAGGAATTGAAAAGGGAAGACAGGAAGGAATAATAGCTATGGTATCAGCATTAAAGGATTTACAAATTGCAGACAGCATTATTCTGAATAA
>ERZ808037.713-NODE-713-length-27495-cov-5.230797_pt1 | contig 27495 bp, 29 predicted proteins | sample MGYA00380190_ERZ808037 | MGnify/ENA primary metagenome ERZ808037 (study PRJEB31490, sample SAMN06133399) | mouse gut metagenome | isolation source: J9 | host: mice | place: China: Chengdu | collected 2015-05 ...
ATACGCCGCGGCAGTCCGGGTCAAGATGCGGTGTGCGCTCACCCATCAGGTAGGGAAGGTAGATCAGCCGGTTACTTCCGGCAGGAATCTCTGAAACATCCGCATTAATCAGGTCATAGACATCACAGCCTTCTTTTTCGGCACGGGCAAGATAATCCTGGCAGAACTCATCCTTAAACCATTTCAGGGAAAGCCCCGCTCCCTGGGTAACACCCATGATGTGCCATGCGCCGGGAACTGCACAGCAGCAGGTATGTACACGGCCCTTCGGGTCGATGGATACTTTGCTGGTGTGGGCAAAGACAACCCCGGAAGTACCGATAGTGGTAAACGCCGTCCCGTCCCGGACAATCCCGGTTCCCACAGCAGCCGCAGCATTATCGCCGGCCCCGCCCACAACAATGGTTTTCGTACTTAATCCGGTTTTTGACGCAATCTCCGGAAGAAGGCTGCCCGTGACCTGGCAGGACTCGTACACCGTTCCCAGCAAATCCCGGTCAATGGAAAGGGCATCCAGAACCTCCTGCGACCAGCAGCGTCCCGGCACGTCTAAAAGCTGCATCCCGCTTGCATCGGATACCTCGGTGGCAAAGACACCGGTCAGGATGTAACGGATATAGTCTTTGGGAAGCAGGATGTGTTTGCAGCGGGCATAGTTTTCGGGTTCGTGTCTGCGCACCCAGAGGATCTTTGCCGCGGTCCATCCGGTCAGGGGCGGATTGGCGGTAATGGCAATCCAGCGCTCGCGGGGCATAAGGTTAAGCATTTCCTCGACCTCTGCGCCTGTACGCTGATCACACCAGATAATGGAAGGGCGGATAACCTCTCCCTTTTCATCCAGCATAACCAGACCGTGCATCTGTCCGGAAATGCCGATTCCCAGGATATCTTCTTTTTCTGCTGCCGATTTTTCCACCACTTCGCTGACTGTGGCAAGGACGGCATTCCTCCAGTCTTCGGGGTTTTGTTCTGCCCAGCCGTTTTGCGGCTGATAAAGCGGGTATTCCCGGGAAGCAGAGGCAATCACCGTGCCAAGTTCATCAAACAACACGGTTTTTGTGGCGGATGTACCCACATCAATACCAATTAAATACTTCATACACTTTCCTCGTCTTTCTATAAATTGTTTTTCTATGTTGATCATTGTTCATAATCCTTTTATTTTTTTATGAAAAATGATAGTTCTTCCGATATTCACTGGGCAGGCATCCATAGCGTTTAAAAAAAGCTTTGGCAAAGGCGCGGCTGTCCGGAAAACCATGATTGACGGCAATGGACGATAAGCTGTGATCGGTGTTTAACATTTCCCGAAGGCTGTATTCCGTCCGAAGGTCTAAAAGATAGGTTTTATAGCTGACATCCGCATAACGCTTAAATATCCGGGAAAGATAGGTAGGGGAAAAACCAAAGCGGCGGGCTACATCCTCTAATGTAATTTCCTGGTTATAGTTGGCCTTCATATAGGCTGTAATATTCGAAAGCTTGTCTAAATGGCGTTTCTGCCGGATGATTTTCTGGTCATTTTCTGTATTCATAAATTCTGTGACCAGAAGATAGAGCAGTTCTAAAAACAGGCTCTGAACCTTTAGTTCATAAGCAAAGGCTTTTGCCTGGTAGGTTTTATAAATCCGGGAAATTAACTGTACCAGTTTTAAGTTGTTCTCGTCGGACTGCTTGGAAAATACAACATAGTCATTTTCACGGATATAGCCGGAAAGACAGCTTATGGGAATCTGAAGGACAATCGTCATATTGGGTTCTGGCGCGTCAATGGAATGAACCTCATTAGGATTGACAATAACAAAGTCCGGCGCATGTAAGGGAATACGCACATTGTTCATCAGAAATTCCAGATGACCGCTGACCACCAGAAAAATTTCCACGGATCGATGCCAGTGTTTGCTTCGTTTGTAGTTTCCGTCCTTTCCCTCAAATAAAAAAAGTTTAAAGGGAAGATCTTCATTGGGGATAATCAATTCATGTTTAAATTCCACAGGCATTTACTTGCACAACCTTCCTGGACTTGCTGTTTTGCTTAACTATGCTTATTATAGGGCACAGAGCGGAAAAAATCCAGGGAATAACTTAACCTGTTTATAGCATTTTCTTGTCTTTTTTTAAAATAACGAAACCGAACCAGAGCCGCGGACCTATTGACACAGAACAAAAATATGATATACTTTCCTGTAATGGACTGGCGGATATCTGCGGTGTGCAGGTATCCGCTTTATTGCGGAAAGGATGAAGGGATGAGAGGAACATTGTACGGTGTGGGCGTAGGGCCGGGGAATCCAAAGCTGATGACCTGCCTTGCCATAGAAACGATTGAGCGCTGTCCGGTGATTGCCGTTCCTGCCAAGGGCAGGGATTATGCGCTGAGCTATAAAATTGCCAGCGGTATGGTAAAAGGGCTTGAGGAAAAGGAATGTTTAAATTTATCTACCCCCATGACCAGGAACCGGGAAATATTGGAGAGAAACTATGCACGGGCGGCAGAACAGATTATTGCCTGCCTTTGTAAAGGAAAGGATGTTGCTTACCTTACCCTGGGCGATCCTGCGATTTACTCCACCTATATTTATATCCACCGCATGGTCAGAGAACAGGGGTATCCGGCAGAGATGATTAACGGTGTTCCTTCTTTCTGTGCAGCGGCGGCAAAACTGGGGGAAAGCCTTGCCGACCGGGCACAGCAGCTTCATATTCTTCCGTCTTCCTATTCTATCGAAGAGGCTCTGGATTATCCGGGAACGAAGGTATTAATGAAAGCGGCTTCCCGGCTGCCGGAGGTAAAGAAGCTTTTAGAGGAACGGGGGACGGACGCGGTGATGATTGAAAACTGCGGACTGGAGGATGAACACATATATTTATCCGTGCAGGAAATGCCGGAAACGGCGGGCTACTATACGATTATTCTGGTAAGGTAGGTGTTTATGATCAGAGAAAATGCATTATCCATCCGGGAACTGACGGTGGGCGGATTATTTGCTGCACTGATTACGGCGGGGGCTTGGGTGAAAATCACACTGCCCACACAGCCGCTGCCCATGCATTTTACGCTGCAGTGGTTTTTTGTGCTGCTTGCGGGGCTTTTGCTGAATAAAAAGCTTGCCGGTGCCAGCGTTGCGGTATATTTATTTTTGGGGCTTATGGGGGTTCCGGTGTTTGCTTCCGGGGGAGGCCCTTCCTATATTGCCCGGCCGACATTCGGCTATCTTCTGGGTTTTTTTGCGGCCGCCTATGCTATGGCCTGGTTAAGCGAGCGTGTGCAGCCTGCGGGATTTTTAAAGCTTTTTGGCATATCCATGGCAGGTTTTTGTCTGTACTATGGAATCGGTATTCTTTATTTCTTTATTATCTGCCGCTTTTTTATTGCCCGGGAAGTGACCTGGCAGATTCTTTTTATTAACTGTTTTCTGCTGACTGCGGGAGGTGATTTTGCGCTCTGTCTGGCAGCGGTGAGCGTAGCGGCAAAACTGCGGGGCATTGTGAAAAAAACACTTTATATGCCTTAATGGAGTTATACGCCCTAATGAAGATAAAAGGCCGAGTACTCGGCAAATCAGGATAGAAAAGGAAACTTATGAACGTAATTAAAATCGGAACAAGAAAAAGTAAGCTTGCCTGTGTTCAGGCAGAGGCCGTGGCAGAATATATCCGCAAAAATGTGGAGGGCGGTCAGGCAGAACTGGTCAAGGTGGTGACGACCGGGGATAAGGTGCTGAATAAAAAGCTGGATGAAGTCGGCAGTAAGGGGATGTTTGTCAAGGAACTTGATATTGCCCTGTTAAACGGCGATACGGATTTGTCCGTACATTCATTGAAGGATATGCCGATGGAGATTTCACCCAAACTTCCGGTGCTTGGTTATTCCCGGAGGGAGGATGCCCGGGATGTTCTTGTCCTTCCTCCCGGTGTGTCCGTATACGACGGACATCTGCCCATAGGTTCTTCCAGCAACCGCAGGATTTCGCAGTTAAGAAAACTTTATCCTGGGGCCGGAATCAAGACCGTGCGGGGAAATGTTTTAACCCGGCTGGAGAAACTGGATGCCGGGGAATACGGTGCCTTGGTTCTGGCTGCCGCCGGCTTAAAACGTCTGGGACTTGAACACCGCATCAGCCGCTATTTTTCTGTGGAGGAGATGATTCCTGCTGCCGGTCAGGGGATTTTATGCGTCCAGGGCCGGGAAGGGGAAGACTTCCGCTTTCTGCAGGGGTTTTTTGACCCGGAAGCCGAAATCTGCGCCCGGGCCGAGAGGGCATTTATGTCCTATTTAAACGGCGGCTGTTCCCTGCCTGTGGGGGTGTATGCGGAGGTTTTTGAGGAAGATTCCGGCAAACGACAGATAAGCATACGCGGCCTGTATGCCCGGGAATGTCTGGGAACAGCAAAAACACTGTGCATGACTGGAAAGGCAGATGCACCGGAAGCGCTGGGAGTTCGTCTTGCCAGGGCATTAAAGGAAATAGCCGGATAAGAGTAGCATTGTATTTAGGAGATGTTGAATTTAAAACAATAACCAAAAGCGATGAGAAAAAGAAAACAGGATGGTGTAATGGAAGAACGCAGAACTAAACATAAAGAACAGAAAAAACAGTGTCCGGGAAAGGTCTGGCTGGTGGGAGCGGGGCCTGGGGCGGCGGATCTTTTAACGGTGAAGGCCCGGCGGCTTTTTGAAGACTGCGATTGTATCGTCTATGATCGGCTGGTGGGGGAGGAGGTATTAAGTCAGATTCCGCCCGGACGGGAACTTATCCATGTCGGTAAAGTTACCGGGCATCACAGTATTCCCCAGGAAGAAATTAACGGGATTTTGGTTCGTGAGGCAAGGCTTGGAAAAAGGGTGGTGCGGCTGAAGGGCGGCGACCCGTTTTTATTTGGGCGGGGAGGAGAAGAGGCGGAAGTACTGGAAAAGGAAGGGATAGCTTTTGAGATTGTCCCCGGGATTTCCTCTGCGTTTGCTGTTCCTGCCTACCAGGGAATTCCGGTGACGCACAGGGATTATGTGTCCGGTGTTCATATTTTTACCGGACATGGAAAGGAATGTAAGGACGGGAAAGACAGCCGCCCGGTTCCCTATAAGGCGTTGGTTCAGGCAGGGGGAACCCTGGTCTTTCTTATGGGGGTACATGCGTTAGAAGAACTTATGGAAGGTCTTTGCCTTGCCGGTATCGATAAGGACATGCCGGCAGCCATCTTGCAGCAGGGAACAACGGCAGGTCAGAAAAAGGTTGTGGCAACGGTTGCTGATCTGGCAGCAAAGGCAAAAAAGGAGAAGATTAAGCCCCCGTCCGTGATTATTGTGGGAGAGGTCTGCAGGCTGCATGAAACCTTAAGTTGGTATGAAAAACTGCCGTTAGCCGGAGAAAAAATCCTGGTGACACGTCCGTTAGAACGCGGGAAAGAGCTGCAGGAGGAGTTAAGGGCATTGGGCGCAGAGGTATGGTCCGTACCTGCGATAGAAACGCTTCCGGCGGAAGATAAAGCCTTGCGCCTTTTGGTAGAAACGGAACTTGCCCGGTTAAATACGTATCAGGTTCTTGTTTTTACCTCGCCTTACGGGGTGGAATGTTTTTTTTCGCTGCTTTTAAAAAGCGGAAGGGATGTCCGGGACACGGCACACATGAAATTTGCCGTAATCGGACAGGGAACGGCCGATGCACTCCTGAAAAAAGGAATCCGCGCCGACTATATGCCAGAGCAGTATGACAGTATTTCCCTTGGACGCCTGCTCGCCGAAAAACTTAGGGCAGGGACAAGGATTTTGCTTGCCCGATCGGCGATAGGGAGTGAGGAACTTTTGCAGGAATTAAAGAAAAACCCCGGGTTGTCCTGTACAGATCTGGCGATTTATACGACGAAATTTGCACTGGAAAACACGGCTCTTATGCAGTCCTTGATGAGGGTAAAACAGGATGAACGTCTGCCGAAGATTGTCTTTACCAGCAGTTCCACCGTAGAGGGCTTCTGCCGGATGCTTGGCTGTGCTTACCCTTATGAAATGCTTTATGCTGTCTGTATCGGGGAAAAAACCCGGCAGGCCGCCGCCAGGATGGGGATGCATACCAGCGTTGCCCAAAATGCGACAGTCAGCGATTTAATTTGCTGTTTTCGGCAAAAATCATGGGATGCATACAGCAGCATTGTAACAAAAAAATAAGAATTACTTAATGAAAAGAAATTGACAATCCCGGCGAAAGTATGCAAAATAGAAAAGAAAATGGAAAAAATAACAAGTTTATTTTTCCCGGAACAAAAAAGAAAAGGACATGAAAATAATGACAGAAACCAGAAAATTATACCAAGAGATGGGAATTCAAAAAGAAGTTTTGGATTTCTGTCTGCACATAGAATCCGATTTGTCCGAACGGTTTGTTCAGATTGACCAGCGGGCGGAAAGCAATCAGTTAAAGGTCATTAAGGCAATGCAGGATAACCGGGTCAGCGATATTCATTTTGCGGTAACCACCGGTTACGGCTATAATGATTTGGGCAGGGATACGTTAGAGGATGTCTATGCCTCGATTTTCCACACGGAAGCGGCGTTAGTCCGTCCAAACTTAATCAGCGGCACCCATGCCCTCCACATTGCGCTTTCTTCCAACCTCCGCCCGGGGGATGAACTGCTTTCTCCGGTGGGAAAGCCTTACGATACGCTTGAGGAGGTTATTGGAATCCGGGAGTCTGTGGGTTCCTTAAAGGAGTACGGCGTGACCTACCGCCAGGTAGATCTGCTTGCTGACGGGAGTTTTGACTATCCCGGTATTGCACAGGCATTGAATGAGAAGACAAAGCTGGTTACGATTCAGCGTTCCAAGGGCTATGCGACCCGTCCTACATTATCCGTGGACCAAATCGGTGAATTAATCCATTTTATTAAGAAAATCAAGCCGGAGGTTATCTGCATGGTGGATAATTGTTACGGTGAGTTTGTAGAAACCATAGAGCCTACGGACGTGGGGGCAGATATGGCGGTCGGTTCCCTGATTAAAAATCCAGGAGGTGGTCTGGCACCCATTGGCGGCTATATCGCGGGAAAAAAGGAATGTATCGAGCGGGCGGCTTATCGTCTGAGCGCCCCGGGACTTGGCCGTGAAGTGGGGGCAAGCCTGGGGCTGAATACCTCATTTTACCAGGGGCTGTTCTTAGCGCCTACGGTGGTTGCCGGGGCTTTAAAGGGTGCTGTTTTTGCTGCCAATATCTACGAACGTTTAGGTTTTTTGGTTGTGCCGAACGGGAAAGAGGAGCGCCACGACATTATCCAGGCGATTACCTTTGGAACGCCGGAAGGGGTTATTGCTTTCTGTGAGGGAATCCAGGCGGCGGCTCCGGTGGACAGCTTTGTTACCCCTGAGCCCTGGGACATGCCCGGTTATGATGCGCCGGTGATTATGGCGGCGGGCGCTTTTGTCCAGGGCGCTTCCATCGAACTGAGTGCCGATGCCCCGATTAAGCCGCCCTATGCCGTTTATTTCCAGGGCGGACTGACCTGGTATCATGCAAAACTGGGAATTATTACAACTTTGCAGAAATTGACAGAAAAAGGGATTATTTCGGCGGAAAATCTGCTAAAAAGTTTATAAAAATTTTGAAAATCATGTACAGAAAATAAAACTTATGTTAGAATAAAATCAGGGTATATTTGACGGAAACAGCGACAGATAGAACCCAGGCCGGATTATCTTCCCGGGATTCGTACTTGGAGAGGGAAAAGCCCATAAAGGAGGATAAGATGGAAAAAAATACGATGAAAGATCTGCCCCTGCAGGAACGCCCCTATGAGCTCTGTATAACGGAAGGACCGGAGAAGCTTACCGATGCACAGCTTCTGGCAGTGATTATCCGAACCGGTTCAAGAAACGCTAATGCTCTGGAACTGGCGTCGGAGATCCTTGCCTTAAATTTCCCGGAAGGGGGACTTTTAAGGCTTATGCACCTTACCCGGGATGAACTTTTAAGTTATGAGGGGATCGGCAAAGTTAAGACGGTTCAGATGCTCTGTATCGGGGAACTGTCCCGGAGAATCTGGAAGAAGGGAAAGTTTGCCGGATTAAGACAGAAAGCCTTTCAGGACCCGGCAGATATTGCTGCTTACTGTATGGAAGATATGCGCCATTTGGAGCAGGAACAGGTTCGGGGACTTTACTTTGATACCAAGCAGAAGCTTCTTCGGGATGTGGTGTTAAGCACGGGAACGGTAAATTCCGCGGTGATTTCTCCAAGGGAGATTTTTAAGCAGGCATTGCAGTGCGGCTGTGTTTCCCTGGTGTTAGTTCACAATCATCCAAGCGGTGACCCTTCTCCCAGCAAAGAGGATAAGATGCTGACCCTTCGGGTGAAGGCTGCGGGGGAAATTTTGGGAATTTCACTGTTAGATCATATTATTATTGGCGATACTAGATATATCAGCTTACTGAATGAAGGAATGTTATAATTTATAGAATGAGGAACATAGGGAATGAAAACGAAACGCAGCAAATATCTTCTGATTGGCCTTACCATTTTTTGTTTCGTGCTGATTATAGTCACTTCGTTTAAAGACGGTATACTTGAACCTCTGCGAACAGGGGTTGGTTATGTGCTTGTCCCGCTTCAGACCGGTGTAAATGCACTGGGAAACGGAATCTATACGGAGTACAGGGATTATACCCACTTAAAGACGGCACTGGCAGAGAATGAACGCTTAAAGGAAGAGGTAGCTGGGCTGATTGAAGAGAATAACCGGCTTCAGTCCGGCCAGTTTGAACTTAACCGCCTGCGTGAACTCTACCAGTTAGATCAGACTTATATGCAGTACGATAAAATCGGTGCAAGGATTATCGCGAAGGACTCCGGGGACTGGTTTCAGGTTTTTCGGGTGAATAAAGGCTCTGCGGACGGTGTGGAAGTGGATAATAATGTTATCGCCGGCGGCGGGCTTGTGGGAATCGTTACGGATGTAGGGGCAAATTATGCAACGGTTCGATCGATTATTGATGATTCCAGCCGTGTCAGCGCCATGGCAATGCAGTCGGGGGATCGGTGCATTGTGGCGGGGGATTTGACCTTATTTGAAGAGGGAAGACTGCGGATTACCAATATTACCAAAAACGGCGATGTCAAAGAGGGAGATCAGATTATTACTTCCAATATCAGTTCAAAATTTCTTCCCGGGATTTTAATCGGCTATGCTGCCGATGTGACCATGGACCCGGAGCGGCTGACCAAATCCGGTTATCTGATTCCTGTGGCGGATTTTGACAATCTCCAGGAAGTTTTGATTATTATCGGGACGAAGAGTACCGGAGATGAGGCTGCAAAAACGGGAGAGGGGGCCGGTTCATGAAAAGGATTGTTCTTAATCTGCTTCTGATGGTTTTAGCTTTTACCATACAGACCTGTGTCTTTCCCCTGATTCCTTTTCTGGCAGCTTCGCCGAATCTTTTACTGATTTTGACGTTTTCCTTTGGATTTATCCATGGAAGCTGGGCGGGAATCCTGTACGGGCTGTTTGCAGGGCTTTTGCTGGATTTATTTTACAGCGGACCGTTTGGTTTTTATATGCTGGTTTTTATCTACATCGGGTATATTAACGGAATCTTTACCAAATATTATTATGAAGAATACATTACCCTGCCCCTGTTTTTGTGCATTGCCAATGAACTGATGTATAATATGTATATGTATGTATTCCGTTTTTTAATCCGCGGAAAGCTGAATTTGTTTTATTATTTCCGGAAGATTATGCTGCCGGAGATTATCTTCAGCCTGGTAACGACCCTGTTTATTTACCGTTTGTTTTTATTTATCAGCCGGAAGCTGGAAGAACTTGACAAGCGCAGAGATACCAAGATTGTCTGAAAGGCATAGTTTTGCCTGGCAGTGGAGTCCCTCTGACCAGGTGTGACAGAAAGAGGAGAGAAGTAAACATTGTTCAGAGATTTATGGGAAATACTGAAGGATTTTATCCAGAAAATTGCTTATTCCAGACTATTCGCCTTAACGGTGCTTTTTACCTGCATGTTTGGGGTTTTAGTTGCTCACCTTTTTAACCTGCAGATTGTCCGTGGGGAGGATATGCTGAATAAATATATTCAACAGACCGAGAAAACCATGTACACACCCGGTACACGGGGGAATATTTACGATAAAAACGGAAAGCTTCTGGCTTATAATGAACTGGCCTATTCCGTTACCGTACAGGACACCGGCGATTATCGGGAAGCAGCGGATCTTAATGCGATGCTTTTGCGCCTGGTGAATATTTTGGATAAACACAATGTGGCGATCGAGGGGAAATTTGAAGTTGGCCTGGATGAATTTGGGGAGGTGTTTTATTCCTCTTCAAGCGAAACCGGACGGCTGGGATTTCTCAGGGATATTTTCGGGTGCAAGTATATCGAAGAACTCAGTGAAGAAGAACATTTTGATGAGAAAACCGGCAAGCTTCCCATTCATGTTACAGCCAGGGAACTTTTAGAAAGACAGAAAGAACTTTATAAGCTGAATGAGATAAAAGATGAGAAAGGCAATACGGTAATGCTGGATGATAAGACCGCCTTAAAGCTGGTCAATATCCGCTACACCATGTCCCTTGTTTCTTTCCAGAGATACCAGTCCACGGTGGTTGCCTCACAGGTGGACGAAGAAACGGTTGCCGAGGTGCTGGAAAATACGCCCTATCTTTTAGGGGTGAATATCGAAGAATCCTCCGTAAGAGTTTATAATGACAGTATTTATTTTGCCCCGATTATCGGCTACACGGGTAAGATGCAGAAGGAAAGACTAGAAGAATTGCAGAAGGAAAACCCGGAATATGATATTAATGACACCGTAGGTCTGATTGGCATTGAATCGACGATGGAAACGGCGCTTCACGGAGAACGCGGCTATCAGATCGTCAACGTGGATAACCGGGGAAGGATACGGGAAGTGAAGGAAACGGTCAAAGCCCAGGCGGGGAATGACCTGTATCTTACAATCGATGCGGATCTGCAGAAGGGGATTTATCATCTGATTGAACGGCAGCTTGCGGGAATTTTGGTCGACCGTCTGGTTCCCGAAGATGAACCAAATACGGAACGAACGCCTTCCAGTAAATTAAAAATTCCGATTAAGGATGCCTATTATCAGCTGATTAATAATAATGTCCTTTCTCTGAGTCATTTTGAGGCAGAGGATGCCTCGGCGATGGAGCGGCAGATTCAAAGCACATTTGAAACTTCCAGGGAACGGATTATGGCACAGCTTCGGGCGGAACTGATGAGTGCACAGGCGAGAACCATACAGGAACTGCCGCCGGATCTTGCCAACTATATGGTCTATATTTATACCTGGCTTTCGTCTTCTGCCGTGGGTATTATCGATGAGAGTAAGATTGATATTACCAGTGAAGCCTATCTTGGATGGAAGGCCGATGAAATCAGCCTGCGCGATTACCTCTACGACGGCATTGCACAGAGCTGGGTGGATACAACCAAGTTAAACGCAGATAATAAGTACTCCAGCGCTGACGATATTTATCAGCAGCTTGTGGATTACTCCCTGGGGCAGCTTATGGAAGATGTCCGGTTTACCAAAAGAATTTACCGTTTTTTGATTAATGATAATATCGTGACCGGAAGGCAGCTCTGCCTTGCCCTGTACGATCAGGGGGTTTTGGAAAGTGAACCGGATCAGATTGCAGCTCTGCACAGCAACGGCGATTCTTATGCTTACAGTTTTCTTTTGGATAAGATTTCAAAGATTCAGATAACGCCGGCACAGCTTGCTTTAGATCCGTGCAGCGGTTCCTGTGTTATCACGAATGTGCGGACCGGCGAGGTACTTTCCCTGGTTACCTATCCAAGCTACGATAATAACCGGATGTCGGGAACGGTGGACAGCGCCTATTTTTCCCGGCTGCAAAATGACCTGTCCCAGCCGCTGTACAATAATGCCACACAGGCACAGAAGGCCCCCGGTTCGACGTTTAAGCCGATTACGGCGGTTGCCGGGCTGGAAGAGGGCGTGATTGGACTGGAAGAAAAGATTAACTGTACAGGAATTTATGAGGAAGTGGCACAGCCTATCCGGTGCTGGATAAGTCCGGGATACCATGGGGAACTGGATATTGTGGGAGGTCTTCAAAACTCCTGCAACTGCTATTTCTCGGAAGTTGCCCATCGTCTTTCCACGGACGAACATGGAGTGTATAATACCGGAAAGGGCCTGGAAGCTCTGAAAAAATATGCGTCCATGTTCGGTCTTGACCATGATTCCGGCGTGGAGATTTCCGAGCGTGACCCGGAAATTTCCGATATTGACCCGGAACGTTCTGCGATGGGGCAGGGAACGCACAGCTATACGAATGTACAGCTTTCCCGTTATGTGGCAGCACTGGCTAATCGGGGAACCGTGTTTGAATTAAGCCTTCTTGACCGGGAAACCGATTCGGACGGGAACCTGGTTCGGGATTTTACCCCGGAAGCCAGCGATCATATTAATATTCAGGATTCCACCTGGGACGCTGTAGCCCTGGGAATGAGAAACGTAATCACCAGCAGCCGTATTTTTAACGACCTTGAAATCGAGATCGCCGGAAAAACCGGTACGGCAGAAGAATCAAAAGTAAGAGGAAACCATGCGTTCTTTATCTCCTATGGTCCCTTTGCCAGCCCGGAAATCTGTGTAACCGTAAATATTCCCTACGGTTATACTTCTTCCAATGCAGCGATGCTGGCTAAACGTGCCTACCGGCTTTACTACGGCTATACCAGTTTGGAGGATATTTTAAATGCCGGCGCACTGGAGGTTTCTAATGTTACGATTGGTGATTAAAGGAAAAACAAACTGAGGTGATGATCTATGCGCAGTACCATAATGATTAAAGGAAATAAATCAGGGATGACGATCTATCTGGACCCTAATGCTCCTTTTGCGCAGATTTTAGCCGACCTTGAGAAAAAATTCAGGGAAAGCGCAAAATTCTGGGGAGCCGTGCAGATGGCCCTTGCTTTAGAGGGGCGCAGTCTTACCCCTGAAGAGGAGTTTCAGGTGGCGAACGCCATTATGGACAGTTCCCAGGTGGAAATTCTCTGTCTGATTGACCAGAACGGCGAACAAATCCGCCGCTGTGAACATGCACTGAATGAAAAGCTGATGGAACTAAGTGCACAGACAGGTAAGTTTTATAAAGGAGATCTTCACCGCGGAGATAACTTGGACTCGGAGGCAAGCATTGTGGTTATCGGTGATGTCAACCACGGTGCCCGGATAACCGCGAAAGGCAATATTATCGTCCTGGGCGAACTGAAAGGTTCGGTTTATGCAGGCTGCAACGGAAACGCGGATGCGGTTGTGGTTGCTCTGGATATGGCACCGATTCAAATTCGTATCGGCAACTTCTCCAGCCGGATTGGCGAAAAGAACAAGCGCCTGGGAAAAGGTCCTATGTTAGCTGTTGTCGAGGACGGAGCAATCTGCACAAGAAGTTTAAAAAAGAGTTTTTTGCATCTGTTAAATTTTCATTAAATACTGGAAAAATTATTCGATATGTAGTACAATTAAATAGCTGTTTTTGCAGGAGGATATCGTTATGAGTGAAGTCATTGTTATTACTTCTGGAAAAGGAGGGGTCGGCAAAACCACGACATCGGCAAACGTAGGAACCGGACTGGCTGTCCTGGGGAAAAAAACCGTGCTGATCGATACGGATATCGGTCTGCGGAACCTGGATGTGGTCATGGGTCTGGAAAATCGGATTGTCTATAATCTGGTCGATGTGGTGGAAGGCAACTGCCGGATGAAGCAGGCCCTTATTAGGGACAAAAGATATCCGAACCTGTATTTACTTCCATCTGCACAGACCCGGGACAAGACAGCCGTCAGCCCGGAACAGATGAAAAAGCTGGTAGACGATCTGCGGGATGAATTTGATTACATACTGCTGGATTGTCCTGCCGGAATTGAACGAGGCTTTCAAAATGCCATTGCCGGGGCGGAGAGGGCGCTGGTGGTAACGACACCGGAAGTATCCGCCATACGGGATGCCGACCGGATTATCGGTCTTTTGGAAGCGGCAGATATGGGCATGATTGATTTAATTGTCAACCGTATCCGCATGGACATGGTCAGGCGGGGAGATATGATGTCCATGGATGACGTCATGGATATCCTTGCGGTAAATGTGATTGGCGTAGTGCCGGACGATGAATCGATAGTGATTTCAACCAACCAGGGAGAACCTCTGGTGGGCATGGGTTCCATGGCCGGACAAGCTTATCTGAATATCTGCCGCAGACTTATGGGAGAGCAGATTCCTTTCCTCAGCCTGGACACTCAGCCTAAGCTTCTGAGCAGGCTGTCAAGCCTTTTGCGAAGAGCTTAGGAGGGGTGTATGATGGCTCGTGTATTTCAGAAAATCGCCAAAAACCATTCGGGCAGTCTGGCGAAAAAGCGGCTTCAGGTCGTTCTTGTCACGGACAAGGCAAACTGTTCACCGGAACTGCTGGATAAGATGAAGGATGACATGGTTCGTGTCATCTCGAAATACATGAAGATTGACCGGGAAGGCATTGAGATAAAGATTGTCAGCAGCCACCCGGGAAATGCCCTTTACGCTGCGTTCCCGATTCTGGATTTATCGAATAAGGGGAAATGTTCATGATCTTTTTGTTTTCAGAATATAAATGGAGAAATTTTAATTTTCGTCTGGCAATTTATGTGCTGGCCTTAAGCTTTATCGGTGTCCTGGTGATTAAAAGCGCCGCAAACGGATCGATGGAAGATTCCCGGGTAACCCGTCAGGTTCTGGGAATCTTTGTGAGCATTATCGTTGCCGGTGTTCTTACGCTGGTGGATTATCACAGGATACTAAAGATAAGTGTTCTGGCTTACTTAACCTGTATCGCTCTTCTGGTCTGGGTACTGGTCAACGGTGTGGTTCGGGGCGGTGCAACCCGCTGGGTTGTTGTCCCTGTTCTTGGTCAGCTCCAGCCCTCAGAGTTTACGAAAATCGGCTTAATTGTTTTCTTCTCCTGGTATTTTCATAAATACCAGGAGCGGATTAACCAGGTTTCCATCCTGGCTGCTACAGCCGTTCTTTTTGGCCTTCCTGTACTTTTGATTTTAATTGAGCCGAATCTTTCCACCAGTTTAATTATTATTATGGTGTTTACCGCTTTGATTTTTGTTGCCGGTTTAAGTTACCGGTGGATTTTCGGTATTTTAGCGGTGCTGACACCGATTATGGGTGGATTTATATATCTTTTGCAGTACGAGATGATTCCCTTTTTGCGGGGATATCAGGCACAGCGTATTTTAAGCTTTATCTATCCGGATAAGTACCAGGAAAATAACCTTCAGCAGGATAATTCGGTCATTGCTATCGGTTCCGGTCAGCTCTGGGGAAAAGGTTTGAATAATACAACGATTGCGTCCGTAAAAAACGGAAATTTTCTGGTGGAGGAAGCTACAGATTTTATTTTTGCCATTATCGGAGAAGAACTGGGTTTTGCGGGAAGCCTTTTGGTTATCGGGCTGTACCTTTTGATTATTTATGAATGTCTGTGGATGGCAAGACAGGCCAGGGATACGGCGGGAAAGCTGCTCTGCACAGGGATGGCGGCACTAATTGGATTTCAGAGTTTTTCCAATATTGCCGTGGCTTCAAAGTTTTTCCCCAACACCGGTCTTCCTCTTCCGTTTATCAGTTATGGGGTCAGTTCCCTGCTCAGTATGTATGTAGGAATTGGAATTGTATTAAATGTTGGACTACAGAGAAAGAATACTCACAATCAAGGAGGAGTTATTACATGAATATTGGGTTAATCGCACATGATGCAAAGAAAAAGCTAATGCAAAATTTCTGTATAGCATATCGGGGGATATTAAGCAAGAATGAACTTTATGCTACAGGAACAACAGGGCGCCTGATTGAAGAGGTTGCCAACTTAAATGTGCACAAGTACCTTGCAGGACATCTGGGCGGCGGCCAGCAGCTGGCGGCACAGATTGAGCATAATGAGATTGATCTGGTGATCTTTCTTCGCGATGCTCTTTCGGCAAAATCCCATGAACCGGATGTCAACAATGTTGTCCGTCTCTGTGATATGCACAATATCCCTCTGGCGACGAATCTGGCTACTGCGGAACTTCTGATTAAAGCCCTGGATCGCGGCGATTTGGAATGGCGGGAGATGTACCGCTGATTTTACTCTAATCCGGGGATTTTTCCCCTAAAAGAATCAATCAGGAGAAGAAAAACGTGTTAGACAGAAATCAATTCATAAAAAAACGAATCGGTATGGGTCTGTGTCTGGTCTGGATCCCCCTTTTTTGTGCGGCCTGCGGGCAGTCAAAGCTTGAACGTCCCTATACGTGGACGGAGCGTGATTTTACCCTGGAAGGAAATGAACGGGCCGATGAACGGGCCGGGGGTTTTGCTGCCAATCTCTGTGTTGTTGATGAGGCGGCACAGATACCGGATGATGCAGTGAATGCACAGGCTGCCGCCGTATTTAACCTGACAGACAAGCAGACGCTCTACAGCAAAAATGCCTTTGAAGTTCTCCACCCGGCAAGCATAACCAAGGTGATGACTGCACTTATCGCTATTAAATACGGAAATTTATCGGATGAGGTAACGGTAACGGACGCCGCAGTGATTACGGAGCAGGGGGCTACACTCTGCGAGATCCATCCGGGGGATGTCCTGACGTTGGAGCAGCTTTTATACGGGCTTATGCTTCCCTCGGGAAATGATGCCGGGGCAGCGATTGCGGTTCATATGGCTGGGAGCATTGATCAGTTTGCTGAACTGATGAATGCGGAGGCAGCGCGTCTTGGCGCGACATCCACGCATTTTACCAACCCTCACGGCTTAACCAACCAGGAACATGTGACGACCGCTTACGATCTCTACCTGATTTTTAATGAAGCCTTAAAGCAGCCGAAATTCCGTGAAGTTACCGGTTCAACAGCCTACACGGCCAATTATGTTGACGGCAATGGTCAGCTGGTATCAAAGACCTGGAAAGGCGGAAACTGGTTTATGACCGGGGAAAGGGAAACACCGGAAGGGCTGACCGTGTTTGGCGGAAAAACCGGGACGACGAATGCTGCCGGGTACTGTCTGATTATGGCAAGCCGGGACGAATTGGAGAAGGAATATATCTCCGTGGTGCTTAAAGCCAGCAGTCGTCCGAACCTTTATGATAACATGACAGAAATAATTCAGAAAATTGTCAATTAGTCATTGCGTTTTTTGGATATTTATACTATAATTGTTTTATAATTAATTGACATTTTATACAATTAAGCCGAAGGAGGAGATTGTTATGGTTCAGATTATAGCAGGTAAGAAGGGGAAAGGCAAAACAAAACATTTGCTGGAGAGAGCGAATGCAGCAGTGAAGACAGCGAAGGGTTCTATCGTTTATCTTGATAAAAGTTCAAAGCATATGTATGAACTGAGCAACAAAATTCGTTTAATTAATGTTAATGAGTTTCCTGTAAGTTCAAGCGAAAGTTTTATCGGATTTATCAGCGGTATTATTTCTCAGGATCACGACTTGGAGATTATGTTCTTGGACAGCTTTTTAAAGCTGGCTGTACTTGAAGGGGAGGACATCTCCCAGACCATAGCAACTTTGGAAAAAATCGGTGAGAAGTATCATGTGACATTCGTACTTAGCATATCATTGGATGCAGATGAGCTTCCGGATAATGCAAAAGGCGACGTGATTCTTTCTTTATAAGCATATATAGATTTTATTTGCTGCTGCGAAAGATATTTGCAGCAGCTTTTTTACGGAAGTATTTGCATTTTTCTCTTCTTCCTTTTATAATAACGGGAGGGGAAGGAGGCTTCTCATGGGCAGCCAGAAGAAAAAGACAGGCAACCACAAGATTGTACGCTACAGACGTCCGAAGAATATTAATGTAGGTATGATTATTTTTGCCATTATTTTTGTGTATATGAGCTTCAGTGTCTATACCTATCTCAAGCGGGAAAAAGTACAGGTGTACGAGGTTGTGGAAGGCAGCATTGTCAACGAAAAAGCTTACACCGGAATCATCCTTCGGGAGGAAAGTACAAAATATACCGATCGGGCCGGATATATTAATTATTATACCCGGGAGGGAAAGCGGGCCGGCGTGGGCACTTGTATTTATTCCATTGACGAGATGGGATCGGTGTCAGGATTTCTTGCCGAGCATCCGGAAGTTGGTGCTGCGCTGAGTGAGGAAAATCTTTTGGATTTAAAAAAGCAGCTTACCTCGTACAGCTTAGCCTATACGGATGAAAATTTCCGCTCGGTTTATGACAGAAAATATTCTCTGGAAGCACAGGTATTGGAATATGCCAATTTCAATACACTTGATAATCTGGATGAGCTGATGGCCCGGGAGGGAGTAAATTTTCATCAGGTCGTTTCGGATCAGGCAGGGATTGTTTCCTATGCTGTAGATTCCTATGAAGATTTGGATGTTTCGCAGATTTCGGAAGAGATGTTTGACCAGACAGCCTATTCGGTATCGCTTACCCGGGTGAAGTCAAACGAGATGCTTCCCCCGAACTCTCCAGTGTGTAAAATTGTTACTTCCGATGACTGGTCGATTGTCTTTCCGATGACGGAGGAAGACATCGTCGCTTATGGACAGGCTTCTTCGTTAAAAGTTACCTTTCCTGCATCGGGTTTAAGGGCAGAAGGAAGCTTATCTACCATTATCGGCAAGGATGGAAAGCCTTACGGGAAGCTGGATTTTCAGGAATATATGATTCAGTTTTTATCGGAGCGTTTTGTCGAGTTTGAAATTGAATCGGAACGGATAACCGGGTTAAAGATTCCTGCCAGTGCCGTAACCGAAAAGACCTTTTATCTGGTTCCTTTAGATTACCTGGCTAAGGGCGGCGATAAGAAGGGTTCAGCTACAGGATTTATGAAAGAAACCTATTCCGAGCAGGGAACGTCGGTCGTGTTTGTTCCTGCCACGATTTATTATTCGACGGAAGAATACTACTATATTGATATTCAGGAATGTGAGATAAACGCAGGAGATTTTCTGGTAAAACCTACAGGGTCAAATATTGCCGCAGAAGATGAGGCACCGGATGCAGCAGGAGAAACGATGGAAGAAACCCACGAGGACGCATCAAAGGCAGCAAGGGCGGCAGAGAATGAGGGGCGCTTCCAGGTCAGTGCCAGCGCTGCTTTACAGGGGGTTTACAATATTAATAAAGGCTATGCTATATTTAAACAGATTGAAGTTCTTGCTTCCAATGATGAATATTACACCATCCAAAAAGGCGTAAGCTATGGACTGGCCGTTTACGACCACATTGTTTTAGACGCCTCTACGGTGGAAGAAGGAAAGCAGATTTATCAATAAATACATCCAATATGATATACGATTAAGGGGGAAAGATTATGCTAAAAGAACAACTAAAGGATGTTCAGGCGAGAGTGAAAGGGGCCTGCCTTCGTGCGGGACGAGATCCCAGGGAGGTAACGTTGATTGCCGTAAGCAAGACAAAGCCGGCATCCATGCTTTTGGAGGCATACGAAGAAGGTGTCCGGGACTTTGGCGAGAACAAGGTTCAGGAGATATTAGAAAAGCAGCCTGTACTGCCCGAAGATATCCGCTGGCACATGATTGGCCATCTCCAGCGTAATAAGGTAAAACAGGTTATCGATAAAGCGGTGTTGATTCATTCGGTAGATTCGGTTCGTCTGGCGAAACAAATTGAAGAGGAATGTGCAAAGAAAGAAATTTGCGTGGATATTCTTCTGGAAGTCAATGTAGCCAGGGAAGAAAGCAAATATGGTTTTCTTCTGGAAGAAGTTATGGATGCAGCCAAAGAAATCAGTAAATTCCCTCATGTTCACATTCGCGGTCTGATGACAATTGCGCCTTTTGTCGAATTTTCCGAAGAAAATCGAAAAGTATTTAAAAAATTATTTGAATTTTATGTTGACACGGCATGGAAAAACATTGATAATGTTAGTATGGATATCCTATCAATGGGAATGTCCGGTGATTATGAAGTGGCAATCGAAGAGGGGGCTACGATGGTTCGTGTAGGCACGAATATCTTTGGTTCCCGGTAAAGAATGGAGAGAGCATAAAATGAGCCTTTTGAGCAAATTAATGAATACAATGCGTTTAAGTGATGAAGAGGATGATGATTATTACTTAGACGATGAGGATTCTTTTGAAGAGGAAAGACCGAGGAGAAGTTTTTTCGGACGCCGCGATGATGAAGATGATTATGACGACTATGAAGAACCAAAGTCACGTTTTTCCGGCAGCCGGACAAATAATAAGGTAGTTCCGATGCGGAGGGGCATGGAAGTTACGATGGTAAAACCTAGTTCGATGGAAGATTCCAGTGAAGTCTGTGATTATCTTCTTGCAGGAAAGGCAGTTGTGCTGAATCTAGAAGGCATTCATATGGAAGTGGCACAGAGAATTATCGATTTTACTTGCGGTGCAACTTACTCTATCGGAGGCAATTTGCAGAAAATTTCAAATTATATTTTTATTGCAACCCCGCAGTCAGTGGAACTTTCCGGGGATTTCCAGGAATTTATTACCGGCGGTAATTTGGGTGGTGTCAGCAGCGCAGGCGGCATGGGTAATGTGAGCAGCATGAGTGCGATGGGTAACGTAAGCGGCCTTGGCGGACTGAATATCCGCCTGTGACAAAATACATGAAGAAGGGGGACTGTCATATGGGCGGTTCCCTTATTTACTTTACTTTTTTGGCTTACATTTAGATATTTGGAGGAAAGAACAGGATGGAACGTTTAGGTGTTCATTTGGACGGTAAAGAGATTTATGATATTGTGATTACCGATTCCTTTGACGGGCTTAAAGAAGAGGTCGGCCGTCTGAGGACAGAAGGAAAAAAGCTGTGTATCGTTACGGATTCCCATGTGGAAAAGCTTTATCTTGAAGAGGTGAAGGAAAGACTTTCTAAGGTGTGCCGTCAGGTGGATGTCTTTGTTTTTCCGGCGGGAGAAGAATTTAAAAATCTGGATACCGTAAGAGATTTGTATAAATATCTAATCCGTCAGGCGTATGACCGCAAAGATGTGCTGGCTGCCTTAGGCGGCGGTGTTACCGGGGATTTATGCGGTTATGCCGCGGCAACCTATCTGCGGGGAATTGATTTTATCCAGATTCCAACCACCCTCCTTGCCCAGGTGGATTCCAGCATCGGCGGAAAAACCGGTGTGGATTTTGATGCTTATAAAAACATGGTTGGTGCCTTCCACATGCCAAAACTGGTCTATACGAATGTGAAAACCTTACTTACCTTATCGGAAGAACAGTTTATCTCGGGGATGGGAGAAGTAGTCAAGCACGGATTAATAAAAAATAAAGCCTATTATACATGGCTGATCCGGCATCAAAAAGAGATTATGGACAGGGAAACCGATGTTTGTGCGCAGATGGTTTTTGAGAGCAATAAGATAAAGCGCGATGTTGTTGAAGCAGATCCCCGGGAGATGGGAGAGCGGGCGCTTTTAAATTTCGGCCACACCTTGGGCCATGCGGTAGAAAAACTGAAATTATTCACTATGCCCCACGGGCACTGTGTCGCTGCAGGCTTTCTTGCCGCAGCTAAGATGTCAGAAAAGCGTGGTTTTCTGACTTTGGAAGAGATTTCTAAACTTGAGGCAATGATGGCAGGCTTTGGCCTTCCTATGACCGTAGACGGGCTTAAGGAGGAGGATGTCTTAGATGCCGTTAAGCATGACAAGAAGATGGAAGCAGGGCAGATTAAATTCATCTTGTTAAAAGAAATCGGCAATGCTTCGATTTTTAAGGATGTAAGCCGAGAAGAGATGCAGGAAGGACTTCACTATATACTGGAGGAAAACGGTGTATGCCAATAAAATTGTGCGGATTAAAAGAAAAAGCCCGGGGGCTTGCAGCCTTTTTTTTGAGTACAGGTCTGCTGATCTGGCTGGATCAGTGGACGAAAAGCCTTGCCGTTCAACACTTGATGGGAAAGCCGGCGATCGTACTGCTTCCGGGGATATTTGAACTACGCTATCTGGAAAATAGAGGGGCAGCTTTTGGAATGTTTCAGGGACGGCAGATGTTTTTCTTTCTGGTGGCTGTGATTGTATTTTTCATTGTTCTTTTTGGACTTTACCGTATGCCGTTTACCAGGCGTTATCTGCCCCTGGCTGTCTGTATGTCGCTTATCGTGGCGGGGGCGGCAGGGAACATGATTGATCGGCTGACACAGCAGTATGTTGTCGATTTTCTCTATTTTTGCCTGATTGATTTTCCGATTTTTAATGTGGCGGACTGTTATGTTACCGTGGCAGCGTTTTGTCTGATTGGCCTGGTAATGTGGTACTATAACGATGAGGACTGGGAAGTGTTTTTATGGAAGAGAACAGGCAGGGTTTAGAACTGTGTTTTTTGGCGGAAGAAGACGATCAGGAAGTGCGGGTGGACCAATACCTTGCCGAATGCTGTGAACATCTGTCGCGATCTTATCTTCAGAAACTGATGAAAACCGGAGCCGTGCTGGTGAATGAAAAGCCGGTAAAGGCAAGCTATAAGTTAAATGAAGGTGACCGGATTACCTGTTATGTTCCAAAGGCGGTGGAGCCGGAGATTTTAGCCGAACCTCTGCCTTTGGATATTCTTTTTGAAGATAAGGATGTTATTCTGATTAATAAGCCCAAGGGCATGGTGGTTCACCCGGCACCGGGGCATACTTCAGGTACCTTAGTCAACGGGCTTTTATACCACTGCAGGGGAGAACTGTCCGGAATTAACGGGGTTATGCGGCCGGGAATCGTCCACCGTATCGATAAAGACACGACCGGAGTGATTGTTGCCTGTAAAAATGATGCTTCCCATCGTGCACTTGCTGCACAGTTAAAGGAACATTCTATTACCCGCCGGTATTATGCCATTGTTCACGGGAATTTTTCTGCTGATGAGGGAACGGTCAATGCACCAATCGGGAGGCATCCGGTGGATCGCAAGAAAATGAGCATTAACGAAAAAAACGGCAGGGAAGCGATTACCCATTACCGCGTGCTTGAACGCCTGGGCAATTATACCTGGATTGAATGTCGTCTGGAAACCGGCAGAACACACCAGATTCGGGTGCACATGGCAAGTATAAAGCATCCGCTTTTAGGCGATGAGGTCTATGGGCCGGGAAACTGTCCGATAAAGCATCTTCAGGGGCAGACTCTTCATGCCGGAGTTTTGGGATTTATTCATCCGTCAACCGGGGAATACAAGGAATTTTCGGCACCTTTACCCGATTATTTCACAAAGCTTCTGGACCGATTTCGTTTAGGATAATGCTTTTTCTGAAAGGAAGAGGACTGGAGCAGGGGAAGAGGATCTACAAGCATGTGATGGCAGACCGTGTGTTGGCGCGGAAAAAGCAGCATCTTGTAAATTTTCTTGACGATTTCAGCGGCCTCGGGGTCAACGATTAGCTGGTGCTTGTCTTTGGGGTCTTTTATGTAGCCATAAGGAGCAAAAGAGCCGATGCACTGGCCGTTGCGCCGTCTGTAATCGAAAACCTGCCGGATTTTCTTAAGGTCTGATAACAATATTGGTGGTTCATCACGTTAGTTAGCGGACGCCCATCCAACGGTTTTTCTATATGCCGTTTCCGTTGGCGGCTGGGTAACTTATAAGATGATGAAACTTGTGTCTATCAATCAATGAGAATTTAGACTTCTATATATTTATATCGAATACCGCCTTTAGTTGTCCATTCTCTATAAAAAACTCTATTTCAAACCATAAATCCAACGGTTCTCCAAAACTCGTTGGATTGTAACAAACCATATCCCAATTATTAGTTTCAAGCCTTGCTTCGTCCGCGTCATCTATGTCCGTCATACAGGATTTTTGGAAATGATCTACTATAAATTTTTTACCTTCATATTCTTCCCACAAAGCTAATTGCTCAACTAACCATTTTCCAAATCCCAAGCAGGCATTTTCAGGTGTGGGATCTGCCTTAATGAAAGAGGCCCATGAAAGTTTCGGTGGAATGCTGGATACAAGTTTTGCATATTCTTTGTCTGCAATCGTATCTACCATCAACGCAATCAATTCCTGTGCTTTTGACTTAAATTCTAATTGTGCCATTTTGTGTCTTCTCCTTATCATAAACAGAACAGTGTAAGAAACTATTCAGCAAATAGCAAATATTGTGAACTACCATTTCTTTTGTTTCTTCGGTTACTTGAAACGGGCTGGCATCCCAACACCAATCTCCGTCAAGGAAAACGCTGTTAGTTAAATCTTTTTTTAATTGCTGGCTTACGGTTGTTTTGCCAACTCCCATTGTCCCGCCAATTATATATAATGTTTTCATAGCTTTCTCCGTTAAATTACGAATGTTTAGTTCAATAAGCTGGAAATTACAGATATCTTACATATACTCTTGAATCTTCTCCATGCATATCTTTCATCATTCCAAAAAACTCATACCCATATTTCTCATATAGTCCATTATGATTTGTCGAAATATAAATGCTATTAATTCCATCTGCTTTTGCCAATGTTTCAGCGTAACTTAACAGCTTTCCAACATAACGGTGTCCTCTGTAATGCGGAAAGGTATATACCCACCCAATCCATGGTGTTAATTCTGTTGGCTGAATATCGTCCTTATCAGCAAATGTGCAAAAAGAAATCAAATCTCCTCCCTCTGTCAACATAAGCACCTTTGTATTTTCACCGACATTTTCCTTTAACTTTTGATTTTTTAACAGTTCATATAAAAACTGACCTGCCTCCCAATCACTTTCTTTAATCTTTGAAAGCCAATATTCTTTGTTATCTGTACTGAAATATTCGATTATGTTCATAAAGTTATCCTCCTAACTCCGGTGTATTATTGTGTTCAGTTTAGCATATTTATAGAACATCTACAAGATTCCATGTATGAAAAAGCAAAAAGGATGTATTCTTCACTTGACAATGCGGCAAAGAGCTTATGAGCCAAGATGAAAGAGTCGTCATGGACGGCGGCAAATGAATCCGTGTGGAGCATGGAAAGCGAAAGCTGCCAGTCAAGTGTTGCCAGTATGATATGCAATTTACAGAAAAAGATAGAGCCGGACAGCAAAAATCCCACTTACATAAAGACGGTTTTAGGTATAGGCTACAAGTTTGCTTCCGGGGAATGACAACTGCTTTGACGGTATCATCAACAACACGCCGATACCCACCTCTAACAAAAAATTATCCAGTGGATGATTTTTTGTTAGGTGGCGGGAGTACGTCACGAGATAATTCCTTGTTAAGATGTTATCCGTTATTGATTTTCAAAGAAGCTATCCATTTTTCTATTGCTTCAACCAACACAAATTGTTGTCGTAAAACTGCCATACCTGTTTCGGGAATTTCCGGGATATTTTCTTTTTCATGTATATTTTCTTCTAAATAGGCTTTCAGTGTTTTAACATTTTTTTCAATGCTTGATACACATGATTTCTGGGCTTCAAGAGGCAGACGATCTAAGTTTACAATCACAGCATTAAAATCTAAAAATATATGGATAGGTTTAGCAGCAATTTCTAACATAAGCCTTTCAAATTCTTTTTCTCCAGCGTCTGTAAGAGAATAGATAGCTTTTTCGGGCATTTTCCCCTCTTTTACAATAGCAGCTTTGATAAATCCTTTTTCCTCTAACTGAATTGCCTTTTTGTAAATAGATGGTGTGCTGATTTTTACCCATTTGGATATATTGCGGTATTCTACCAACTTTTGAATATCATAGGCTCCCATAGGCTCCTTTTTCAACATTCCCAACACAATTAAATCAATCGTAGCCATACTGACCCACCTTTCTTTTCTTTTATGAATAGGAAGCAGATAGCACCTGTTCATGCTGTAATTTATAGTATTTGATTTTATAGCTTTTGTCAATAAAGAGAAAATATCTGTCTATTCTCTTGACAAACACTATAATTTATAGTAGTATGTCACTTACAGCAGTATGCTATAAATTATATTACTATAATATATATCTTTTAGTAAGAGAAAGGAGTAATCGAAATGAACGGACGTAACAACAAAATGGAACTATTGGGGAGTGCGCCAATTCCAAAAGTTCTCATGGCTCTTGGCGTTCCAATTATGATAGGTATGCTAATCAATGCCCTTTATAATTTGGTAGACGCCTACTTTGTAGGGGGATTGGGCGAAAGCCCTATGGGAGCAATTTCTATTGTCTTCCCGTTAGGACAAGTAGTAGTAGGTTTAGGCTTGATGTTCGGCAATGGTGCAGCTTCTTTTCTTTCAAGATTATTAGGGCAAGGCGACAGAGATACTGCAAATAAGGCAGCAAGTACAGCATTGTATAGCAGCGTTGCAATCGGCGCAATTATTATTATCTTTGCCGCAATTTTTCTTCAACCGATTTTAATATTGCTTGGAGCAACAGACACCATTATGCCCTATGCCTTAATCTATGGGCGAATTTATATCATTTCTTGTGTTTTCAATGTGTTCAATGTAACAATGAATAACATTGTAACAAGCGAAGGCGCAGCTAAAACTACTATGTGCGCCTTATTGTTAGGGGCTATATTAAATATTGGTTTAGACCCTGTATTTATCTATGTATTGGATATGGGTGTTGCGGGTGCTGCCATTGCTACCGCCATTTCTCAATTTGTTTCTACGCTTGTCTACTTAATCTATGCATTGCGCAAGAAAAGTGCTTTTACATTTAGCATACAAGTGTTTAAGCCCTCTAAACAGATATACGCAGAAATTTTGAAAATTGGTATTCCTACGTTGACATTCCAACTGCTTACCAGTCTTTCCATTGCTTTAATCAACAGGGCTTCAAATGGATATGGCGACGCGACAATTGCAGGAATGGGCGCAGTTACAAGAGTTATATCTATGGATACCTTAGTTGTATTTGGTTTTCTAAAAGGCTTTCAGACGATTGCGGGATTTAGCTACGGGGCAAAAAAATTTGACCGTCTGCGGGAAGCAATTAGGACTTCAATTTTGTGGTCATCAATTTTCTGCGTAATTGTCGGGCTGCTAATAGCTTTATTTTCAACACAAATCATAGCACAGTTTGCAAATGGAAATAGAGAAATGATTTCAGTCGGTCAAAAATCTCTCTTAGCGAATGGTCTTTCATTCTTTTTATTTGGGTTTTACACGGTATATTCTTCTTTGTTTCTTGCTCTTGGAAAAGGCACAAAGGGATTTATACTTGGAGCTTGCAGACAAGGGATTTGTTTTGTTCCGGTTATCTTTCTACTGCCAAAATTGTGTGGTATAAGCGGAATACTTTATGCTCAACCGATTGCGGACATACTTTCTGCTATTGTTACAATTTTTATGGCATTGCAGCTTCACAGAGAACTCATTGCAGCAGAAACACAGACCTGTACTGACGAACAAAAATAACAACTTTAATTTTTTTTGCACCTGTAGGTAGTGAGGATTCTTGGAGGTCAGAAATAGATTATGCTAAAATAGTTAAAACGGATAAGT
>ERZ808037.714-NODE-714-length-27465-cov-12.166861_pt1 | contig 27465 bp, 23 predicted proteins | sample MGYA00380190_ERZ808037 | MGnify/ENA primary metagenome ERZ808037 (study PRJEB31490, sample SAMN06133399) | mouse gut metagenome | isolation source: J9 | host: mice | place: China: Chengdu | collected 2015-05 ...
CGGGTTGGAGATAAAACTTACTTTCAATCGGTATTTACCACCATGCAGCGCTTTATACTGCCTTGCATTTAACGTCAGAGCCCCTCCGCCCTCAATTTCCTGCAGCAAAATCTCATCCTTCTGGTTCAGAAAGGTAATCTGTAATTTATTACCCCAGGGCTGTACTTTCATTCTGGCGGTAATCTTTCCATTCTGCAGCACCGCTTCCCCGCCGTCATCGGCAATGCAAATCTTCACCTCTCCCTCTTCCTGCGGCATCAGCAGCGCCGCATTTACATCCTGTATCTCTCCCAACATACAGCTCCGTACCCTGAGGCTGTCCTTTCCCCAGGCCTCCACCATCACGGTTTCCCCATTTTCCCGGAAAATCAGTTTCCCGTCTTCTTCTTCTATATAACGCATTTTACCCTCCATCCGTCAGTTCTGTACATTTTGCTGCCAACTTTTTCTGCTCCAAAACAGCTAACTGTTTGTTGCTTGTTTCATCCCATATCCATACCGCCCATCAATACTCCGCCACTTCCTGCAGAATCCTTTGGCCGTCCGCTGCCATCAGCCTCCTGACCTACCTTGACGAATACTGCCTTGCAGCATCCAGAATGCGTTCAGAGCTGCGCCAGTTTTTATTCGTATTCCGGCAGTTTTATAAAATCAACTCCTTTCCCATCAGCCACACCTACATACATATCATTTGTTTTTTGCCCGATCTGCAGATAATGCTCAATGACATATTTCGCGGTATACGGCATCTCCAATTCAGACAGCTCCGAAAGTGTAAACCACCTGCTTATCCCTTCCGTTGACGCAATCTGATCACTCTCCCCATTGTCCAGTTCCGCAAAAAAATAGTAATTCTGCCGGATTTCTCCTTTTACCCTCCGCAAAGTAACATAACGCAGCAATAGATTCCTGATCGCATTTTCGCTTATTCCTAATTCTTCTTTCAGTTCTCTCAATACGCATGCTCTCGGATCGTTTAGTTCATTCTCTTCAAAATGGCCTCCCGCAGACCCAACCCATGTATCGCTCACAACGCGGCCGCGCTGCCGGAAAAGCAACAGCATTTGATCCCCTTTTGTTATATATAGAGAAGTCATGTTCCTCAGTTTCTCCTCCATTTACACCCTACTCTCCCTTGTCATTTGTTTTTTATTCTACTGCTCCATTTTCTCTATCCTATAAATCAATCGCTTTTGTACAATATACTCTCTCCATGAATCTCCTGCGATTCCACATAATTTCGCCCTTACTTATGTATGGCTCTCCATAACAACCTTAAGTGCGAAAATTTATATAGTATTATCTTAAAACAACTTTTGCCAACCCTCTATTTCCCGCCTAAATCTTAGCTTTTCTGCACTTTCTGACCTTCCTCAAAACTTCGCCTTTACTTATGATATGGTTGTCCATAACATACCTAAATGCGAAAAATCTCGTAATATTATTTCAGACAGAACACAAAAATGCTCTGTCTGAGATATTTAACATATTTCTTTTAAGTACGTTTCTGCTGTTTCTTCTGTCAGACCAAACTTTTCACAGATTTGTTTCAGAATAACGTCACTTGATATTTGTAGCTCTTTCAGTGTTAAAATCATAGCTGTTATTCCTTTATCAATTCCCTTTTGAATTCCTTTCTCCTCCACACCCTTACTTAAATTACACATAAGCGACACCTCACTTTCCAAGGCTAAAGTCATTTTAATATGAAAATCTTCCTCCAATATCTGGCACTTGTCCTGTGAACCTGTCTCCGTGGACAGAAGCACATTCAACAATTTCAATAAATCTGTACCCGAATCTCCCTCTTTCCCAAGACAAATCATGACAGCCGCCATCAAATCATAATCCGCTTTCCGTTCCTTTACACTGCCCACCAGATTTTCTTCCGCAATGTAATAACGGGTAATGCTGTTTTCACGGCTCTTTGGCGGATTCATACAAATCCATATGCTGTATACTTTTTTGATATTCTCATAGTGGGAATTTGTAAACTCTGTTCCATATTGGGCGGAAATCATCCGGCTGCAGTAATAGATTCCCCTCTTTATCAGCGGATAACCCGGATAAAAATCATTCTGGGCTTCCAGATTGATAATCAAACGAATCAATTCCCCTGATACAGGAGCTGTCGCAAGAAAGCGTATATCATAGGTAACAGTTCCCTCTGTCAGAGATGTATCTTCGTTTCTGGCTCCCTGTATCATAGAAACACGGTTGGATTCATCCGGGGCCACTGCCACTTCTCCCACCTGCGGCGTATCTTCAATATATTTTTCCGCAATCTCTTCCACATCACAGTCACGATATTCTTCTAGGCAGTTCTTCATAATCCATGCCAGAATAATCTTTTCCGAAAGCAGCCGCTTGCAGGCCGCGTCATAACTGGCTTTCTCATCAGCCACACGGATATTTTTCGCAATGGTAGTAGCTGTTTTCATGGCCTCACCCCCTGCTTTTACTGGTATTTTATCATATTTCAAACGAACAGACCACTATATTTTTCCTGTTCTTTGTTGTAAAAAAGTATGCTTTCATCCTTCGGACAGCCACACTGTAACCCACCCCCGCATCCTCTGCCGCCATACAGTCATTCAACTGAAGTCTCAATACCCTAAATATATTATTCTCACGGAACAATAGAATACAGCAGATAAATTCAGAAGATTTCATACCGCCTTAACCCCATAAGAACCTATTGCCGCCCAAGCGTCCTTTTCCAAATCTTTGGAAATTCTGTATATATGCCTATCTTTTGATTCCAGCTTCCGCCGCATTCAGTGGAGCAACTTCTCTCTACCATACCCGAAAAGTTGTGTGCCAGTCACAGAACACAACTTTAAGTTAAGTTCAACAAAAAATCCATCTCTATATGTCTCCTGAAACCATCCATCTTTCCGCCCTTACTTATGATATGGTTCTCCATTCATAATCCGGTAGCTTCTATAGATCTGTTCCAACAGAATCACTCGCATTAACTGATGGGGGAATGTCATGTTTGAAAAACTGACTGCCTGATTGGCGGCAAGAGATACGCTTTTGTGGAGGCCCAGAGAGCCTCCGATAATAAACTGAAAATGACTTTTTCCCTGTATTGTCAGGCGAGAAAGCATCCGGGAAAAAGCAAGAGAGTCCGGCTGTGAGCCTGTAATTTCCAGAGTAAACACATAGGCATCCTCCTTTACATGCTTTAATATCCTGGCAGCTTCCCTCTCCTTAATCTGCTCCTCCATGACCGGTCCTGCATCCTCCGGGGTTTTCTCATCCGCCACCTCAATGATTTCCAGTCTGCAGTACCTTCCAAGACGCTTTGCATATTCCGAAACTGCTTTTTTGTAAAAATCCTCTTTCAGCTTTCCCACACAGATTATTGTAATCTTCATCCGGCTTTTTCCTTAAAGATATGATCATTTGACGCTTCTTCTACAGAGTTATCGTTATCCTCCTCAAAAATTTCAGAGTAAACCTCTTCAATAAGCCTGTCCAAATACCCCTCATCCAGATTCATAAACTGTTTTTGGACTGCCGCTTTTATATAATCGAAGCGCTGAAAATATTGGAGCTCTTCCTGTATTCCGGCAAGATTTAAAGTATGGTCAATCTCACTCTTCTCCAGATTTTCAACACACCATTTTTTGATTTCTATGGTCAGATTATTTTCTTTGGAGGCCTTTTTGCGCAGAATCCTGGAGTTTTTCATGGACACAATCCCCATAATGATAAAGAGGATGAAAAGAACGCCCATCACCCCGGTAACTATGTACTTATTGGTAATCGACATTCCAAGGTCGATCACCTCCACAAAAACCAGGGTCATCAGCAAAATCCCTGCTGTGCCAACGGTGAGAAGGGTATAGGCTGAAGATTTGTTTTCATCCGCCTTTTCCTCATTGTTGACATAAAAAGGACGGTATGTAATTGCCGGCTCTTCATCGAAAAAAGGTTCTTCTTCCGGTTCTTTTTCTGATTCCTTCTGACGAATTCCCTCTTCCCTCACCGGCATAACCGTAAAAGCCGTGGTTTCATCTACGGCTTTCGGATTACCGGAGGTTTCTGCGGTCAGGGATTTAACCAATTCACAGCCGCAGTCTGCACATACCCCAATGCCCTCCACATACTCACTTTTACACTTTGGACACCATGCCATAAGCCATACCTCCTTTTGCCTCCCCGTATCTATTCTACTACGGATTGGCAGAGGTTTCCACTAGTTTTTACTTGGGAACGCCGTTCTTGTCCCTGTTTTTTGAAAGAAGGCAGGGGACTCCTATATTGGAATTGTCCCTCGGATGCATCCATGTATAGTTATTAGGGTCATGGACATCCACGTAAACCGTTCTGTTTCCTTTTTTGTCTTTGGAATCGCTCAGATAATTCCACACGCCGTTTTTAGCCTCTGCGTTCCACTCGCTGCTGCTCTCGTCCTGATAAATGCTTGTCATATAAAATTCGCCGTTCACAAGCCCTTTGGCATAGCCGCCAATCCGATTGGCGACATAGCTGGTATTTGCCAGCAGCAGGGATTTGTCATAATCATAATGCTCTGAACCTTCTCCCTCGGGAAGGTCGCCTGTCCAGCCGCCGGTATACTGATGGTAAGTATACAGATCGCTTTTATTTTCCGTCAGGTGGATATGATAGTGAATCCAGGTGCCGTTACCGCTTCTGAGCCCGTTCTTCCAGTCTCCGTAGTAGTACTGGTTGTCCGCATACACGGCAATCCCCTTACCGTTTGGCGTTCCGTTGCCGTCCTGATCCCCGCAGTAGTAAAAATCCGTAGTTCCTCTAAGGCTGTATGACATGGCAATAAAATGATCCAGATAAGCCAAATCATCCAGGGCCTTCTGATTGTTATCCGCCCAGTAGGCCATCATATCCCCAAGCTGTTCTTCCTTGTGAAACGTAATCTTGCTGTAGTCCTTCTTCCCCGTCTCCATTACCTCTTTGTAAGGAGTGGGAGTCGCTGTCCTTCCCGGCTGCGATTGAAGCCCCTCTCCTGTCTCGTTTTTATCCTCTGCGGCTGCCGGCTCCTCATTTTCTTTTGCCGGAGGGGATGCATTATCCCCTTCCCCGGCCCCCTCCGGGTCTGCACCTGGAGCTGCTGTTGAGACCGACGACGAATCGGCAGGCAGCGTCTGCTCCCCTGCCTGTGCTTCATTTTTTTCGTCCGCATAGTCCATAATACTCTGCTGCAGATCTTCTTTGTCCTCTCTGCCCTGGCCGATACGGCTTTTTATCAGCATAAAAGCAAGAATCAGCAGGATAAGGACCACCGGGATGACTGCCATAAGTATCCTCGCCCTCTCCATTTTGTCCTGCTCATGATCGTCTTCTTCAAATAATTTTTTCATAACTCCCATAATCCTTTTCACAAAAAATTTCTATACAAAATTCAGTATAAATTATATCATATACGATACCATAAAGATTTTAATTTCATAAGAAAAAATTATTAATTATTTCTTAGTTTATATTCTTTTAAAAAGTGTGCCGGAAATGATTTCCGGCACATCACTTACAAATATTACTGTTTTCCGCTTAGGTACTGGTCAATTCCCTTAGCTCCGGCCCGGCCAGCGCCCATGGCAAGAATCACGGTAGCGGCTCCCGTCACCGCATCTCCTCCCGCATAAACCCCTTCTTTTGTGGTTTTGCCGAATTCTTCATCTGCCACGATACATTTCCACTTATTAACCTCAAGGCCCTCTGTGGTGGAAGAAATCAGAGGATTGGGGGATGTCCCAAGGGACATGATTACGGTATCCACATCAATAATAAACTCGGAACCGGGAACCTCAACAGGCCGTCTTCTGCCGGAATCATCCGGCGCGCCAAGCTCCATGCGGATGCACCTCATTCCCTTTACCCAGCCCTTTTCATCCTCCAGAATCTCTACGGGATTGGTGAGCAGGTCAAAGATAATGCCTTCCTCCTTAGCGTGATGTACCTCCTCCACACGGGCGGGAAGCTCCTCCTCGCTCCTTCTGTATACGATATGTACCTCTGCTCCAAGGCGGAGGGCCGTTCTTGCGGCGTCCATAGCCACGTTTCCGCCGCCTACCACAGCCACCTTCTCCCCTTTCATAATGGGTGTGTTTGACTGCTCGTCAAAGGCCTTCATAAGATTGCTTCTGGTGAGATACTCATTGGCCGAAAAGACGCCGTTTGCCTGCTCCCCGGGAATTCCCATAAACTTAGGAAGTCCTGCGCCCGAACCCACAAACACAGCATCAAAGCCTTCCTCTGTAAGAAGCTCGTCAATGGTAACGGACTTGCCGATCACCACGTTTGTCTCTATTTTTACTCCAAGATTTTTAACATTTTCAATTTCCCTGGCAACCACCCTTTCTTTGGGCAGACGGAATTCCGGGATACCATAGACAAGTACGCCGCCGGGCTCATGAAGGGCTTCAAATATAGTAACCTCATAGCCAAGCTTTGCCAGATCGCCGGCACAGGTAAGACCGGCAGGGCCGGAACCGATCACCGCCACCTTTTTGCCGTTCTTTTGCTCTGCTCCCCGGGGCTTTATCCTGTTTTCACTTGCCCAATCCGCCACAAAACGTTCCAGCTTACCGATGGAAACCGGTTCTCCCTTAATCCCTCTGATACATTTTCCCTCGCACTGGCTCTCCTGGGGGCATACACGCCCGCAGACTGCCGGCAGGGAGGAAGCTTCGCTGATCACCTGATAGGCCGCCTCCACATCCCCGTTTTTTACCTTCTCTATAAAGCCGGGAATATCAATGGCCACAGGACAGCCCTTGATACACTGGGCATTTTTGCAGTTAATGCACCTTGCCGCTTCTTCCATAGCTTCTTCTTTATTGTAGCCAAGGCATACCTCATCAAAATTGGCTGCCCGAACCTTTGCATCCTGTTCCCTTACCGGAACCTTTTTCAGTACGTCCATTCTTTACCTCTTTTCTGCGCGGCTTTTTTGCGCATACCGGGTTTGTGTATGCCGCGCAGACACAAACCTATGGTTTGGAAATTTATTCTCCAAACTCTATTACTCTCCGCAATTTCCGCACCCGCCGTGATGGGTATCGCCCTCTTTTGCCTTAAGGAACGCTCTGCCTTCCGCGGTCTTATAGATCTGCTGACGCTGCATGGCCTCGTCAAAGTTCACCTGATGCCCGTCAAACTCCGGCCCGTCCACGCAGGCAAATTTCACCTTTCCCCCGACCGTTACGCGGCAGGCGCCGCACATGCCGGTGCCGTCCACCATAATCGGGTTTAAGCTGACAATAGTGGGAATTCCAAGCTCCTTGGTGAGCTTACATACAAATTTCATCATGATCATGGGGCCGATTGCCACACATACATCGTAATGCTTTCCCTCATTTACGAGATCCGTGATGGTCTGGGTCACCATACCGCTTCTTCCATAGGAGCCGTCGTCCGTGGTCACATACAGATTTCCCGCCGCCTCTTTCATTTCCTCTTCCAGGATCAAAAGCTCTTTTGTCTTTGCCCCCACGATCACATCCGCCTCAATCCCTCTCTCATGAAGCCATTTCACCTGGGGATAAACCGGAGCCGTACCTACGCCTCCCGCCACAAACAGCATCTTTTTTTGCTTTAAGGTCTCCAAATCCTCGTTTACAAACTCGGAAGCACAGCCTAAGGGGCCTACGAAGTCATGGAAAGTATCCCCTGCCTTCAGAGCCGACATCATCTGGGTCGCCGCCCCCACAATCTGGAACACGATCGTCACCGTTCCTTTTTCCCTGTCATAGTCGCAAATGGTAAGAGGAATCCTCTCTGCCTGCTCATCTGTCCTGACAATCACAAACTGCCCGGGCTTGCAGTTCTTTGCCACCCGTTTTGCTTCCACCACCATATAAAAAATATTGGCCGCAAGCTCTTTTGTCTCTAAAATTTTGTACATTCTGATCCTCTCCTGATTTTATATTTTTGTATAGCCTTTCAAACTCCAGATCAATTTTTTATTGCAGTGAAATCAGCCCCATCTGGCCGTTTTCATCATAGATAAGACGATTCGGAGCCCCCGTATAGACCTCTACGGCATAAAGCCTCTCTGTTTTGGTCTGATTGCCTCGTTCATCCTCCACATATTCATTTAGTACATAATAATAGCCTAAATCAGGGATTTCTACAATAGTATCATATTTAAATACATATTTTCCCACAATTCCATGGGAATGCCCCCGCAGATCCGTAAGCACCTGACGGTTATAGAGGGCCTGTATCACATTTGCAATCGCCTTGTCCGCCGTTACATCCGTTTCCAGAGAAAAATCAAAGCTTCTGCTGACAATCTCACTGGAAACTCCCTCCTTTGAAATAACGGCAAATTTAAAGTTAGATTTCCCAAGGGGCATGGGAATGGGCCCGGTATACTCCTGGCTGTAGATATTCGGATTCGTACCGTCGGTGGTATAATATACCTTTTCCCCCTCAGGCACTGATACCTCAATCATTGTGGGTAGCTTATAGTTTCCGCTGGTCAGCGAAATTTCAGGCTCCTCCGGGACTGTAAGGTTAATCACATACCAGTTTCTCGCCGTCTCGCTCCGGATCCCGTATTCATTTACAAACACAGCGGCGACCTGGTATTCCCCTGATTCCAGAAACAACGGCGCCGTATAGAGCTGGCTTCTTGTCTGCTTTGGCTCGCTTCCATCTAGGGTATAGTAAATGCTGCCCGCCGTATTCGCGCTGAGCCGAAGCACAATCACCTCATCATAGTCCCCCGATTCATAGCCAAACTCAGGGCTTCTCGCCATATACTGCTGAAAATGGTTGCGTATTCCCTCATCCTCACAGTTCATCAGCAGTGTGTTAATATCCTCGTACCGCTTCTCTTCATCGTAGATTCCGATAATACTCTCGTATACCGTCTCCTTTTCCTCATAGGCGAGAACCTCTCTCTCTGCCAGGGTAAGAAGAATATCCGCCGCCTTTTGCTTTTCTCCCATTTTATAGTAATAATCAGATTCCAGAAGAACAATATCGGCGCTGTTGCTTTTCAGATGTCTGGCCCTCTCCAGATATTCTATAGTACCTTCATAATCTGACGCCTCCGCACAGATTCTGGCCTGCTCTAGCTGGTAGGGAACGGAATATCTGTGATAGACAAAGATCACCACACAAACCACTGCCGTTACCATCGCGATAAAGATGATCAGGGTAAGCATCAACCAGTTTTTTATCACATTTGCAAGAATGGCTGCCGCTTTTTTTTCTTTCTTTTCCTTCTTTTCTTTCCTCTTTTCTGCTTTAGCCTCCGGCTTTGTCTTCGGGCCCTTTTCCTCAATCGCTTCCGCCACCGTGGAGAGGGTTTCCGTTATACTGTTTTCAATTTCCGGCTCAAAATCCGGCACCATCTGGATTTCCATCCCGCACTTTTCACAGTACAGATAGCCTTCCTTTATTTCAGATCCGCACTCAGGACACTTCATAATTATAACTATGCTCCTTCCAAAGTGAAACCTTACACGGGCTGTAAATGAACCGATTCCAGACAATTATTAAGCAGCATGGCTATGGTCATGGGCCCCACGCCTCCGGGAACCGGGGTAATGGCGCTGCACACCGGCGCTGCATCCTCAAAATCCACGTCCCCGCAGAGCTTGCCGTTTTCGTCTCTGTTGATCCCCACGTCGATTACCACTGCCCCTTCTTTTAGATAATCCCGGGTAATCATCTTAGGCCTTCCTACGGCGGCAATCAAAATATCGGCTCTTGCGGTAACCTCCTTCAGATTTCGGGTTTTTGAATGGGCTATGGTGACGGTGGCATTTTCTCTCAGAAGCAGAAGCGCCATGGGCTTGCCTACGATATTGCTTCTTCCAAGCACCACGCATTCCTTTCCGGCTATCTCTATCCCGCTCCTTTTCAGAAGCTGGATCACCCCGGCGGGGGTGCAGGATACAAAGCCGGGCTGTCCGATGCTGAGCGCGCCCACACTCTGGGGATGAAAGCCGTCTACATCCTTGCCTGGGGCAATTGAACGGATCACCGCATCTTCCTCTATGTGGGACGGCAAGGGGAGCTGTACCAGAATCCCATTTACATCCGCTCTGTCATTTAACTGACCGATCAGATCAATCAATTCCTGCTGTGTGGTCTCCTCTGCCAGTTCGTAAGAAAGAGAGCTGATCCCTATGTATTCACATCCCTTTTTCTTGTTTCTCACATAAACGCTGGAGGCCGGGTCGCCTCCCACCTGGATTACAGCTAATGTCACCTGCTTTCCTTCCGCTTTCAATGCCGCTGCCTTCTTTTTCAGTTCATCCTTAATCTGTAAAGAAATTGCCTTTCCGTCAATGATCTGTGCCATAAATCCTATCCTTTCTGTGAAGCGCCGCCACGCAAATCTAAAATGTTACTCCCGCTTTTCCTTTGTATGCGCCCCTTCGCATTAAAAAAGCCCTGTTATCCTGCCGTCATCTTCCACATCAATATCAAAGGCCGCCGGATGCTTCGGAAGCCCGGGCATAGTGACTACCGCCCCCGTCAGCACCACCACAAAGCCGGCCCCGGCATTGACATAGGCCTCCCTTACATTAATCCTGAACCCCAAAGGCCGCCCAAGCAGCTTCGGATCGTCGGAAAGAGAATACTGGGTTTTAGCCATGCAGACTGGCAGCCCTCCAAAGCCCAGCTTTTCCAACTGTGCTAACTGCTTTTGGGCCTGGGCCGAATAGCTCACGCCTTCCGCTCCGTAGATTTCTCCGGCAATGGTATCAATCTTATCCTTCAGGCTTAACTCATCCCCGTATAATACATGAAAATCACTCTTTTTATTTTCCAGGGTATCAAGAACCTTTGAGGCCAGCTCAAGACCGCCCTCTCCTCCCTTTTCCCATACCTTGGAGAGTGCAAATTCACAGCCCCGCTCCTCGCAGAACTGCTTTACGAAAGCCGTCTCCCTCTCCGTATCGGTCACAAAGCTGTTCAGCACCGTCACCACAGGTATCCCGTATTTCTGAAGATTCTCGATATGCTTCTCCAAATTGACGATTCCCTCCTTCAGAGCTTCCAGATTTTCCTCCCCCAGCTCTGCCTTGGGAACACCGCCGTTATATTTAAGAGCCCGGATGGTTGCCACCAGCACCGCCGCATCCGGCTTTAAGCCTCCGATTCTGCACTTAATGTCAAGGAACTTTTCAGCTCCAAGGTCTGCTCCGAAGCCCGCTTCCGTAATCACATAATCCGCCATCTTCAGAGCCGCCTTGGTTGCTCTTACCGAGTTACAGCCATGGGCAATATTGGCAAAAGGCCCGCCATGGACAAGCACCGGGGTGTTTTCCAGGGTCTGGACCAGATTCGGCTTCATGGCATCCTTAAGAAGGGCGGCCATGGCTCCCACCGCGTTCAGATCAGCGGCCCGCACCGGCTCCCCCTGATAATTGTAGGCAACCACCATTCTTCCGAGTCTTTCCTTCAGATCCTTCATATCCTCGGCCAGGCACAAAACCGCCATAATCTCCGAGGCCACGGTAATCACAAAATGATCCTCCCGCACCACACCGTCCATCTTGGCCCCAAGCCCTACCACCGTGTTGCGCAGAACCCGGTCATTCATATCCAGGCACCGTTTCCAGACGATCTGTCTTGTATCGATCTGAAGCTCGTTTCCCTGCTGGATATGGTTATCCAAAAGGGCGGCCAGCAGATTATTTGCAGAGGTGATGGCATGGAAATCTCCCGTAAAATGCAGATTCAGATCCTCCATGGGAACCACCTGGGCATATCCCCCTCCCGCGGCTCCTCCCTTGATTCCAAAGCAGGGGCCTAAGGAAGGCTCCCGCAGGGCGATCACCGCTTTTTTTCCAAGCCTTCCAAAGGCCTGTCCCAGTCCCACGCTGGTCGTGGTTTTCCCTTCTCCCGCCGGAGTGGGATTGATGGCGGTAACCAGGATCAGCTTTCCCTGCGGATTTCGGGAAATCCTTTCAAGATATTCCTGCGAAATTTTCGCCTTGTACTTTCCATAGAGCTCCAGCTCCTGTTCCGGAATCTGCAATTTTTCAGCTACCTTTACAATCGGCTCTAGCTTCGCTTCCTGAGCGATCTGAATATCTGTTTTCATAAAGTCACCTCGTTCTTATCCCATTTCTTCTATGTACTGTTCAAACTGCTCCTGGCTCATTAAAATCTTACGGGGCTTTGTTCCCTCCTCTTCCCCTACCACGCCTGCTTCGCAGAGCTGATCCATGATCCTGGCAGCCCGGTTAAAGCCTACCTTGAACATCCTCTGAAGCATGCCTATAGATGCCTTATCTTTCTCTATGATAAATCTGGCAGCCTCCATAAAATAAGGATCCCTCTCTGCGCCGTCTCCTGTCCCGGCGCCGGCCGTACTGCTTCCAAGAGTGCTTATCTTATCCTGGATGTCCGTATCATAGATATTCCCCAGCGCCTGATTTTTCAAAAAGTCCACCACGTCCGAAACTTCCTTGTCGGATACAAAGGCTCCCTGCACTCTGGCCGGCTTGCTGTAGCCCTGGGGATAAAAGAGCATATCGCCCTTGCCCAGCAGCTTTTCCGCCCCTACCATATCGAGAATCGTGCGCGAATCCGTTCCGCTGGATACGCTGAAGGCTACCCGGCTCGGCATATTGGCTTTGATCAATCCGGTAATGACATCCACGGAAGGACGCTGGGTGGCGATGATCAGATGGATTCCCGCCGCCCGTGCGAGCTGGGCCAGACGGCAGATGGCCTCCTCCACCTCGCCCGGAGCCACCATCATAAGATCCGCAAGCTCATCCACAATAATCACGATCTGAGGCAGTATGGCAGGCGCTTCTTCCTCTCCCTTTTCCTTCATGGAAGCTGCTTTTTTATTATAGCCCTTTAAATCTCTCACGTTGAAATCCGCAAACTTCTGATAACGGTCTGTCATCTCCGCCACGCCCCACTGCAGTGCGGCAGATGCCTTTTTGGGATCCGTCACCACGGGAATGAGAAGATGGGGGATTCCGTTATAAACACTGAGCTCAACTACCTTGGGATCCACCATGATCAGCTTCACCTCGTCCGGATGGGCCTTGTACAAAATACTCATAATCAGGGTGTTGATGCAGACGGATTTTCCTGAACCCGTGGCCCCTGCAATCAGCATATGGGGCATTTTGGCAATATCCGCCACCACCACCTTCCCTCCGATGTCCTTTCCCACCGCAAAGGCAAGCTTAGAGGGAAAGTCCTTAAACTCCTTGCTCTCTATCAGCTCCCGCAGGGCTACGGTCATATTTTCTTTATTGGGAACCTCGATTCCCACCGCCGCTTTTCCAGGGATAGGCGCCTCGATACGAATATCCGTTGCCGCCAGGTTCAGCTTAATATCATCGGAAAGCCCTACAATCTTGCTGACCTTAACCCCCTGATCCGGCTGCATCTCAAACCGGGTAACGGAAGGACCCTGGCTGATGTCCGTGATGGTCACCCGAACGCCGAAGGTCTGCAGAGTCTGCTGGAGCTTTCGGGCCGTCTCTTTCAGTTCCCTGGCGGAGTCTCCTCCCGCCTTGCCTGAGCCCTTGGCAAGCTTGCTGATGGGCGGGATTATGTATTTTTGCGTAATCCGCTCCTTGGGCCTTAGCGGTGTTTCCTGCAAAGCAGGCTTCTCCTCTGCCCGGGCTGCGATTTCGTCAGGGAGTTTCCCTCCCGGGGCCTTTTCCCTGACCGCAGGTTTCTGCCGGAAAGGTTCCTGGAAAACAGGCTCCTGCACACCAGGTTCCGACAAAGGCTCTAAAGGCTCTTCCCGGGAAGAGTCCTGCTCAAAAATGGCTGTGATCTCTGCAATCTCGTCTGTCCCCTCTTCCTCCATACCGGCACTGCCGATTCCGTTGATTGTAATCCGTTCAAAATCAAATCCATCCTCTTTTGGCGAGGCAGGCCCTTCTTCTATCTGTTCTTCAAAATCGGCGAGATTAATTTCGTGAATATCATCTCTCTGGCTGCTTTTTTCTTCCTCCCGACCGCCTAAATCGGTATCCAATATTACCCCCGAAAATTTCTTATCCATACGCAGGATCTTTTCGTTTTCCAGCTCTTCCAGCCTGAGCCTTTTCTCTTCCTCTCTCTGCCTGCGCGCTTCCTCCTGCTCCTGTCTGCGCTGCATGGCTCTTTCCCTACGGTAAGCCTTGTCCTCAAGGGAGCGTTCATAAACCCTTCTTCCCCCTGACTTAACACCGGATACAATTGATTTTTCGGTGAGAACCACAATTGCTATGACCGCCGCCACCAAAAGAAGCAGCACAGTTCCCGTTATTCCAAGAAAGAGAAAGCACAAATAGGCCAGGGAACCGCCGATTATTCCCCCGCCGCCGTGGTCTTTGCTGCATCTTTTATAGATTTCTTCCAAATGATACCCCTGGGAGGTCTCAGGAAGCCCGGTAAAGAGATCGCATAGAATCCCCACAATCAAAAACAGCAGCACCCCCGCGATCAGCTTGCGCACTGCAATGGAATTCCCGCTGTTTACCATTCCGAAGGCAATCATAAGGAAAAGGGCCAGGGGCATAATATAGGCAGTCAGCCCGAAAATTCCAAACATTATATCACTGATCGTATTTCCTACGATTCCCGCCACTCCAAAATTGCATACAAATAAAAATACAGCCAGCGCAAACAGGACAATCAGGAATATTTCATTCCTAATTGCCACGTCCATAGGCTCGCTCTTTTTCACATTGCCGCGGCTTCTCTGGCCGGCCCTGCTCCCTGTATTTTTCTTACGGGCAGCAGAGCCGCTTCTGCCTGCGCTGCTTTTCTTTGCCTGTGCCATGTTAATGTCTATACCCTTTCTACTATGTGCCGAATCTTATATAGTATAGCATCTTCCTTAAACCTTGTCATCCACAAACAAATTTTAAGTTTTATTTCGCCTTTATTTCGTTTTTTTATTCCGTTTCTTTTTGTCGATCAGCCCGTGAAGCTTTGCCATTGCCTCCTTGATTCCCCCCGTTTCATTGATAATTCCCTCAGAAACGGCTTCCTCTCCCACAAGTATGGTACCCACATCCTTGGTAAGCACTCCGGTTTCCATCATAAGCTCCTCAAACCTGCCCTTGCCTATTTTGCAGTGACTGCACACAAAGCCCGTGATCCTGTTCTGAATCTGTCTGAAATAGTCAAAGGTTTGAGGCACCCCGATCACCATCCCGTTCATCCTCACCGGATGGATTACCATGGTCCCTGTGGGCACAATGAAGGAGTAGTCCGTACTGACGGCAATGGGCACGCCGATGGAATGGCTTCCTCCAAGCACCAGCGAAACCGTTGGCTTGCTTAAAGAAGCGATCATTTCCGCTATGGCAAGTCCCGCCTCCACATCCCCTCCCATGGTATTTAAAAGGATCAGAACACCGTCAATATCACTGCTGTCCTCAATGGCCGCCAGTTCAGGAAGGATATGTTCATATTTGGTTGTTTTGGAATTATTGCTGAGATTATCATGCCCTTCCACCTCTCCGATTACAGAAATCAAATGGATGGTCTGGGATTTATCGTTTTTGTCAAGGGTAACCTGTCCGGTTTCCTCAATTTTTTCACTTCGATGCTTTTCTTCCTCGATTTTTTTATCTGCCATACCTATTTACCCGTGCCTTTCCCAAATGAGCCTTCCCATGCGGGAAAGGCTCCAATAGTCCTTATGCTAAAAAAAGGACTGTCTTTGCAGTCCTCTTTAGTATGGCTTTCTATCTGATTTTTATTCATTTCTTTATTTATATATCAAAATCATCACCGGAATGGATATGAAAATCAAAATCATCTGCCGCTTCCGTCCCGAAATCCAAATCAAAATCCATTTCCTTTCGGACATGCTTCTTCGGCCCCGGCAGAGGATTGTCCAAAAGCTTGATTCTCCTGCCATCCTCTGTGATAATATATTTTCCTGGTTCTGCCTGCTGTATCATTTCCTTTTCCAAACCCTTTCCATAGCCTGCTGCGGCCGGATTTGCTTTTTTGCCTCTATCCTCCTCTGACGGTGTGTGCCCTTTAGGTTTCTTTTGTCTGCGGCAAACCAGAAGCTGACATAAAATTCCTGTAACGACAGCGCCCAAAAGCCAGGCCATAAACGGAAGCTGCATATCCGAATACTGTGCAAATGGGCTTTTCATTTGGGAAAACCACCATTTTACCTGCCCTGCTATTGCCTCTCCGCTGACTCCGGTGTATTTCATCAGAGTGACAAAAATTCCGATCAGAATTCCTTCTGTCAGAACCATTGCCTGGGTACACGTCCCCATCCTCCTCTCTTTTGCTTCCTTCCCCTGTTTTTCACAGGGCGTCTCCTTTTTCAGAAAGAGATAGTTTTGAAGCAGCAGACAGATCATGACCGCAGCCAATATGCCTCCCAGTAAATCCCAAATACACAGAACACCCACATAAAAGCCGATGGCGGCCAGACACAGCCTGCCAAGATCGTTTGAGGGCCATCCTCCCTTTTGGATCCGGTATCTGAAGCAGCCTAACAGCACAAGAGCCAGGGCGAAATGAAGCATATAAAAATTCCCGGGCCATACCGTAAGCACCGTTTCCATAATCCAGGGGGAAAAAGCCAGCACACTCCCGCTTACAAGCCCTGCCGCGTAACCAAACAGCAGGCTGATTCCTGCAAAAAACAGAATCAGCCATAAAATCTGGAGTATCATCTGATAAATTCCCACCGCTTCAATGCGGTTCCCGGCAAAGTGCAAAAGCCTGGACAGGCTCTCTGAATAAGCATAGGAAAGCCCGCAGTCCAAGGCAGGCGCCCCTCTCTCAAGACGAACCATGGAGCGTGCAAAAAAACTGTATTCATCCCTCACCTGTCCTGTGCCGCAAAATAGAAAAACGCCCCGGCTTACAATCACCGCCAGAATCCACAGGGCAGTGAGGAGCTTTTTGGTACAATTATGTTTATGTAACGATTTATTCGTCCCAGTTGTGGTAAACGGCCTGTACATCATCGTCCTCGTCTAAAAGATCCAATATTTTCTGCAAGCTCTTGACTGCAGCTTCATCCGTAAGCTCTACATAGTTTTGCGGGATCATGGTTACCTCTGCAGAAGCCATGGGGATTTTATTTTCGGAAAGCGCCTTCTCCACCCTGTCAAAATCATCGGGATCGGTGACCACCTCATAGCTGTCTTCCTCCTCGGAAAAATCCTCCGCCCCCGCGTCTAAGGCCAGCATCATCAGTTCGTCGGAATCCCCCTCGAATTCCTCCTTATCAATAATGATCTGCCCCTTTTTGTCAAACATAAAGGAAACACAGCCCGGCGTCCCTACATTTCCATTCCCTTTGGTAAAGGCATTCCTTACATTGGCCGCCGTCCTGTTCTGATTATCGGTAAGAGCATCCACAATAATGGCGATCCCATTGGGGCCGTACCCTTCATAGGTGATGTATTTGTAATTCACGCTTCCCACATCACCGGCGGCCTTTTTGATTCCTCTCTCAATGGTATCGTTGGGCATGTTGTTGGATTTGGCCTTGGCAATTACCTGGGCTAACCTGGAATTGTTGGCCGGGTCGGCGCCGCCTTCCTTCACCGCCACTGCGATTTCTCTTCCTAAAATGGTAAAAATCTTTCCTTTAGCGGCGTCGTTTTTTTCTTTTTTGTGTTTGATATTTGCAAATTTTGAATGTCCTGACATTTTTTATCTCCTTAATTCATGATTGTTTCCGAATCTTTTTCTTCCGGCTCTGCAGACTCCTCTTTTTTCTCCTTCTCAGGCAGTTTCGTCATGAGAACACTTTTGATCATCCTGCTTTCCACCTGCAGAATCCGAAACTCATAGCCGTCCACATCAATGGAAAACTCCTCATCCTCCTCAGGAATCTTGTCCATCTTAGAGATCAAAAATCCGTTCAGAGTTTCGAATTCTTCCTCTTTGAAGGAAATTGCAAAACGCTCCTCTAACTCCTCAAGGGGGGTGATCCCCTCTATCATGTATTCGCCTGCATTTCCGGTTTCTTTGATGTGAGCCTCGTCCTCATCATACTCATCCATGATATTTCCGACGATCTCTTCCAGAATGTCCTCCATGGCAATAAGTCCTTTGGTCTGACCATACTCATCCACTACGATCACCATCTGGGTTTTGGTATGCTGCATGGTTTCAAACAATGCATCGATATTTTTGGTCTCCGGTACGAACATGGCATCCCGCAAAAGCCCTTCAATCTCCCCCACCGGTCTTGAGGGATTCCTGCCGCAGCCCTCGTGCTCTCTGTAAATGCGCATCGCATCCCTGAAGTGGAGAATTCCCGTAATATTGTCTATATTTTCCTCAATCACAGGGAACCGGCTTTTGCTCTCCGCAAGCATATAGTCAATGGCCTCCCCGAGAGGCATGTTCCTGTCAATAGCCAGAATATTTGTCCTGTGGGTCATAATATCCTGCGCCTCTTTATCGCCCAGGGCGAAGATTTTGGTGATCATCTCCGCCTCTGAGGCCATAAGCACTCCCTGTTCATGCCCTTCATTGACCATTGATATGATTTCTTCCTCTGTCACGTCATCCGTATTTCCGTCCGGATGAATGCCCAGAAGCCGCAAAACCCCTTTTGCCGTACAGGATACCAATCCCGTTACCGGGCTGAAGATCCTGGTGATGTGGTAAATGGGATTGATACATGCATAAGCCCATTTGGAAGAATACCTGCTCCCCAGCCTTTTGGGAATCAGCACCCCGAAGGTTAATAATATGTAAAGCAGCACCGCCCCTGCAAGAACCAGGGCCGTAAGCGAGAGTATCTCCGGAGAAATCATCTTCCCCTCAAGCCATTCTCCCGCCCCTTTTTCAAGAAGGGTTCCCGCAATCCGGCCAAATACCCTGAGAAAAAAGCCTCCCATTACCAGATTAATCAATGTGACCACCAGTTGAACCGTATTAATATATTGTCCCGGGTTTACGGCAATCTCATACAGCCGCCTGGTCTTTTTGCTTTTGGTCTCCTCAAACTGCTCCAAAAGCTCCTTGGAATTTAATCCCTTTACCGCCTCACCGAATCCATAAAAAAGCACATCTATGAACAGCAGCAAAAAAAACACAATAAAACTGGCAGTAGGTCCACCATCGTCCATTCCTTTTTCATCTCCCTTTTTGCATAAATTATCAACTTAAACTATATCATTTCCTGTCTCCGCCGTCAAGGTCTGCGCTATGTATCCAGCTCCAGGCTGATCTTTAGTCCCCGATTCACCATCCCCATAATCTCTTCGTCCAGATGGCATACCTTATCCTTAAGGCGCTTTTTGTCTATGGTGCGGAGCTGCTCCAGCAAAACAACAGAATCCTTTACCATATCGTATTTTCCCGCGCTCAGTTCAATATGGGTAGGCAGCTTTGCCTTATTCATTTTTGACGTAATCGCCGCACAGATTACAGTGGGGCTGTGCCTGTTTCCCACATCATTTTGTATAATCAGCACCGGTCTTACCCCGCCCTGTTCAGAGCCCACCACCGGACGCAAATCTGCATAATAAATATCTCCTCTTCTCAATTTACCACACCTTTCCCTGCCAATAGGATATTTTTTGTTCAGTAGGTAGTATAACCGTATTGCCGGAAGGTATTCAGACAGGCCAAAAAATCTTTCTTCCCTACCAGAGGGAAGAAATACTTCCATTCTTAATATAAATCCTGGGTATTCGCTTTCCGAGGCAGCAGGCAAATTCATAGTTAAATCTCCCCGACAGCTCCCCAAGCTCCTCCATGGTAATCTCTTCTTCCCCATCCCTGCCAAGCAGTGTCACCAAAGTCCCTTCTGCCGCTTCCGGAATCTCCGTCACATCTGCCATAAACTGATCCATACATATCCTGCCCAGAATCGGCGCCCTCTTTCTGCAGATCAATACAAACCCTTTGTCAGAAAGCCCCCTGGGATAGCCGTCGGCATAGCCTGCCGGAATGGTGGCTATCCGCATTCTCCTATCCGCCACAAACCGTCCCCCATAGCTCACGGCCTCTCCGGGCTCAATTTCCTTAATGTAGACGATTCTTCCGTGCAGGGACATGGCCGGGGTTAATATAATCTGCTCTCTTTGCATCTCTTCAGAAGGCCAGAGGCCGTACATGGCAACCCCGGCTCTTACCGCATCCATCTCCGCCTCGGGCAGCTCCATGATCCCCGCACTGTTCGAGCAGTGCTTCATGGGAATATGCAGGCCCTTTTTTTCAATCAACTGCGTAAATTCCTGAAAGGCCGACAACTGCATCCGGGCAGATGTTTTGTCTGCCTCATCCGCCCGGGCGAAATGAGTAAAAATCCCTTCCACCTCCAGGCCCTCTGTCAGAAACACCTGTTCCACAAAGGAAAACCCTTCCTCCCCGGGCTTAATCCCGATGCGGTTCATCCCCGTATCCACTTTGATATGTACCTTTGCCTTTTGGCGGATTCCTCTCTTTTCCAGCTCCTTACAGGCCTTTGAGATCTCCCCCAGGGTATCCTTCCGAAATACGGTAATCCGGATCCCTTCCTCGATCATCCGCTCATAGCAGCAGGGAAAAGCATAGCCCAAAACCAAAATCGGCACCGAGATTCCCACGCTCCTTAGCAAAAAGGCTTCCTCCGGGGTAGCTGTCGCAAATCCCCAAAGCCCTTCAAAGTCCTCTAGCTCTCTGGCAATGGGAACTGCGCCATGTCCATATCCGTCCGCCTTGATCACGGCAATGATCTGTGTCTTTTGATTCAAAAGAGATTTCAATTGGCTTAGATTGTTTCGAATTGCATCCAAGTTAATCTCAGCATAAAGCCTCTGACATGAGGGTATCCCGTTTTCTTCGATTTTCATGTTCTTTCTCCTTTCCTTCATCCTCTTTTTTAACCGCTCATATTTGAATTGACTGTATAAGTCATCATGACTCATCTGGTCAATCTGCGTTGTGTGAACCATTTCTGCTATTTGGCCACCAGACTGAGAGACTCCACAATATCCCCCGCCAGCATCCCGAACCGCCCTTTCCTCTCAGAAGCGTTTTCGCCTGCCAGCCCGTGAAGAAATACTCCCAGGCAGGCCGCCTCAAAGGGCTCCATTTTCTGCGCCAAAAGCCCCCCTATGAGGCCTGCAAGCACATCTCCGCTTCCGGCCGTAGCCATGCCGTCATTTCCCGAGGTATTTATATAGATTTCCTCCCGCCCGTTTTGGACTACAAGGGTGGACGCATCCTTGGCGGCCGCGGTACATGAAAACAATTCTGCCAGCTCTCTGGACAATTCCATCTGGCGACCCTGATACGACTTCATGTCTTTTTTGAGCAGACGCATCAGCTCCCCGGGATGAGGGGTGAGAATCGCCTTTTTGCCCTTCAACATATTCTGAAGCTCACTTTTCATTGCAATCAGATTCAGTCCGTCGGCGTCTATTACCAGCGGCAGGCCTTTTGCATCCGGCAGGCTTTGGGGCGATGATCTTTCGTATCTGAGGATCCATTCCATCAAAAGGCTTCCGTCCTTCCCTGTTCCCAGCCCGGGTCCGGCAACAACAACATCCGCCCAGTCCATGGACTGAAGCACTTTTTCCTCGTCCGGAAGCCCTTCAAAGGTATAAAGCATTGCCTCCGGCACAGACTGCTGGATGATCTCCCGGTTGCAGGCAGGCGTTATGATTTTCACCATTCCGGCTCCCGCCCTCAAAACGGCCCCGGCGCACAAGATGCACGCGCCGCACATATCTCTGCTTCCCGCCGCCAGAAGCACCTTCCCAAAGGTTGCCTTATTTCCTGCTTTCTGCCTCTTTGGAAGAAGGCAGCCCAGTTCCTCTCTTTCGTAATAAAAGGCGGAGGGCTTTTTGCACCCAAAGGACTTTTCCGTAACGCCGATGTCTTTGACAAACAGCTTCCCCGCAGACTCTCTGCCGGGATAGCGCAGATGCCCTATCTTGGCAAAGGCAAAGCTTACCGTAATATCCGCACAGACGCTGCAGCCCAGCACCCGCCCGTCATCTGCGCAGATCCCCGAAGGAATATCCAGGCTGCACACCAGGGCGCCCCGGCTTTTCATGTGATTAATCCGCTCCACCAGGGTTCTGCAGTCTCCTGTAATCTCTCTGGACAAGCCAATTCCAAACAAAGCGTCTATTACCATATCATATTCCGTATCCTCTATTTTGCTCTGGATGGAAAACCCTGATTTTTCCAGAATTTTTTTCTGGAGCCTGGTTTCCTCTGTCATCTTTTCCGGTTTTCCTTCCATATAGACGGCAACGTCCTCTCCCCGCTCTAAAAGAAGGCGCCCCAGAGCCAGCCCGTCTCCCCCGTTATTTCCCATGCCCGCTACGATCAGCACCCTCCCCGGGGACAGCCCCAGCTCGTCAAAGGTGTGTAATACCGCCAGCGCGGCCCGCTCCATAAGCACCATGGAAGGAATTCCGATCCTTTCTATGGCATCTTTATCGCAGGCTTTCATTTCTTCTGCTTTTAAGGCATATTTCATTTTCCCGCTTTCCTTTCCCTCTTAATAGCTCCATACAGGGCAAATGCGCCATACACCGCTTTGGCATGACGCATTCTGATCCCGCTGAGACGGCGCTTATCTGCCGTCTTTTGTCTTTGAATTTTCTTTTTTGTATTTCATATCAAAAATATCGATCACGTTTGCACCGAATATATCATGCATATAAGAATAAAGCTCCTGATCCATCTGCTCCATCTCCTGCTTGCGCACCAGCCTCTCCTTCAGCTCCTCCCGAATTCTGGAAACCCAATCGGCAATCTCCTCAATTTCCTTTTCGTTTTCCTTCAGCCTGTTATAGCAAATATCCATCGTGGCAAGCATCAGATCGGTATTTACCCTGTCGATCTCCCTTGGAAGCTCAAAAAGCTCATCCTCATATTCCCTGATTTTCTCATTGCAGTCATTGATCAGACGCTTATTTTCATCCGCCTTCTTTAAAGCCCTCTCGTCCCTTCCCGTGGAGGATTCCTGGGCATGATCTATAATCTCCTGCATCAGCTTTTTTTTCAGCCTCTTAATATCCTTGATTTCGGTATTCGCCTTTCCCTGCCTTTTTAGGAGATCATTCAGCTTTTCCTCCAGACGCTTAATCCGCTTATCTGGCTGGGTCTGGTTAAACAACTGGTGCCATTTGCCGTCCAGCGTAAGTATCGGTATCTTCCTTCCGGCCAGCGCAGGCCGGAACACATCCTCTGATCTTGACATTTGCCTACCTCCGTAAATTATTTAATCACCGTTTTCAAACCTGCTGATATTGTAGGTGAGCTTCATCAGGCTGTCCGAGAGATGTACATTCTCAACCTGAATCTCTTTGGGAACATTCAAATCCACATGCGCAAAATTCCATATCCCCCTGATTCCGGCCTGCACCAGCAGCTCAGCCACAGCCACAGCCTGCGTCTTTGGAATAGTAAGTACTGCTATATCAATCCCGTTTGCCTTTACAAAGCTCTCCATCTCCTCCATGGGGCATATTTCCATATTTCTGATCTTTTTCCCATAGAGGGCAGGATTATTATCAAAAATCCCTTTAAAAAGGAACCCTCTTCTCTCAAAATTCATATAATTGGCCAGAGCCTGCCCCAAATTGCCCGCTCCTATAATAATGAGATTGTGGGTTTTGTTAAGGCCTAATATCCTGCCTATCTCTTCATATAAGTATTCTACCTTATATCCATATCCCTGCTGGCCAAATCCACCGAAATTATTAAAGTCCTGGCGTATCTGAGAAGCCGTTACCTTCATAATATCGCTCAGCTCCTGAGAGGAGATCCGTTCAATCCCTTCGTCCCGAAGCTCCCCCAGATACCTGAAATATCTTGGCAGGCGTCCGATCACGGCCTGTGAAATTTCTTTATTGTCCACTGGTCTTGCCTCCCATAAAAATCTTTATAAAACATAATATATAACACTGTTAAAATAATGTCAATTCATTGACATTCCCTTTCGTGAACGTTAAACTGGTATTGGCCCGTCGAAGACCGCCGGGCCTCACAAAAAGTTTATTTAAGGATGGATTAATTATGATTTTGTCATGTCAGAATATATCAAAAGCTTTTAATGAAGAGCCTGTACTGTGCAATGTCTCCTTTCATCTGGAGGACTATGAAAAGGCCGCCGTTGTGGGTATTAACGGGGCAGGGAAAACCACATTGCTGCGTATCCTCATAGGGAAGCTTGCGCCGGATAACGGAGTTATTTCCCTCTCCAAGGGAAAAACTCTCGGCTATCTTGCCCAGAACCAGGATGTGGACAGCATCAAAACCATTTATGAAGAGCTTTTGTCCGCAAAACAGGATTTAATTCTTATGGAAGAAAAAATCCGGCAGATGGAGCTTTCCATGAAGCAGGCCGAAGGCGCAAAGCTTGACGAGCTCATGGAGGCTTATTCCCGTCTGACCCATTCCTTTGAAATTTCCGGCGGATACTCCTACAAAAGCGAAATCACAGGCGTCCTGAAAGGGCTTGGTTTTGAGGAGGCAGATTTTTCCAAACAGATTTCCATTCTCTCCGGCGGGCAGAAAACCCGGGTTGCTTTAGGGCGTCTCCTCTTATTAAAACCTGATTTAATCATCCTGGATGAGCCTACAAACCACCTGGACTTAAATTCTATCGCCTGGCTGGAAACCTATCTTTTGAATTACAAAGGAGCCGTGCTGATCGTCTCTCACGACCGGTATTTCCTCGATAAGATTACAGGCAAAATCGTGGAATTAGACCAGACCAAAGCCACGGTCTTTACCGGAAATTACTCTGATTATGCGGTGAAAAAGGAACAGATGCGCTCCATCGCCATGAATGCCTACCTAAAACAGCAGCAGGAGATCAAACACCAGGAGGCTGTCATCGACCGTCTCCGCTCCTATAACAGAGAAAAATTCTTCAAAAGGGCCCAAAGCAGGGAAAAACAGCTCGAAAAAATGCAGCGGCTTGAAAAGCCCACGGAGGCCTCCACCGACATACACATGACCTTAACCCCCAGATGCACCAGCGGCAATGATGTGCTGCACATAGAAGGGCTTTCCAAGGCATTCGCTCCCCACTGCCTTTTTTCCGGCCTGTCCATGGATCTGAAGCGAGGGGAGCATGTTGCCATTATCGGCGACAACGGTACAGGCAAAACCACAATTTTAAAGATCATCAACAGCCTCATGGACGCAGATTCCGGAAAAATCACGCTGGGTACCAATGTACATATCGGCTACTACGACCAGGAGCATCACGTACTGCATATGGAAAAAAGCCTGTTTGATGAAATTTCGGATGCCTATCCCTATTTAAACAACACGGAAATCCGAAATACCCTCGCCGCCTTCCTCTTCACAGGTGACGACGTGTATAAGCGGATTGGGGATCTGAGCGGCGGCGAGCGGGGCCGGGTCTCCCTTGCCAAGCTCATGCTTTCGGAATCTAACTTTCTGATTTTGGATGAGCCCACCAACCATTTGGATATTACCTCCAAGGAAATCCTGGAGGATGCCCTGAATTCCTACGAGGGAACGGTACTCTATGTATCCCATGACCGTTACTTCATTAACCGGACTGCCGACAGGATTCTGGAGCTGTGCTGCGGAAAGCTCACGGAATACCTGGGTAATTATGATTATTATATGGAAAAGAAACAGGCTCTGTCCCCCCAGGCAGGCCCTGTGGATGCCTCCTCTGCCGGCAGAAATGAGGCAGCTTCCGAAAGCAAGCTGGACTGGAAAGCCAAAAAGGAACAGCAGGCACAGATAAGAAAAAAGGAAAACGCAATAAAAAAGTGTGAGGAAGCCATCGAAAAGCTGGAGGGAGAGCTGGCTGAAATAGAGGGAACCATGGCACTGCCGGAAATCGCAACCGACGCCCAAAGGCTCCAGGAGCTGTCCCTTCGGCATGAGGAACTCAATTCCGAGCTGCTGGGCTGGTATGAGCAGTGGGAGGAGCTGGCGAATTAAGAGTCTAAGAAGTATCTTTTAACCCCATTTTTGCGCAAAAATCAGGGCCGGAAATTTCCGGCCTGTGTTTATTGCAACCAATTTTGCAATGAGCTGCATATCAAAATTCTAAATTGTCTGAGATCCGTCAGCTAAAGAACGAAAAAAGTTTATTTCCTCCTCAGAAAGTTCATAGTAGAAAATCAGGAATTCCTCCGGAACAGAAAATCCTTTGATGCTTTCTTCCGCCGCCGTCATCTTGATAATATTTGTATCCTCATATAATGTAAGGGTGATATTTTCTTCTAACTTCTTTTCACCAAAACGCGCAACAGGGTACTTATATGAAACTAAATAGTACTGTTCCTCTGCACCCTCTAAGGCTTTTTTCAATTGCTCCTGGCGTCCTTCTATGTCCAAACTGTCAAAAAGCGCACTTTGATTAAATCGGTACAACCGATCCTCATCACTTATTGTTTTTATCAGCTCACTATTCTCTGCCGAATATACTCTGATTTCAGCCAGGTTATCTAAATCCTCTATAGTATATTTTTCTCTCTGCTGTGCGGAACACCCTGCACAAAAATATAGCCCAAACACAAATACAATACCGATTATGATATAGTTTCTCTTATTCATCTTTCCCTCCTGCTTTCTATAAGCAATTTACAATTCGTGACCAATAAGCAGCAAAACAAAATCAGGATAGGTGCATAGGGACTCCACGCATTTGTTATCACTCCAATCAGAACCGCAAGCAGTGTCACAGGCAATGCCGTATAGATCCAACGATACCTTTTCATATGACTGCTTTTTGGAGTATGCCCTGTATTTTTAATGATCATGCTGTCAACATGCATAGACATTCCCGCCCATATAATAAGCGCCGAAGATACCGTATCAGCCGTCCACTCAAAAATATTGCAGGCTGTCTGTCCAAAATAAATCATTAAAAAGTATTCTATCTCAGAACCTGCCAGAAAAACAATCACTCCTGTAATAATCATAACCGTATATTTTTTTCTTCTGCTTTCCCTCTGCCTCTTAAACTCCCCGAACACCTTATCATCAAATGCCAGACATTCATTTTTGATTTCCGGATACTGTCTGGTCTGAAAAAAATGCCAGATAATAATGATTATCCCTGCTGTCATTGTAAGCCAATAGAGAAAAGCCATTATCCTGCTATCTTGTTCAAAGCAGCCAAAGAGATTCGATAATATGAAGAGGCTTATTCCTCCTGTAATCCGCTTTACATTCTGCTTACTGTACAACAAATATCCGTCCAGCATCTCCTGGCTGACATAATACCCACTGTTTGATATGGCTTTTTCTTCCGTTACACCCTTTTCCTCGCAATCCTCCTTCAACAGATAGTCCAATGATACTCCGAACAGGTTACTGATTTGTATTATTTTCCCTACCTCGGGTATTCCTTTGTCATTTACCCATTTCCCGACCGCCTGTCGGGATACCTCCAGCCTTTCGGCTAAATCCTCCTGTGTCATACCGTTGTCTTTTAACAGGGCTCTTAATTTCTGTCCTAATGTCATTTTAACTTACATTCCTTTCGCTTCGCTCAGGCACAAATCGGCAATGAAACAGCAAGCTTTGTGCCTTCTTTTA
>ERZ808037.718-NODE-718-length-27326-cov-5.308011_pt1 | contig 27326 bp, 21 predicted proteins | sample MGYA00380190_ERZ808037 | MGnify/ENA primary metagenome ERZ808037 (study PRJEB31490, sample SAMN06133399) | mouse gut metagenome | isolation source: J9 | host: mice | place: China: Chengdu | collected 2015-05 ...
ATGGTGGAGGATCCGTATACTTTTGGGCAGATAGCGGCGGCAAATGCACTCAGTGATATTTATGCTATGGGGGGCGAAGTAAAGACGGCGCTGAATATTGTCTGCTTTCCCGAGCGTATGGATTTGAATATTTTAGGGCAGATTCTTTTAGGAGGAAGCGAGAAGGTGCGGGAAGCCGGGGGGGTGCTGGCTGGCGGTCATTCTATCGCAGACCAGGATGTAAAGTATGGGCTTTCGGTGACGGGGGTAATTCATCCCGATAAGATTTTTGCCAATAACAGCTGTAAAGAGGGGGATGTGCTTTTATTGACGAAACCCCTGGGCGTGGGCATTGTCTGTACGGCTTCGCGGGTTGGGGAGGCGTCGAAGGAGGCCATGGCGCTGGCGGTGAAGTCGATGACGACGTTGAATAAATATGCGTCGGAAATTGTAAGGAAGTATCGGACGCATGGGTGTACGGATGTGACGGGATTTGGATTTTTGGTGCATTTGTGTGAGATGCTGGGGGATGATTTCAGCGCGGAGATTGATAAGGATAAGGTTCCGTTTATCCCCGAGTGTCCGGCGTATGTGGAGGAATTTTATCTGACGGCAGCAGGGCAGAGAAACAGGAATCATGTGCAGGATAAGGTGGTATTTGAGGACTGCAGTTTTGCTATGGAAGAAATTTTATATGATGCACAGACCTCGGGCGGACTTTTGGTGAGTATGGCTGCAGAAGACGGGGAGAAGGCATTGGAAGAACTTAAAAAGCTGGGGCTGCCCTGCGGGATTGTGGGGAGAGTGGTGAAGAAGGGAGAGATGACGGTGGTTGTGCGGTAAAGGAGAATTAATGGATGAAGTTTATACCGTTTTTTGTTATTTTGGAAAGTTATAAAGGAAGGTGGTATGCACACAGGCGATTTGGGTTTGCACAGTTTATTTGCAGTTTCGAAAGGAATGGTGAGATGGATGAGATTGGATGAACGTGGAAAGCAGTGTCCGCTTCCGGTGATTGATGCGAAGAAAGCTTTGGAAAAGGCAGAGCCGGGAAGCGTTGTGGAGGTAGTGGCTGACAATGAGATTGCCGTGCAGAATTTAAAGAAACTGGCAGCGCATAAGGGGCTTCTTTCTTCTTCGGAAAAGGTGAGCGAGCGGGAATTTTTGGTGAAAATTACTGCGGGAGGAAAGGCAGAAAGTGCGGCTGAAGCTGTACCAGGCAGCAAGGCAGGAAGTGTGCAGGGAAGTACAACCGAAATTGTATCAGGCAGCGGAACGGGAGATGTACAGAAAACGACTGAATTTGCAGCGGAAGAGCAGCAGGTAAGCTGTGCATTGGACTGTCGGGAAAAGGGAATGGTTGTGGTTCTGGCTTCTGAGGAAATGGGGCAGGGCGACGAGGTTTTAGGGCGGCTTTTGATGAAAGGTTTTGTCTATGCGCTGACCCAGCAGGATCGGTTGCCGGAAACGGTGCTTTTATTTAACGGCGGGGCAAAACTATCCTGTGAAGGCTCGGATTCCCTGGAGGATTTGAGGGAGCTGGAGGCGCAGGGGGTGGAGATACTGACCTGCGGGACCTGCCTGAATCATTATGGGATAGCTAAGAAGCTTTCGGTTGGGAATGTGACGAATATGTATGAGATTGTGGAGAAAATGACCGGGGCAAAAAAGATTGTGCGGCCCTGACCGGGGTGTAAAGGGAAAAGATAACTAATCGTTAATTTTTTCAACCAATAGTTTACCTCCATTCAGTTGCGGTCAGGGTATTTTTCTGGTAGGATGGTATCCATGCAGTGGCGGAAGTAAAGGCGTGATAAGGTTTATCTATCTGCAAAGCGCATACATGCTTCAGGCTAAATATAGGACAGGAGGACGGATGATGACCTTGGGGAAGGTGATTCGCAAGTACAGGAAAGGAAAATCCATGACGCAGGAGGAGATGGCAGCGCGGCTGGGGGTGAGTGCTCCGGCAGTGAATAAGTGGGAAAATGAAAATTCTTACCCGGATATTATGCTTTTAGCACCAATTGCGCGGCTTTTGGAAATTTCTCTGGATACGCTTTTATCGTTTCAGGAGGATCTGACGAGGGAAGAAATACAGAAAATAACCGTGGAACTGGATGAAATGCTGAAAAAAGAGCCGTATGATCAAGGGTTTTGCTGGGTGAAGAAAAAGCTGGAGCAGTATCCGAACTGCGGATGGCTGATTATCTCCGCGGCGGTGATTCTTGATGCACAATGTATCGTGCAGAAGCCTCCCTGTGCGGCGGAATATGAGGAGTATATTTCTTCCCTCTACCACCGCGCCCTGGAATGCGGCGACGAAGAGGTTCGCGTTCGGGCGGCCGATGCGCTGGTTGGTTTTTACCGCAGGAAGAAGGATTATGTTAAGGCGGAAAAGTATCTGGAATATTTTTCTATTCAAAACCCCATGCGCAAGATACAGCAGGCGATTATTTATCAGGAAACGAACCGGGTTCATGAAGCCTATAAGACGTATGAGGAGCTTTTATTTGCCGATTATCAGAGGGTGAACGCCCAGCTGCAGGGGATGTACGCGCTTGCATTGCAGGAAAAGGACAGAAAAAAGGCTCATTTTCTTGTGGATAAACAGGTGGAAATGGCGAAGTGTTTTGACATGGGGAGATACTATGAGGTTTCCCCGGGGCTTGAACTGGCGGTGCAGGAAAAGGATAAGAAGGCCGTGGAAGAGATCGGGAAAGAAATGCTTTCTTCCGTGGATCAGATGTGCAGTTTCCGAGAATCGCCGTTGTATGAGCACATGGAATTTAAGGCACCGCGGAGGGAATTTCTGGAAGGAGTGAAAGAAAACCTGAAGAAATGCCTGCAGGAAATAGCACAGGAGATGTAAGGGAATAAAAAGGAGCCTTCTGGGGGAGGTTTGGCGGAATAGAGAATGAATGGGCCAAGGGGGGGGCAGGTGGAGAGGAGAATATAAGGGCATAAGATGAATGGAGGGTGAAACATGACTGTAAGAAAAGAACAGTTAATTATTGTCCGGGGCGGCGGGGATATCGCTACAGGGACGATTCACAAGCTTCATCGGTGCGGTTATCCGGTGCTGATTCTGGAAACGGGGTTTCCCTCGGCGATCCGCCGCCAGGTGGCATTTTCCGAGGCCGTGTATGACGGGAGCAGCGAGGTCGAAGGGGTGAACTGTATCCGGGCAAAGGATGCTGAGGAAGCGAAAGCGATTCTGGCAGGGGGAGATGTGGCGCTTTTGGTGGACCCGGAGGCAGAGGTGTTAAAGCAGGTTAAGCCGTGGGCACTGGTGGACGGGATTCTTGCCAAGAAGAATCTGGGAACCAACCGGGGGATGGCAGAGAAAACGATAGGTCTGGGGCCGGGATTCTGTGCAGGAAAAGATGTGGATCTGGTAATTGAAACCATGCGCGGCCACAATCTTGGGCGAATTATCGGCAGCGGGTGTGCGCTTGCCAATACCGGGGTTCCCGGGATAATCGGCGGTTTTGGAAAAGAGCGGGTGATTCATTCTCCAGCCAGGGGGATTTTGACGACAAGGTGCAGGATTGGGGATAAGGTAAAGAAGGGACAGGTCATAGCCGTGGTTGTGACCGGACACGGAGAAGTGGAGGTTTTTGCTTCTCTGGATGGTCTGGTTCGCGGCATGATCAGGTCGGGTTATCCGGTGGAAGAAGGATTAAAAATCGCCGATATTGACCCGAGGGAAGGGGAGTTTGAAAATTGCTTTACCATTTCCGATAAGGCAAGATGTATCGCAGGAGCGGTGCTGGAGGGACTTTTATATCTGGAGGAGAAGCAGGGCAGGTAAAACGGGGAAATGTCTGTACACCAGAGGAGTAAAGACAGGATAAGTAAAGACAGAATAAGTAAAGACAGGATAAATAAAGCTTGGAAAAAAGTAAAAATTTGGAAAATAAAAACAAATATTAGAAAAGAGAAATACTAGAAAAGAGAAATAAATATTATGGAAAGGATATATTTTGACAGCGCGGCAACCAGCTATTACCGTCCGCGCCAGGTAGCCGAGGCGGTTGTCGGGGCAATGGATGCTATGGGAAATTCTTCCCGGGGAACGCATGAAACCGCGCTTGCCGGTGCCAGAATTATTGCCGGGGCAAGGCAGCTGGTGAATGAATTTTTTGACGGATATGGAGCGGAACAGACGGCGTTTACGGCAAATTCTACCGAAAGCTTGAATATGGCACTGAAAGGATTATTAAAGCCGGGGGATAAAGTGGTTACTACGGTGATGGAACACAACAGTGTACTGCGGCCGCTTTATCAGCTGGAAGCGCTGGGCGTGGAAGTCGTGCGTGTCGGATGCCTGAATGGGGAATTGAAAAAAGAAGAGTGCGGGGACGGGCAGCGGAGAGATAAAGGGCAGCAGGAAGAGATGGGCCAGGAAGGGCAGCAACAGGATATACAGCAGATGGGACTTTTGGATATGGACAAGCTTTTTGCGGAAATTCGTCCGGGTGTCAAGGCGGTGGTCTGTACCCATGCCTCGAATCTGACGGGAAATGTTTTGGATATCCGAAGGATTGGAAGGGCTTGCCGGGAGGCGGGAACGGTATTTATCGTGGATGCCTCGCAGACGGCGGGTGTACTTCCCATTTCGATGAAAGAGGATTTTATTGATATTCTCTGCTTTACCGGCCATAAAGGGCTGATGGGGCCGCAGGGGACGGGCGGGATCTGCCTTCGCAAAGGGATTGTCCTGGAACCATTGCTTACCGGCGGCAGCGGGATTTTGACCTATTCTAAATATCATCCGCAGCAGATGCCCGCGGCGCTGGAAGCGGGAACACTGAACGGGCATGGGATTGCAGGGCTTCGGGCTGCCCTTTTGTGGATCAAAGAACATGGTGGGACAGAAGCGGTTTTTCAGAAGGAAGATGCATTGGCTAAAGCTTTTTATCAGGAGGCAAAGGAGGTTCCGGGGATTTGCTTTTATGGAGATTATCGAAGCTATGAGGATAACCGGAATGATGAACATGGTCAGAGGAGTGTAAATAGCTGCGGCTGTGAGCGTCCAAAAGAGAACTGTTTTTTGGGCAGAGGATGTGTCCGTGCGCCGATGGTGACGCTGAATTTGATGGATGAGGATTCTGGGGAGGTCAGTGACTGGCTGGCAGAGGAATGGGGGATAGATACCCGTTCCGGCGGTCATTGCGCGCCGTTGATGCACGGGGCATTAGGAACCCGAAAACAGGGGGCTGTCCGCTTTAGTTTTTCGCATTTTAACACAATGGAACAGGTGAAAAAAGCAGTGCAGGCACTGAGGGAGTATTGAGGTTTTTTATTCCCTCGGTGTTTTTTTGCTTTACTTTTTCACTCCGCAGGTTATAATAAAGGATAGTTTTGCCTGCTTATCAAAGACAATATAGATAAGGGCACAGACGATTATATTACACAGAGAACGGAGAAAAAGCAAATGGAAGTTTCCAACAAACAGACAGTTAAGCAGGCCGTGCAGAGGGATGGCTTTCGGCATAAATGGGGGTTTATTCTTGCCTGTATCGGATCGGCAGTGGGGATGGGGAATATCTGGAGGTTTCCTATTCTTGTCACAAAATACGGGGGGATGACGTTTCTTGTCCCCTATCTTATTTTCGTCGCACTGGTAGGTTCTACCGGGATTATCGGCGAATTTGCCCTGGGAAGGGCGGCGCAGGCGGGACCTGTCGGTGCGTTTGGGCAATGTACCGAAGCCGGAGGAAGAGGCAGGAAAACCGGCGAGAGGATTGGCTGGATTCCCCTTTTTGGGTCGATGGGGCTGGCGATAGGCTACAGTGTGGTATTAAGCTGGATTTTTAACTATACGCTGATGGCTGTTTCTGGAGGCATGTTCGCCATGGGGACGGATATGGAAGAAATCGGAAATACCTTCGGCTATATTTCCGTTCACAATGCACCCTGGATAGTGATTACGCTTCTGGCAACACTGGTGATTATGGGCCTTGGTGTGGCAAGAGGGATTGAACGGGCGAATAAGGTGATGATGCCTGCCTTGTTCATCCTGTTTTTAATGCTGGGTGTCTATATTTTTATGATTCCCGGTTCCCGTGAGGGATATCGTTTCATCCTTACCTTGAAGCCGGAAGGGCTGGCAGACCCGGAGGTTTGGATTTTTGCTTTTGGGCAGGCGTTCTTTTCCCTGTCAGTTGCGGGCAATGGCTCAGTTATCTATGGTTCCTACCTTTCCCGCGACGAGGATATCCCGTCCTCTGCCCGCCGTGTGGCTTTTTTTGATACGCTGGCCTCGCTTCTGGCTGCCTTTGTTATCGTTCCTGCCATTGCCGCCAGCGGGATAGCCATGAGCGAAGTCAGCAGCGGTCCCGGTTTAATGTTTATTTACCTGGTCAATGTGATGAACGCCATGCCCGGCGGACGGATAATCGGCATGATTTTCTATATCTGCGTACTTTTTGCCGGTGTTTCCTCCGTGATCAATATGTATGAGGCTCCCGCCGCCATGCTTCAGGAGAAATTCGGCATCGAGCGGTTTACCGCTGTAGCTGTAGTGCTGGTGTTTGGCTGCATCGCGGCAGTTCTTATCCAGCCCGTCACTTCTCAGTGGATGGACGGTATTTGCATTTACATCTGCCCTTTGGGTGCCTTTTTCGCCGCTTTTGTCTTTTTCTGGGTTGCCGGAAAAGACTATGTGCTTGCGGCAGTTAATCAGGGGGCGAAAAAACCCATCGGGCAGTGGTTTTATCCGCTGTCAAAATATGTGTACTGCAGCTTTGCCGTTATTGCCCTGATTGCGGGGGCTTTGTTGGGCGGAATCGGCTGATCTGCCGCTGAGAACGTGTAAACAGTAACCGATAGAGCAAATCTTTTTGACAAGGACGCAAGGAAAGCAGGATGGAAGGGCAGCACAGGATGGGATCAGGACTGACGGCTGCGGTATTCCAGATAATCTTTACGCCCCTGTGCATACAGGTTATTGCCCTGGCTGTCGATAATGACGACTAAAGGCATATCCGCCACCGTCAGTTTCCGCAGGGCTTCTGCGCCCAGATCTTCGTAGGCTATCGGTTCCGACGCTGTGATGGATTTGGCTAACAAAGCGCCTGCGCCTCCGACAGCGCCGAAGTATACGCCGTCATAGGTTTTGATGGCTTCAATAACCTCCGGCAGACGGGCACCCTTTCCGATCATCCCTCTTGCGCCGACTGCCATCAGGGTTGGGGCGTAGGCATCCATCCTTCCGCTGGTGGTCGGGCCTGCCGAACCGATAACCTGTCCGGGTTTTGCGGGAGTGGGACCGACGTAGTAGATGGTTGCATTTTCCGGGTCAAAGGGAAGGGATTCTCCACGGGCAAGCGTTTCACACATCCTTTTATGCCCGGCGTCACGGGAAGTATAGATGGTTCCGCTTAATAAAACTTCGTCCCCGGCGCGGAGGGTTTTTGCCAGTTCTCTGGTTAAGGGGAGCTGTATTTTTCGTTTCATCTTAAATCACCTCCGTTTTATGTCTTGTAACATGGCAGTTAATATTAATGGCACAGGGCATTCCGGCAATATGGGTGGGCATGGTTTCGATGTTCAGCCCGATTGCCGTTGTTCTGCCCCCGAACCCCTGCGGCCCGATGCCCAGGGCATTTACTTTTTCCAGCATTTCTTTTTCCAGCTCGGCATAGTACGGGTCGGGGTGATGACTTCCCAAATCCCGGAGCAGGGCCTTCTTTGCCAGCAGGGCCACTTTATCAAAGGTTCCCCCGATGCCCACGCCGATAACGATGGGCGGGCAGGGATTGGGTCCTGCAGCTTCCACCGTTTCCAGGATAAATTCCTTGATTCCCTCGATTCCCGCCGAGGGTTTAAACATGCGGACGGCACTCATATTTTCACTGCCGAAGCCCTTGGGCGCAACGGTGATTTTTACCTGGTCGCCGGGGACGATTTCGGTGTAGAGCATTGCCGGTGTATTGTCCCCGGTATTTCCCCGGCGGACAGGATCTTTAACTACGGACTTTCGCAGGTAGCCGTTTGCATAGCCGCGGCGCACGCCTTCATTCACGGCTTCGGTTAAATTTCCGCCGGTGAAGTGGACGTCCTGTCCGATTTCTAAAAACACACAGGCCATTCCGGTATCCTGGCAGATGGGCATCTTCTTTTCCTCGGCAAGGCGGTAGTTTTCGATAATATCATCCAAAATCCCGCGTGCAATCGCCCAGTCTTCACATGCCCGGCACCGTGCAATCGCCTCTTTTACATCTTTGGGCAAAAACTGGCAGGCATCAATGCACAGACGTTCAATGACCTGGGTGAGCTGTTCTACAGTGATTTCTCTCATTGGTGAAGTTCCTTTCTTTGTAAATGGCTTCTTTTGGTTTGAAATTTTGGTTTTGTATGGAATGAAAGTTTGAACTTTTCTAAAATCAAGTATAAATTTTTCCCTGATAAAATGCAACCCGGGGAAGGTGAAAAAACAGCCGCAGCAGAAAATCCATGAGCGGATTTGCTCTGATGCGGCTGTTTTTGACTTCGTTTAATTGCCGGGGGATAATGGATTATAATAAAGCTTCCTTAATTTTTACAATAGCTTTCTTTACCGCTGCCGGTTCGCCTGCGGCAGCCCCCGGGCGGTGAATGTCGTTGGTGAAGAAGATACAGAAAGCGCCGGCAGGAACATCGATATAGTTTTCGCTGCTTAAATTCTTAAAAAAGCAGATATCTTTGCCCTCCGGGTTTTCCTCAACCTCTTCCGCACCGGTATAGGGTACATAACCCATGCGTTCTGTGCCGGAGATAATGCACTGGACATCAACATAGATATCATGTTTTTCTGCACGGCGCACATCCATGGGCTGTGTGGTTATTTCCTGAACCATGGCATAGATATCCTTGCCCTCGATTTCATAGGTTCCGGCTTCCATAGCAGCTAAGTCATTATTTTTTAACCAATGCAGAGCCTTCTGGATAGCTTCGGGATACTGGTAATGGCAGGAAGCCATGTTTAAAGATCCTAAAATCATAAGATGAACCTCTCTTTCTTCTGGAAAATTAGTGCCTGGTGTGCTGACCTGGCAGCAGCGAAACAGCACACAAGCTGCATTCTTTATCCATCTTAGCATAAGACGAATAAAATTTCCAGTATTACATATCCTTTTCTTTGACAAGATTTTGTCCGCTGCTGTGAACATGTAAACAGTAATTTTTGAACTGCAGAGAACTGGAGCGTTAGTTATGAACCGTGTAATTTTGAATTTTACCGCTTATTTTTTAATTCCCCTATCGACTGTTCTTTTTGCCTGGGACAGCAACTGGTTTACCACGAATTTTTCTGTTTTAAGTAATGGCATGGAACGGAAAAATGCCTTTGCCTTCTGGGGACTTTTGGTTGGCGTGTATTTTTTCTGTATCCTTCACCAGATTTCCAGGAAAATGTTTCCGGCACCTAGAGGGATTTCTCTGATTTCTCTTTCCCTCCTGCTTTTGGTCTGCGGTGTGGTCACGCCTTATCTCCCGGAAAATCTTCCCTTTCCCTCGTTTTTGCATGTTGTATTTTCTTTTTTTGCCGCCGTCAGTCTTTCGGTGTTTCTTCTGCTTTTATTATACCAGCTTTCCCTGCGTTTCCCGGGAGAATACAGGGTTTATTCATGGATTTTGGCGGGCATCCTTTTTCTTTCGGCCATCCTTTTGCTTTTGGCAGGGATTGTCAGCAGTGCTCTGGAAATTTTTTTCACCATTTCTGCGGCGGTGTTCTGCCGAAAACTTTTAGAAAAGGTTTCGATGAAAAATTCTTAGTTTTTCTCAAACATCCGGCTGTAGATTTCCTCGCTTAAGGCATCAATATAAGCTTGATCGGGAAGATCATTTTCGATGGCAAGGTAATCCTGAATCAGAGAGAAACGTTTTAAACTGCGCTCTTCTAAGCGATCATCATCTTCCCCGTTAAGTTCATTATTTAACTTTTCATCCAGTTCTTCGGCAGAATGTGTCTTTAAAAAACGGTCAATCAGTTCTCTGGTTTTCTGGTTTTCTTCGTCGGCCTGTACCTTGAGTTTTGCAGCGTCTTTTCTTGTTTTGCCGCAGACCGCCAGACAACCAATCCCCATAATTCCCAAAACTCCGCCAAAGCTTATCTGATTCATTCCGGAAAGAGGGATGATTCCGGTAAAAATCAGCACAGAAAGCAGCAGAGCCGTACAGCCAATCAAGAGAAAGGCTGAGGCTGAAGATTTCATATCCTGATAGCGTTCGGATTTTTTAACATAGACCGTAGAAGGCGGTCTTTGCTGTTTTTTAGGCCGGATAATTTCCTGGAGGATTTCTTCGGGTAAATCTTCTTCGGTTAAGAATCTTTCGGATGAAGGTTCTTCGGATAAAGGTTCTTCGGATAAAGAGGTTTCCGATAAAGTTTCTTCCGATAAACGGCTTTCAGGAAAATTGTCACGAAAAAAGTTTTTGGCTTCTTCTAAGGCTTTTTTTTCGGCCTCTTCCTGCAGTGCTTTTGCTTCCTGGGGGGAGGAGAGAAGAGGGCCTTTGCAGTCCGAGCAGAACGAAACGCCTTCGACAAACTCCATATCACATTTTGGACAATATGGCATAATTTTAACAATCTCCTTTCATGAAAGGGGGCAAAGATGATTCGTTACTGTGAATATGTAAACAGCAATGATGATTACCCCTGATGTCTATGTATCATTATAAGGGTAAATTTTGGTTTCGTCCATCTTATTTTACTTGCTTTGTTAAGCCGTGGGGATTTATAATGAGATAGAAGCGTCTAAAGTTTTTTGCCGCTTCTGGTGATGCGGATTGCTTAGCACATAGAAAAAACAGCCATACATGATGATGGAGGGAAGAATATGACATTTTATGAAAAGATAGAAGATTTATCTATGGCATTAAACCGGAAGAGGCTGGTAATCTTTGTCGGTGCCGGGGTATCGAAAAATTCCGGTCTGCCGACCTGGGGGCAGATGGTTCAGGCGTTTGCAAAAGAGATTGGCTATGAGATGGATGGGCGGCTTGCCACAGAAGAATATATCCGGATTCCCCAATATTATTACTGCATGGATGAAAGTGAGGGCCATTCCTCCTACTATAATCTGATAAAATCCCTGATTCCGGAGGATATCCAGCCTAATTTACTGGATTATCTTATTGTTTCCCTTCATCCAAAACACATTGTAACGACGAATTTTGATACGCTTTTGGATCAGGTTGCCGGGGGTTACCGGGTGATCCGTGAGGACAGGGATCTGCTCACCGGGATTTCCTCACACTACCTGCTTAAACTGCACGGCGATATTTGCCAGCCGGAAAAAATGGTATTTAAAGAAGATGATTATCTGCAATATTCAGAAACGCATCGCTTAATGGAAACCTACCTGAAATCCCTTTTAATCGGCCATGTGTTTTTATTCGTCGGTTATTCGTTAAATGATTATAACCTGAAAACCTTTGTAAGCTGGATTGACTATGTGGCCAAAGAGATGGAAGTCCGCCAGGAAATGCACCGAAACTATTTTCTTTCCAGCAGCTTTCATGCCGGCAAGGATTATCTGCGGAAATATTATGAAGGAAAAGGGCTTGAAGTCATCGATTTATACCAGCTTCCCGAAGAAGTGGATAAGCGTGCGGAAAAAGTACAGCTTTCTGAAGAACTGGGCAGGAAAACCTTTGCGGTTCTGGAACGGATCCGGTAAAAGATATTCGGTAAAACATAGAATCCGCCGCCCGGTGTTTACCTGTCCGGGACGGCGGATCTTTATGTTTTTCTTTGTTTTTGTCGAACGAATTTTATTTCTGTTTCTATTGTTTTTGGAAGCCTAATCCCTGGCAAGGGTGAAGCGGTCTACAAGCTTCTTTAAGCTGTCCGCTTCGGCGGAAAGTTCCTCGCTGGCGGCTGCACTTTCTTCGGCTGTAGCGCTGTTGGTCTGTACGACGGAGGAGATCTGGTCGATTCCGTCCGTAACCTGGATAATGGCCGTTGTCTGTTTCTCCATAGCTTCGACAACGATATCCATCTGGGAAGTTACATGTCCGGCATAGAAGCTGGTCTGTTCAAGGGATTCGGTAACATGCTCTACGGCCTGGCTGCCTTCATTCACGGCCTGGATGGAATTTTCAATTAATTCCTTTGTAGCTTTTGCTGCTTCGTCGGATTTTGCCGCAAGATTGCGCACCTCATCGGCAACAACCGCAAATCCTTTTCCGGAGGTTCCTGCCCGGGCTGCTTCTACGGCAGCATTTAACGCTAGGATATTCGTCTGGAACGCAATGCTTTCAATCGAAGCAATAATCCGGGAAATCTCTTCGGAAGAACGGGAAATTTTTTCCATGGCAACATTCAGTTCTTTTACATGTTCCACACTGATACCAAGCTGTGCTCCCGCCTGGCCGACAAACTGCCCAGCCTGTTCGGTGGCTTCGGATGTTTTCTTTGCGCTTTCCGAGATATCCGAAATAGTAGCTGCCAGCTCTTCTACAGCACTGGCCTGTTCGACGGAACCCTGGCTTAAGCTCTGCGCACCGCCGGAAACCTGGCCGCTTGCCGAAGAAACCTGACCGGCAGAGGCATTAATCTGGCGCATGGTATTGCTCAGCTCAACCTTTAAGTTGCGCATGGAAACCAGGATATTTTGGAAGTCGCCCACATAGGCATCACGGTGGGAAGACTGGATATCAAAGTTCTGGTGTGCCATCTCATTTAATAAGTAGCTGATATCATGAATAATGGTATTTAAGCCGGTGACCATCTCCGCAGTGGAACGGGTCAGTTCTGCGGTTTCATCCTGACCGCTGACCTGCGGAACAGGAGATTTCAGATCGCCTTCCACCAGAAGCTTCATCCTCTTGGCACAGGCATGCATGGGGGTGCTGATATTGCTGGAAAGCTTTAAGGCAACAACAATCGAAGCCAAAATGGAAGCAATAATTACAAGAACATTGATCACAATGCCAAAATAAGTATCGGCTAAGTATTCGGCTTTTAATGCGGTAACGGCAACACTCCAGCTATCGGTGGCTGCTACTGGTGCATAGGCGATAAAACGAGGGCCGTCAGCACTTTTAAAAATACCGAATTCGTTCTTGCCCTGGCGCATGGCGGCGTGGAATCCAGCCAGTTCCTTTAATGAGGAATCGCTCTGGGCCTCCCGCTCAATGTTCTGCGTGGTAATGGTATCCAGGGTAATATCGGCGATGGTATCACCGGATTTGTTGATCATGTAGGCACGGCTGCTCTCACCGAATTTAATTGAGGAAACAATATCATTTAAAAAAGTTTCCTGCGGTACAAAATAAACGACGCCGGTAATCTGGGAGCCGTGTTTTCCGTCCGCATAAAGAGGCGCAGCGACCATAATCGACAAATCCCCGGTGATCTTGCTGATTAAGGGTTCTGAAACATAGACATTCCCCTTCATGGCCTGCTGTACATATTCGCGGTCGGAATAATCCTTGCCGTCAAAAATACTGTAGCCGTTCATATTAATGATATTGCCTCGCTGGAAGCCGTGCATCTTGACACGTTCATCAATAATGGCTTGCTTTTCTTCGAGCGGCACAGAAGCGTCAGACAGCTGCGCAATACAGCCGGTATCAACGGCAACATTTTTGTAGGCAGTCAGTTCCTGCTCAATACGCTCTGCGGCTAAAACAGCGGTTTCACTCATCATCTGATTTACGGTAGCCATCGTACTGCGGTAACTTAAAACAATACTGGATGCTCCAACGGCAAAAAGAGCAATCAGTATGGTAGCCATCAGGCTGACAGTGATTTTTTTACGGATGCTTTTCATCTCTTTCCTCCTAAAGTTCTTATCGGTGGACGATAAATATAATGATGTTAGTAAACATTATATCATAACTTAAGCCCCTGCGTCTAGTCATTATGCCGGATTAACATGAATCATAATGTGTTTTATTTCCGGAAAATGGTTTTCCACACTGGTATGAACATTTTCCGCAACGGCATGGGCTTCCCGCAGCGATTTATCGCCGTCAACAGCGATTTCCAGGTCGATATAAATCTTATTTCCGAACATTCTGGAGCGAATCATATCCACGCGGATGACATCCTTCTGGGAGGCAATGTGCAGGATTAGTTTTTTTTCATAGTCATCCCCGCAGGAGGTATCCAGCATCTTTGCAAAAGCATCTTTTAAGACGTCATAGCCGACTTTCAGGATGAACAGGCAGATAAGGACACTGGCTGCCGAGTCCAGTACCGGAAACCCAAGCCGGGCACCGGCGATGCCGATCAAAGAGCCGATGGATGAAAAGGCGTCCGAACGATGATGCCATGCATCAGCCATAAAGGCAGCAGAATTAATTAGTTTTGCGTAGTAGCGGGTGTACCAGTACATCATTTCTTTTCCAATAATGGAGATTAGAGCGGCAAGCAGGGCAATTGTACCGGGAATGGGAAGTGCTTCGTACCGGCCGGAAATAATGTTTTCCACACCCGTTTTTCCAATACCGATACCGGTAGCCAGAAGAATAAGTCCCAGAACCAGGGCAGCAACACATTCCATCCGTTCATGACCGTAGGGATGATCGGCATCGGCAGCCTTTTTGGAAACCTTTACTCCTATCCAGGCAACCAAGGTGGTAAATACATCGGAAAAGGAGTGGATAGCGTCAGAAATCATGGCTCCGGAATGGCCGAAGATACCGGCAAATAGCTTAAAACCGGACAAAGCAGCATTCCCAAGAAGACTGACCAGGGACAGATTTCGGATAATGGCTTCTTCATTTATCGTGAGGTTTTTATTCTTTTTATTCATGGAAAATCCTCCTGTTTTCATGGTTAGCGTCTATAGCATATAAAAAATCAAGTGACGGCAAAAGGGTATAAAAAAACACCCGTGGAACATACATACAACTGTCCCACAGATGCATAAACATCTGCTGCCGCATAAGCGGCCCGGCCCCATGCCCCGATCAGCGGGTCATTGCCTGCTCAGCTTGTACTGTTGAACTTGCATCCTGAATCATGGATGTAATGCAGTGCAAAGAGTATTATCACTATGCCATAGTTTATGCTTGTTGTCAAGGAAAAGTTACGGTGGCGAATGTTTTGAATGTTTTGAATGTTGATATTAAGTTACGGCAGCAGCAGTTTACAAATAATTTATAAAAAATTAGCACTCGCCTATTGACAGTGCTAACAATTGGTGATATAACTTATCATGTAGTAAACGAAAGGCATGAAAAAGCAGAATGAAAAAAGATTAAATACAGGAGGAATGAACATGAAGTTAGTACCTTTATTTGACAAAGTTGTGTTAAAGCAGTTAATTGCAGAAGAAACCACAAAATCAGGTATTGTTTTACCGGGTCAGGCGAAGGAGAAGCCGCAGCAGGCAGAGGTTATCGCTGTAGGCCCCGGCGGTGTGGTTGACGGCAAGGAAATCACGATGCAGGTAAAGGAAGGCGATAAGGTTATCTATTCCAAGTACGCCGGAACCGATGTGGAGGTTGACGAGGAGAAGTACGTTATCGTTAAGCAGAGCGATATTTTAGCAGTAATTGCTTAAACATTTGGATAAATGTTGAGAAAAGAAACAAGAAGAGCCCTGCATAAAAATATGATGTAGATACAGTATACGTATAGGAATTGTTTAAAGTGAATGTTAAAAAATCTGGAGGTTGATGAATCATGGCAAAAGAAATTAAATATGGCGTTGATGCCAGAAAAGCATTAGAGAGCGGCGTAAACCAGTTGGCCAATACCGTAAGAGTTACTTTAGGACCGAAGGGACGCAATGTTGTTTTGGATAAGTCCTTTGGCGCTCCGCTGATTACCAATGACGGCGTTACCATTGCCAAGGAAATCGAGTTGGAGGATGCCTTTGAAAACATGGGCGCACAGCTGGTTAAGGAAGTTGCCACAAAGACCAACGACGTAGCCGGCGACGGAACCACCACCGCAACGGTTCTGGCCCAGGCGATGATTAATGAAGGAATGAAGAACTTAGCTGCCGGTGCAAACCCCATCGTTCTGAGAAAGGGTATGAAGAAGGCAACCGAAGCTGCCGTAGAGTGCATTAAGGAAATGTCCAAGCCAATCGAGGGCAAGGCACAGATTGCAAGAGTAGCAGCAATTTCCGCTTCCGACGATGCTGTAGGCGAGATGGTAGCCGATGCGATGGAAAAAGTTTCCAAGGACGGCGTTATCACCATCGAAGAGTCCAAAACCATGAAAACCGAGCTGGATTTAGTAGAAGGTATGCAGTTTGACCGCGGCTATGTATCCGCTTATATGGCAACCGATATGGATAAGATGGAAGCTGTTTTAGATGATCCGTACATCTTAATTACCGACAAGAAGATTTCCAATATCCAGGATATCCTTCCTCTGTTAGAGCAGATTGTTAAGACCGGCGCAAAACTTCTGATTATTGCCGAGGATGTTGAAGGCGAGGCCCTGACCACCTTAATTGTCAATAAATTAAGAGGAACCTTTAATGTTGTAGCCGTTAAGGCACCGGGCTACGGCGACAGAAGAAAAGAGATGTTAAAAGATATTTCTATCTTAACCGGAGGACAGGTAATCTCCGAAGAACTTGGTCTGGATCTGAAAGATATCGATATGAGCCAGTTAGGCCGTGCAAAATCCGTAAAAGTTCAGAAGGAAAACACGATTATCGTAGACGGTTACGGCGAGAAGGATGAAATCAGTGCAAGAGTTTCCCAGATCCGTGCACAGATTGACGAAACCACTTCTGAGTTTGATAAAGAAAAGCTTCAGGAAAGACTGGCGAAGCTGGCTGGCGGTGTAGCTGTAATCCGCGTAGGTGCTGCAACCGAAACCGAGATGAAAGAAGCAAAACTGCGCATGGAGGATGCTCTGGCAGCAACCAAGGCAGCCGTAGAAGAAGGCATTATCGCCGGCGGCGGTTCCGCTTACGTTCATGCGGCAGTGAAGATTAAAGATATTGTTAAAGAATTAGAAGGCGATGAAAAGACCGGCGCAAAGATTATCTTAAAAGCTCTGGAATCTCCGCTGTACCACATCGTAGCCAATGCAGGACTGGAAGGTTCTGTTATCATTAACAAAGTAAAAGAGTCTGAGGTAGGAACAGGTTTTGATGCATACAAAGAAGAGTATGTGGATATGATTAAAGCAGGCATCCTTGACCCTGCAAAAGTAACCAGAAGCGCTCTGCAGAATGCAACCAGCGTTGCCTCTACCTTATTGACAACTGAATCTGTTGTTGCTAATATTAAAGAAGAAACCCCCGCCATGCCCGCCGGAGCAGGGATGGGAGGAATGATGTAAGCGAAAGCAGAGTCAGATAAATGAAAGCAAAACCTGGCCATGCTTGCATGAGCCGGGTTTTGCTTTTATTTATATAACGAGCAACGGTAGTGGGAAGAAGCGAAGCGGATTCGAACTACTGTTGCAAAAGTACACGAAGTGTTCTGACTCTGTGCCGTAGAAAGAGGCAGTTACAGATCCTGCCTGCACGAGTCAAACTCTGCTTCCGTTCATCAGACGAGCAAAACCACCAAAAAAACCGAAAGGAATCACACAAATGAATCAGGACACTTATGTAGAATGGTTAGTGAAGCGAAAAGAACCCGCCTATGCATGGCCCGTTCGCATTGTTATGGGAATACTCTGTATTTTCTCTCTTCTGATGGCACTCACGCAGGTATGGGGAATCCTGCTTTTAGTTGCTGCAGGTATAGGAACCTTCTTCCTTTTCCAGACCCTGAGTATCGAATACGAATATCTCTTTGTAGACGGTACCCTGTCTATCGATAAAATCCTTGGAAAAGCCCGGAGAAAAAAGGTTATCGAGTGTGCAAAAGAGGACCTTCTTATCGTTGCCCCCTCCGATTCCTTCGTATTAAAAGACTACGAAACCAAAGACAGCAAGCTTATTGACTGCTCCTCAGGAGAAAAAGGAAGAAAGCTTTACACATTTATCTACAAAAAAGGCCCCCAGCACATCAAACTTTTGCTGGAACCCAACGATAAACTCATCCAGGCCTACCGCAACACCTCCCCATCAAAAGTTGTGCTATAGGCGATTACTCCTCTCTAAAAGCAAATCAAAATCAAGCCAGAATGTATCCCTAAAAAATACATCCTGGCTTAATGCTTCCTATCCCCCTTAACTTACCTTAACTTAACTTTATCCCCATCTCCACAAAAAACATCGATATATTAGCCGATTTCCTTTTCCCTTATAAGTAAAATGAATAAATCATCACGCACAAATATTTGACAAGCACTTAAAAGTTTGTTAGAATTAGCTACTAATAAGCAGAAACGAACAAAAACAGCACGATAATATTGGACAAAATCACAAACCATCTATGCAAAAACAAGTTCCCAAAAAGCAAAAGAATCACAACAATCAAAAGAAATTAAAAAAGAAAGAGAGGAAAACAACATGGGTACGATTATAGGGGAAGGCATTACATTCGATGATGTGCTCTTAGTCCCGTCTTATTCTGAGGTAATTCCCAACCAGGTGGATTTAACCACACATCTGACCAAAAAAATCAAGCTGAACATCCCGCTAATGAGTGCCGGCATGGACACCGTAACCGAACACCGTATGGCGATTGCCATGGCAAGGCAGGGAGGAATCGGAATTATCCATAAAAATATGTCCATCGAAACACAGGCCGAGGAAGTGGACAAGGTAAAACGTTCCGAAAACGGCGTGATTACCGACCCATTCTCCCTATCTCCCGAGCACACCTTAAAGGACGCCGACGAACTGATGGCAAAGTTCCGCATTTCCGGCGTGCCTGTAACCGAGGGAAAGAAGCTTGTGGGAATTATTACGAACCGTGACCTGAAATTTGAAGAAGATTTTTCCCGCAAAATCAAAGAGTGCATGACCTCCGAAAATCTTGTAACCGCCAGAGAAGGCATTACCATGCTGGAAGCCAAGCAGATTTTAGCAAAAGCCCGCGTAGAAAAGCTTCCCATCGTTGATGCGGACTTTAACTTAAAGGGTCTGATTACCATTAAAGATATCGAAAAGCAGATTAAGTATCCGCTGTCCGCCAAGGACGGACAGGGAAGGCTGCTCTGCGGCGCTGCGATAGGGATTACTGCCAATGTCTTAGAGCGCGTGGAAGCCCTGGTAAAAGCCAAGGTAGATATTATTGCCCTTGACTCCGCACATGGTCATTCGGCAAATGTTATCCGCTGCGTAAAAATGATTAAAGAAACTTATCCCGAAGTACAGGTTATTGCCGGAAACGTAGCGACGGGAGAGGCGACCAGGGCGTTAATCGAAGCCGGAACCGACGCCGTAAAGGTAGGTATCGGCCCGGGTTCTATCTGCACGACCCGCGTGGTTGCCGGTATCGGCGTTCCGCAGATTTCGGCGATTATGGACTGCTATGCCGTGGCCAAGGAGTACGGGGTTCCGATTATTGCCGACGGCGGTATTAAATTCTCCGGTGATATTACTAAGGCAATCGCCGCAGGCGGAAGCGTCTGCATGATGGGAAGCCTGTTTGCCGGCTGTGACGAAAGCCCGGGAACTTTTGAACTCTACCAGGGAAGAAAATATAAGGTATACCGCGGCATGGGTTCTATCGCGGCGATGGAAAACGGAAGCAAAGACCGCTATTTCCAGTCCGATGCAAAGAAACTGGTTCCCGAGGGCGTGGAAGGCCGCGTTGCCTACAAGGGCCTGGTGGAAGATACCGTATTCCAGCTTCTCGGCGGTCTGCGTGCCGGGATGGGCTACTGCGGGGCAGCGAATATTCCCACACTGCAGGAAACCGGGAGATTTGTAAAGATTTCCGCCGCCTCCCTGAAAGAAAGCCACCCGCACGATATCCATATCACAAAGGAAGCACCGAACTACAGTGTTGATGCATAGATGGATGAACGAAATTGACTATCAGAACGTGAATAACTGAAATGAAAAGTTAGCATAAAAAATTAAGCACTTCTCTGCCGTGAAATGACGTGGTAAAATGGATGGCAGAAGAAGTGCTTTTTATAAATCAAGAGAAATCATTAAAATCGCAAAACCGTACATCAATGAAAAACAGAAAGGACAAAACCACATGGGAAAAGTCGCTATCCTTGTGCCGCGTGAGGAGATGCTCTATCACGCCCATAATATCCTTCAGGAAAAAAGCAAATCCAAAAAGCATTATGAAATCGGAGATATGAAGGTGGTGCGGACAAAAAATGCCGTAATGGAGGCCAGGCAGTCGATTGCCGGCGGGGCTTCGATGATTATTGCCCGCGGACTACAGGCGTCATTAATTAAACAGTATACGGATATTCCGGTGATTGAGATTGTGGCAACGGCGCAGGAGATGGCGCTTTTGGTGGTTAAGGCCAAGCAGATCTTAAAAAAGGAAAACCCGGTAATTGCCGTTGTCGGCTTTCAGAATATGTTCTGTGATATGTCCTATTTTGACAGTATTTATGCGATTGAACTTCGTACCTTTTATGCCGAAAATAACGAAGATCTCCGCATGACCACGATGAGGGCAGTAGAGGAAAACGTGGATTTAATTATCGGCGGCGAGGTCGCCGTGGAAACGGCAGCCCAGGCGGGTATTCCCTCGCTGTTTCTCTCCAATACCGAAGATTCCATCCGCAATGCTTTTTCCATGGCGGACAGTGTCAGTTACGCGATGGAGGTAGAAAAGAAAAATGCGGCACAGATGGAAACTTTACTGGATTATTCTTTTGGCGGCGTGGTCAATGTGGACGGAAACGGAAAAATAATTGCAGTAAATGCTTTAATGGAAGGCATCCTTGGACAGCCGAGAAAGAAGCTGACCGGAAGTTTTCTGACCGAGATATTTCCCGATTTAGACCATGTGCGGACGGAACGTATGCTTTCTCAGGGCGGGGATGGATTTTCGACCTTTCTTATGGTGAATGGAACCTCCGTTTTTGCCATGCTGGCCCCGGTGCTGATCGAAGGAGAAGTGGACGGGCTGATTTTAACCTGTCACAAGATGAAGAAAAAGGTGAGCACAAACCAGCAGGAGGTACAGAAAAAGCGTACAGCAAATGGTTTAATTGCTCTTGGGAGATTTGAGGATATTCTTCAGGAATCGCCGGCAATGCAGGACTGTGTTCATCAGGCAAAACTATTTTCCCTTTCGGATTTTCCGGTGCTGATCGAAGGGGAGGCCGGGACACAAAAGCGGCTGATTGCCCAGAGTATCCATAATGCCAGTTTTAGAAGCAGAAATGCCTTTGCCGATATTTCCTGCCGGGGATTAAGTGAAGAGGAACAGTTTTTGCTTTTATTTGACGAAAAAGGAGCAGTTCTGCAGGCCGATGGAGGGACGGTTTTTATGGACGATGGGGAATATCTTCATCCGGCAAATCAGTATCGGCTTTTGCAGCTTATCCGCTATAAAATCTGCTGCGGCAAGGAACCGCAGAGAAATAAACATGCCGATGTCCGGGTTTTGTTTGCCCTTAGCGAGCCGGGGCGCTTGGAAAGAGCCGTGGAAACGGGTGCATTCCGAAAAGACCTTTACTATCTGCTAAAAGGACTTTGCCTGAACATTCCTCCGCTTCGGGAATGCCGGGAAGATGTAAAACAATTATTGGAAAATACGGTCAGGGACTGCTGTGAACGGTTTGACCGCTACCATGTATTTACCCCGGGTGCGATGGAGGCTTTGCTTAATTACCCCTGGCCGGGAAACCGATACCAGGTTGAAAACTTCTGTGAACGGCTGGTATTAACCGCTTCTAAGCGTCTGCTGGATGAGAAAATGGTTCTGGGCGTATTGACCGAATTATTTGAGAAAGCAGAAAGAAAGCAGGATCTTCAGACAGCAAATACAAAAGAAGCAGCCCAGACTGAATCATGGAAGGATGAACAGGAAGAACTGCTTGCAAAAACACTGAAAAAAAACGGCGGAAACCGAAAAAAAACGGCACAGGAATTAGGAATCAGCAAATCAACGCTTTGGCGGTGGATGAAGAAGTATAGTTTATTCGATGAAAATATAATCTAATCTGTGCTTTTTGGGAACCATATTGACCTGTCTTCTTACCATGGTGGCAAAAAGTGAAGGGGAACTGAATTTGCAAAAGCAGTAAAGGATTTATATTTTAATCAAATTCACAAAAAATTCTCATTAGGGTAAAAATAAGACCGGGAATCTGTTTTTAGATTCCTGGCTTACGGTTTTACTATGCTGTCCGTTCTGCTTTCAGTTTTTTCACTTCGTCAAGTGGAAGTCCTGCGTATTTTGCAATTTTTTCAAGAGTCAAAATTCCATCGGTCAACATTCTCTTTGCAGAATTGATTGCTCCTTCTTTCAATGCCTGATTCCTCATATCGTCCATAGCCCGGCACATAATCTCGATTCCCTCCTTGCTCTCTTTGAAAAATCTCACCCTTTCCGCCAGTGTCCCATAGTACATATCCGCTGCGTCACTGTCAATCTTCCCACCTGCTTTCCCTTCTGTTTTCGTATCTCTGTACTACCATAAATCTCCTGATTTTACAAGCTGGAAGCCGGCGCAGGAGGGACTTTATGTTGTTTTATTCCGATACATGATATATAATAGGGAATAGATGTTAGCTGTGCTTTCATTTAGGGACAAAAGGAGGGCGAGTATGGAAGATTTAACAAGAATGAAGCTGAAAGCGAAAAATTATTTCCAGAATCGGCCAGCAGGGAGGTGGAATGATGAAATCGAACTTTGAATTTTTGAACAACTATTTTCCTGTTCTGGCGAACTTCGGCGAATTGGCGGAAAAATATCTATACAGCGATTCCAATTCCTGCTTGATGAAATTGGGTATGATCGGCGAAACGATCGTCAATTTATGCTTTACCTATGACAGAATCCTGCTGCCTCAGGACAACACAGCAGCAAACAGAATTAATGGTTTATTCCGTGAGGGAATGATTACTCGTGATTTGAAGGATATTCTTCATGCTCTGCATATCAATCGAAATAAAGCTACGCATGAAAATTACGCTTCTGTATCGGATGGAAAAGCCCTGATTCAAATGGCATATAGCTTATGTGAGTGGTTTATGCAGACCTACGGGGACTGGAACTACCAAAATCGACCTTTTGTGATGCCAGATGAAATCACTGAGTCCGTCAGTAGCGATAAGAAGCATGAACAGATCAAGGAAGAGAAGTTAATAAAAGAAGCGGAAAAGGTAGCAACAGCGACTCCCGTTATGGAAAAAGAAATCCGAAAAAAGCAGTCTGGCAAGGCCGCAAGTCAGCGGATCAAATCGGAGGCGGAAACTCGCTATTTGATCGATGAGCAACTTCGCAAAGTTGGCTGGGAAGCTGATACGGAACGGCTGCGCTATTCCAAGGGAACGCGCCCTGCAAAGGGACACAATATCGCTATCGCCGAATGGCCCACAGATTCCACAGTTGGCAATCGGGGTTATGTTGATTATGCTTTATTTGTTGGTATGCAGTTGGTTGCTACGCTTGAGGCCAAGGCAATCCATAAGGATATTCCCTCTGTAATTGACTACCAGTGCAAGGACTACTCTAAAAACATCCGTAGTGTGGATAAAATTTATCAAATCAGTACATGGTACAGCTATGGTGTGCCATTTACTTTTGCCACTAATGGCAGACCGTATTTGGAGCAGTATAATACGAAAAGCGGCATATGGTTCTTGGATTTGAGGCAGCCCGATAATGCGCCCAAAGCTTTGAGAGGATGGATGAGTCCAGAGGGGATCATGGAATTGCTTAACAAAGATATTTCTGCAAGGAATCAGGATTTGCAGGAGATGTCCTATGATTTGCTGCGTGATAAGGATGGTTTGAATCTTTATGAATATCAGATCAGAGCGATAAAGGCCGCTGAAGAAGCGATTATCAACGGGCGGCGTAATATCCTGCTTGCTATGGCGACAGGTACAGGCAAGACCCGCACGATTCTGGGCATGATTTACCGTTTCCTGAAAACAGGACGGTTCCATAGAATCCTTTTCCTGGTGGACCGGACAGCTTTGGGTGAGCAGGCATTTGACGTGTTCCAGGAGGTCAAGCTGGAGGACTTAATGACCCTTGATGATATATACAATATCAAGGGTTCTGATGATAAGGAGATAGACCGCGAAACCCGAATCCAGATTGCCACGGTTCAGAGTATGCTCAAGCGAATCATGTACAATGACGGGGACACCATGCCCGCCGTTTCTGACTATGATTTGGTCATTATTGATGAGGCACATCGAGGTTATATCTTGGATAGGGAAATGGGTGAGGATGAGATCCTTTACCGGGATCAGATGGATTACCAGAGCAAATACCGTAGCGTTGTGGAATATTTTGACGCAGTGAAAATTGCGTTGACTGCAACACCGGCCCTACAGACAACAGAGATTTTTGGACAACCCGTGTTCAAGTACACATACCGCGAAGCGGTGATTGAAGGGTATCTGGTTGACCATGACGTGCCCCATAGATTGCTGACAAAGTTGAATACAGAGGGAATTCATTATAAAAAGGGCGATACCATTGTACGGTATGACCCTGTAACGGGTGAAATCACCAATTCCGAATTATTGGAAGATGAACTGGATTTTGATGTGGACGCTTTTAACCGTCAAGTCATAACAGAGCCGTTTAATCAGACTGTTCTGGCTGAAATTGCCCATGACATTGACCCAGAAAGCCCAGATGTACAGGGAAAAACATTGATCTTTGCCGTCAATGATGACCATGCTGATTTGATTGTTAAAATCTTAAAAGAGATTTATACGGAAATGGGCGTGGACAATGACGCCATTATGAAAATTACCGGTTCTGTGGGCGGCGGCAACAAGAAAAAGGTAAAGGACGCCATCAGGCGATTCAAAAACGAACGCTTTCCCAGCATTGTTGTTACCGTTGATTTGCTGACGACGGGAATCGATGTTCCTGCAATTACAACATTAGTATTTATGCGCCGCGTGAAGTCCCGCATTCTGTTCGAGCAGATGATGGGGCGCGCAACCCGCCGCTGCCCGGAAATCCACAAAACGCATTTTGAGATTTACGACCCTGTAGGCGTTTATGATTCTCTGGAAGCAGTTAATACCATGAAGCCTGTTGTTGTCAATCCAAGCGCAACATTTGAACAGCTTTTGGAGGGACTGGAAGTTCTGGAGGACGAACGCCATGTACAAAACCAGATCGACCAAATCGTGGCGAAGCTGCAGAGGAAAAAGCAGCACATGGATGCGGAAACAATGGAACAGTTTATCAGTATGGCTGGAGAACAAGACCCCACCCAGTTCATTGCCGATATTCAGCAGCGCAAACCGCAGGATGCAAAAAAACGTTTGCTTGCTCACGCGGAGCTATTTAAAATGCTGGCTCAATTCAAGCCGGATGGTCGCTACTCTGTTGTGATCTCTGATCATGAGGATAAACTTTTGGAACATAGCAGGGGTTATGGAAAGGATAGAAAACCAGAAGACTATCTGGATGCATTTGCTGATTACATCAAGATTAATCTAAATAAAATTGCCGCATTGAATATCATCTGCACAAGGCCGAAGGAACTGACCCGCGAGGGTCTGCGTTCTCTGCGCCTGACACTGGACAGGGAGGGCTTTACCACCCAGCAGCTGAATATGGCTGTTTCTCAGATGACTAACGAGGAAATTGCCGCTGATATTATCAGCTTGATTCGCCGGTATGCTATTGGCTCCACTCTTATTTCACATGAAGCCAGAATCCGGCAAGCGGTGGACAAGCTGAAAAAAGCGTACAAATTTTCCAAGCAGGAACTTAACTGGATCGCCAGAATGGAAAAGTACTTGATGGAAGAATCTGTTTTGAATATAGCCGTATTTGATGAGGACGGGCGTTTTAAGGCGCAGGGTGGCTTTGCGAAGATTAATAAAGTGTTTGGAGGTAAAATAGAAAGCATTATTTTGGAACTTAATGAGTATTTGTACGATGATGGAGGAAAAAGCGCATGAATTTTTATGACCCTAATTTTTTTAATTGGCTTGATTCACTTACTGGAGGACAAATAAGTTTTTATTTGAACAACCCTAATCTACAAGCACCACTACCAGATGACCCTGAACAGCGATCCGCAGTTCTGAAAATGAGAAAGGCCATTGATGACTTTCATTCAGAACAGAAAAAAATACTGCCTGAATATCAGCAGTGCGCTGTGAAAAATATACTTGCAGAGATCTCTCGCCAAATCCAGAAAGATAGGCAGGCAAATGGGTTATGACTACTCAAGAAATCGTATCCAAGCTCTGGAACCTTTGCAATGTTCTTCGGGATGATGGTATCACCTATCATCAGTATGTAACGGAACTAACCTATATCCTGTTCTTGAAAATGGCGAAGGAAACGGGCGCGGAGAGCCAGATACCAGAAGCCTACCGCTGGGATAGTCTGACCGTCAAGAGCGGCATCGAGTTGAAGAAATTTTATAAAGAACTGCTGAACCATCTGGGTGAGAACTGTACAGGCCGTGTGCGGGAAATCTATCAGGGCGCAGCTACTAACATTGACGAACCGAAAAATCTTGAAAAGATCATCATCACCATTGACGGGCTGGATTGGTTTTCTGCCCGTGAAGAAGGTCTTGGCAACTTATATGAAGGTCTTTTGGAGAAGAACGCCAATGAGAAAAAATCAGGCGCAGGGCAATATTTTACGCCCCGCGTGTTAATTGACGTGATGACCCGTCTGGTGAAGCCCCAACCAAAGGAGCGCTGCAATGACCCTGCCTGCGGTACATTTGGCTTTATGATCGCAGCTCATCGGTATGTTGCGGCCCAGACAGATGACTTTTTTGACCTGGATGCAGATACCGCCGCCTTTGAACGGACGGAGGCTTTTACAGGTACGGAACTGGTACACGATACCCACCGTCTGGCCTTGATGAATGCCATGCTGCACAATATGGAGGGAACCATTACCCTGGGCGATACCCTGTCCAACCTGGGCAAGAGTATGCGGGGCTATGATGTGGTTCTCACCAATCCCCCATTTGGCACGAAAAAAGGTGGGGAACGCGCCACCCGTGACGACTTTACCTATACCACCAGCAACAAACAGCTAAATTTTTTGCAGCACATTTATCGCAGCCTGAAAGCAGATGGAAAGGCCCGCGCTGCTGTGGTGCTGCCGGATAACGTCCTTTTTGCGGACGGCGAGGGTGAGAAAATCCGCATTGACCTGATGGACAAGTGCAACCTGCATACGGTTCTGCGTTTGCCTACCGGCATTTTCTACGCCCAAGGGGTCAAGACTAATGTGCTGTTTTTCACTCGCGGCAAGGCAGACAAGGGCAACACGCAGGAGGTCTGGTTCTATGATTTGCGTACCAATATGCCCTCCTTTGGCAAGACCAGTCCATTGAAAATGGAGCATTTTGCGGACTTTGAGGCGGCGTTTGAATCCG